>Ga0256407_10004923_pt1 | contig 21815 bp, 15 predicted proteins | sample RumenRJG_04DNA_FD_193489 | JGI IMG/M metagenome (GOLD analysis project Ga0256407, IMG submission 193489) | Bovine rumen microbial communities from Lethbridge, Alberta, Canada - RJG_04 | ecosystem: Host-associated > Mammals > Digestive system > Stomach > Rumen | place: Canada: Alberta... | reverse complement strand
AGTCTTGCGATTTTTTTGAGAATCGCAAAATTACAAATTCAGATCCGTTCGCTAGTAAAACCTCTATAACAAACTAAATTTCAATTATTTCAAAGAACTCTTTCTTATTTTAATGGGACAGTAATGATACCACCTATAAAGTCAACCACACACATAGGACCCTCTATTGGCCATTTGGTTAAAGAAACAGGATGGGATAAATACCACATTATCAGTCGGTGAGCTTGCGATAGCGCACTCGAGTGGGCTCTTCTTTCCCAAGGCGCTTGAGCTTGTTTTCTTCATATTCGGAGTAGGAACCCTCAAAGAAGAAAACATTACTGTCACCCTCAAAGGCGAGGATGTGGGTGCAGATGCGGTCGAGGAACCAGCGGTCGTGGCTGATGATGACCGCACAGCCAGCGAAGTCGTCGAGACCTTCCTCAAGAGCTCGCAGGGTGTTGACGTCGATGTCGTTAGTGGGCTCATCGAGCAGCAGCACGTTGCCCTCTTCCTTGAGCGCCAATGCCAGTTGCAGACGGTTGCGCTCGCCACCGCTGAGCACGCCACACTTCTTCTGCTGGTCAACGCCCGAGAAGTTGAAACGCGACAGGTAGGCGCGGGCGTTCACGTCGCGCCCTCCCATGCGCAGCAGCTCTACCCCACCCGAGATCACCTCATAGACGGTCTTCTCGGGGTCGATGCTGGTGTGCTGCTGGTCAACATACACGGCCTTTACCGTCTCGCCCACCTCAAAGGTGCCGCTGTCGGGCTTCTCGAGTCCCATAATCAAGCGGAACAGCGTGGTCTTGCCGGCACCGTTGGGTCCTATCACTCCCACTATGCCGTTAGGCGGCAGCATGAAGTTGAGGTCGTCGAAGAGGAGCTTGTCGCCAAAGGCCTTTGCCACATGCTGTGCCTCTATCACCTTGTTGCCCAGGCGCGGCCCATTAGGGATAAAGATTTCGAGCTTCTCCTCTTTCTCCTTCACGCTCTCGTTGAGCAGCTTGTCATAGCTGTTGAGGCGCGCCTTGCCCTTGGCCTGACGAGCCTTTGGTGCCATGCGCACCCACTCAAGCTCACGCTGCAGGGTCTTGCGGCGCTTGCTCTCGGTTTTCTCCTCTTGCGCCAGTCGCAGGGTCTTCTGCTCGAGCCAGCTGCTGTAGTTGCCGCGCCAGGGAATGCCCTCACCGCGGTCAAGCTCGAGGATCCACCCCGCCACATGGTCGAGGAAGTAGCGGTCGTGAGTGACGGCAATCACAGTGCCTTCATACTGCTGCAAGTGCTGCTCAAGCCAGTCAATGGACTCAGCATCGAGGTGGTTAGTAGGCTCGTCAAGCAACAGCACATCGGGCTTCTGCAACAGCAGTCGGCATAGTGCCACTCGACGCCGCTCGCCACCACTCAGGTGCTCGGTGCTCTCATCGCCTTGCGGACAGCGCAGGGCATCCATTGCCCGCTCAAGGCGGCTGTCGAGGTTCCAAGCGTCGGTAGCGTCGATTATGTCTTGCAACTCTGCCTGGCGAGCGAAGAGCTCGTTCATCTTGTTTTCATCCTCATAATACTCGGGCAGGCCAAACTTCTGGTTTATCTCCTCATATTCCTTGAGGGCATCAACAATGTGCTGCACGCCTTCCTGAACCACCTCTTTCACGGTCTTAGTAGGGTCAAGTTGTGGATCCTGAGGCAGGTAGCCCACACTATAGCCAGGGGCAAACACCACCTCGCCCTGATATTGCTTCTCGATGCCAGCGATGATTTTCATCAACGTCGATTTTCCTGCACCATTGAGGCCAATGATGCCTATCTTTGCCCCATAGAAGAAGGAGAGATAGATATTCTTGAGAATTTGTTTCTGGTTTTGCTGAATTGTCTTGCTCACCCCCACCATGGAGAAGATGATTTTCTTGTCGTCAACAGTTGCCATAATTATATGTTAAGTGTTAAGTGTAAAATGTTAAATGTTAAGTAGGTACAAGGCGTGCCTTGTCCGTGAAGTGTAACGGATATTATTGCCTCGTCCTCTTGTCTTCTCGTCCTCTTGTCTTCTTGTCCTCTTGTCCTCTTGACCTCTTGTCTTCTTGTCCTCTTGTCTTCTTGTCCCCTTATCTTCTTGTCCTCTCATCTTCTTGTCCTCTCGTCTTCTTGTCTTCTTGTCCTCTTGTCCTCTCGTCCTCTTGTCCTCTTGTCAGCTAAACAACTATTTTCATGCCATCAAAAGCGAGTTCCACGCCTTGTGGCAGGAGTTTTGAGGTCTCGGCATGGAGACCAATGCCATGACTCATGTGGATGAGCAATGCACGACCCGGTTTTATCTGCTCTATGATCTCCAAGGCCTGTGAGAGCGAGAGGTGTGAAAGATGCTCCTCAAAGCGCAACGCATTGAGCACCAGCAGCGGCACTCCACGCAACCGCTCTATGAGCTCACGGTCGATGGTCTTGCAATCGGTGATATAGGCCATGCCACCAATCTTGAAACCCAGAATAGGCAGCTTGTAATGCAGCACAGGAATGGGCTCTACAGTGATGCCGGCACACTCAAAAGCATCGTTATCGTTAACTTCCACCAGTTCGTAATGTGGCACGCCAGGATAGGGGTGCTCTGCAAAGCAATAGGCAAGGCGGCGGTGCAAAGCAGCTATCACATCATGGCGAGCATAGATAGGGAAGTTGCTGAAACCACGCAGCTCCTCAAGACCGCCTATGTGGTCGTAGTGGATGTGAGTAATGAGCAGCGCATCGAGGTGAGCGTCGCCAGTGCCGAGAATTTGCTGACGAAAGTCGGGTCCACAGTCTATCAAGATGCGCTTGCCGCGCCACTCAACCAGTGCCGACTGCCGCAGACGCTTGTCACGAGGGTCGCCAGAACGACACACCTCGCACTGGCACCCTATCTGTGGCACACCAGTGCTGGTGCCGCTGCCTAGTATTGTTAACGTGAGTCGATCGTCTTCCATCATCTGAATTCTTTCAATAGTCCATCAACAAAAAAAAGATAACGCCCACCGTCGTAGTACCAATATTCTCGCAGCCCCGACTGGTCGGGCAGTTGACGCACGTTCACAGGATTTCCCATTGCCAAGCGACACTCCTGCTTTGTCATGCCCTGGGTAACCTTGCAATTAACAATATTACTCCAAGTGGCAGGCGAGATATCGGGATACTGCTTGCGCACATCGGTCATCGAGAACAGCGCATCAAAGTCGCGTCCCACGCCGTCGGCACCAGGCACCTTCATCCACACGAAGGCCTCCTCACCACCGCTGGCAGCACGAAACTCCACTCTGAGAGGATGAACCTTGTCGCCAGGCTTCACTGCCGTAATCACAACAGGGATAAAACGACGGCCACTAATCTGATCGCCATCATTAACACTATGCCAGAATGGAGTTTTGATATATACCGTCTTGCCAAGCAACTGGGACCTCACCCCTTCAACCATATCGTCGGCAACCAAAAAGGGGATAGCAAAAGAGCTGCGATTTACCTCTGCCAGTATTTTCCCTGTGGGATACACAAGACGCTGACCATCAAGATCAAAGTATATATCTACCTCCTCACTGTTGTCGAGCTGTCGATGAGTGCCATAACCCAAATAGTAGAGTTTCTTGCCCTCAAGCTCCAGTGTGTCAATGTCATAACTAGCCGATGGCCTAAAGATGAGCCTTGCCTGATTATCAACACACCAGAATCCCTTACCTTCATGCCAAGCTAAAAGAGAATCATCAACAACTTTCAACGACGACTCCCTGCCATTATTATCCATCTGCTCAATGGCGCGTTGCACATCTCTCTCGGTAATTTTCTTAGTCCCCTCCACACCAGTGAAACAGCCTGCCAAGAGAAACATCATGCCCGTGAGCAACAATGACGATATTATTTTACTTTTCAAAGTCTGCATTTTTCACGACTACAAAGATAATATTTTGCCAACAATCCACACCTATAATTCACTGTTTTTTTCAGTATTTTTACAAGAAAATGGGAGTTCTTGCACTTTTTTCCAAAAAAAAGCGTTTTGATGGCGCCAGTTTAAAATATAATGCTTAACTTTGCTTTTTATTTCATTAGTGTACAAGATTATTAAACCCTCTCAACTATTATGAAGAAAAAATACATTCCCGACTCAGAGATGATCATCAATGATGATGGCTCCATTTTCCACATCCATCTCAAACCCGAGCAGCTTGCCGACAATATCATTATATGCGGCGACCCTGGCAGGGTGAACATGATTGCGTCCTATTTCGACACTAAGGACTTCGAGGTGTCGAGCCGTGAGTTCCACACCATAGGCGGCACCTACAATGGCAAGCCCATCATGGCGCTCTCGCACGGCATTGGCGGCGACAACATCGACATCGTCATCACTGAGCTCGACGCGCTGGCCAACGTGGATTTCGCCACACGCACCGTGCGCGACGAGCATCGCACCCTCAACATCGTGCGCATTGGCACCAGCGGTGGCCTCCAGCCCTATGTGCCAGTGGGCACCCCAGTGATAGCCGCCAAGGCATTAGGCTTTGACGGCGTGGTGAACTACTACGCTGGCCGCAACGAGGTGTGCGACCTCGAATTTGAACGCCAGTTCTGCGAGTTTGTCAAGTGGAACCCACTGTTCTGCAAGCCTTATATCGTGGAGGCCGACCCAATGCTTGTGGAGAAGATAGGCCGCGACGACATGGTGCGAGGCTACACCATCTCGGCCGTGGGGTTCTATGGACCACAGGGACGTGAGGTGCGCCTGCCACTGGCAGAGCCCGAACTCAACAAGCGCATCGAGGCATTTGAGTATGACGGTGGCCACATCACTAACTACGAGATGGAGGGTGCCGCGCTGCAAGGCCTCGCCAAGCTCATGGGGCACCACGCCATCACCATCTGCTCCATCATTGCTAACCGAGTGGCAACAGTTGCCAACCCCAACTACAAGACGGCTGTCAACGACCTCGTTAAAACCGTCATCGAGCGACTTATGGCCTAACGACTCATCCCTTTACCTCAACAATACAATAAAGGTGCTAAAGCAAAATTTCTTTAGCACCTTTATTATTTTACACTGTCACATCAAGCGTTCTGAGCCTCGATGTCAGAGACGCCAGCGATTGATGGGTCGATGAGCACGCGACCGCAATACTCACACACGATTACTTTCTTTTTCATCTTAATCTCCATCTGGCGCTGGGCAGGGATACGGTTGAAGCAGCCACCACAGGCATTGCGCTGAACATAAACCACACCCAGACCGTTGCGGGCATTCTTGCGAATGCGCTTGAAGGCATTGAGAAGACGAGGATCGGCATTGTTAATCTTGTTCTCGAGCTTCTTAGCTTTCTCACGCTGCTTTTCCTCTTCTTGCTTGGTCTCGGCAATGATAGTGTCAAGCTCACCTTTCTTCTCAGTGAGAACCTGCTCATTCTCAGCGAGGTGCTCCTTATAAGCCTGTATTTGGGCCTTTATCGCATCAACTTTGTGAGATGCCTCATCGATTTTCTTCTCGGCCGACTGCACGGTAAGCTGCTGGAACTCGATCTCTTTGGTCAAGTAATCATACTCGCGGTTGTTGCGCACATTGTCCTGGTCTTTCTCATATTTTGCAATGAGATCACTAGCCTTGGCAATGGTGTCCTTTTGATTAGCAATCAAGGTGTTGAGTTGCTCAATCTCGTCGTTAAAATTACCGATTTTAGTTTGCATGCCCTCAATCTCATCTTCCAGGTCCTGCACCTCTAGTGGCAGCTCGCCACGTTCGGTCTTGAAACGGTCAACTTCCGACAACGTCTTCTGCAAGTCATAAAGCAGCTTCAGGCGCTCCTCTACTGTTAGTTCTTTTTCTTGTTTTGCCATAATTGATATGTGATGTGTTATAAATATTTTACCTGATTTTGCTCGCTCACTGCGAAATCGACTGCAAAGTTAGGATTTTTTTTCGTAATAATATCATAAAATATCTCTTTTGTGTAATGTTCGCTCTCATAATGGCCTATATCGGCAAGAATTATGCGCTCTTCATTACCTTGAAACTCATGATATTTCATGTCGCCGGTGATATACACATCGGCACCCTGTGACATTGCCAGGCCAGCAAACTCGGCACCGGCGCCACCACACATCGCAATGCGACTCACCTGGCGATTGAGATTGCCGCTATAGCGCACACTACTAACCTCAAACACCGCTTTCACCTTCTCAAGAAAACCTTTTGCATCTTGCGGCTCCACATCGCCTATCACGCCCAAGCCGGCATATTTGTCGCCATTTTCAAGAGCGATGATGTCAAAGGCAGGCTCTTCGTAGGGGTGCGCTTTAATCATCGCTGCCACCACCCTACCACACAATGCCTTGTTGACCAGCACCTCAAGGCGCACCTCAGGTTCTCTGTGAAGTTCACCCACCTTACCTGCCCAGGGTTCTGCGCCATCGAGTGGCCGGTAGTGCCCTTCGCCCATCATGCTATAACTACAATCATCGTAGTTGCCCAATCGCCCGGCACCGGCATCGCACATCGCCTTCTCGACCCTTACGACAGCCTCGGTGGGCACAAACACCACTATCTTGCGCTGAGTGCCTTGCTGTTGAGCCAACACTTGCACGTTTCTTAACCCTAATTTTTCGGCCATTTTGAAATTTACTCCACCCATGGCACAGTCCATGTTGGTGTGGGCACAATATATGGTAATGTCATGTTTTATAGCCTTAGCCACAATTCTTTCCTGATAGCTTCGTCCCACAATCTTCTTCAATCCTCGAAACAGCAGTGGGTGGTGCGATATTATCACATTAGCACCTCGCTCTATAGCCTCGTCAACAACCTCTTCACGCACATCAGTGCACAAGAGCACACCCGTGATCTCGCTGTCAAGGTCACCCACCTGCATGCCGGCATTGTCCCAACTCTCTTGCAGGTATAACGGAGCAAAGGCTTCTATAGCGCCAGTTATCTCTCTAACTTTCATAGTCTTAACAATTATTACACAATAATATCAATTATAATAAACTATCACAAGTAAATATGTGAAAAACTTCAAAACGAACAACTAGCGAGCACGTGAGCAATAGACCAATTAAGCTGAATCACTCCCATGCGTCAATGTCATCCTTCAACTTTGGAAACAAGGATTTCTTGAATGTGGGACTCTTGATGCCACTTTTTTTCTGGGCGCGGTAGTCGGCAAGCAGATTGAAAGCATATTTGCCAAGCATCACTATCGCCACCAGATTGCAAAGTGTGAGAATTGCCATAAACACCTCGCCCATACTCCACACCACATCAAGACTAGCAAGTGCCCCAACCATTACCATCACTCCTGCTGAAAGAAATCTGAACACTTGCAGCACCCACCTCTTGTGGGTGAGGAACATAATGTTGGCCTCTCCATAATAGTAATTGCCAATGATGCTGCTGAACGCGAAAAAGAAGATTGCCACAGCAACAAAGATTTGCCCTGCCGAGCCAATCTGCGACTCAAGCGATTTTTGTGTCAATGCTATGCCATCGGCACCACTGCCATAAAGCCCGCTTATCAGAATAATGAATGCGGTGCATGAGCACACCAGCAGAGTGTCGGTAAACACGCCCAGGGCCTGTATTAACCCCTGCTTCACCGGGTGGCTCACCAAAGCCGTGGCAGCAGCATGTGGAGCCGAGCCCTCACCAGCCTCGTTGCTGAATAGTCCACGCTTGATGCCACTGGTCATTGCTGCTCCCACCAAGCCACCTGCTGCAGGTCCTATACCAAAAGCGCTTTTAAAGATTACTGCTATCATATCGGGAATATGCTCATAGCTCAACGACAGCACAACAATCGCTAGGACAAGATACCCTATTGCCATCACAGGCACTATCACACTGCTGAACTTAACAATGCGCCGAATGCCACCAAAGACAATTATCATCGCCATGACACTGAGCACAACCCCTGAGACAACAGGATCTAAATTAAAAGCCGTGCGCATCGCCCCAGCTATGGTATTGCTCTGAATGGAATTGTAGGACAAACCGAAGGTGAGTATCAACAGAAGAGCGAAAAGCGCTGCCATCCAGCGGCTATGAAGGCCATGCAAGATATAATAAGCTGGACCGCCAATGAATGAATCCCTGGAGCGACGTTTAAAAAGTTGAGCCAGTGTTGACTCCACAAAAGCTGTGGCCGAGCCTATCAAGGCTATCAACCACATCCAGAATACTGCGCCAGGACCGCCAATGGCTATAGCTCCTGCCACACCTGCCAAGTTGCCAGTACCCACACGTGTCGCTACCGAGAGAGCAAAAGCCTGAAACGACGACACATGATGTTTCTCTTTGCCACGTGGCGACGACTCTACCAGCAATCGGCACATTTCAGGGAACATCCTGAACTGCACAAACTTAGTGCGGAAAGTGAAGTATATGCCACATAGCACCAGCACAAAAACCAGACTATGCCACCCCCACAAAAAGTCGTTCACCAGCTCAAGGTGAGTGTTAAGCCAACCTTCTTTAGACAAGAAATCGGTTATCTGGTCAATCATGACAAAAGTCATTTTTATTGATAAAAATACTTCTTTATCAACTCTCCATACTGCGGAAGTTTCTTTACCGCCTTGATGCTCTCATCGAGTTTCTGTTTCATCTCTGTGTTGTCTTTCTTGACAATGAATGACTGAAATTGAGAGAAACTGATGGCCTGCGAGATATCAACATTGGGATGAGAAGCCGCCATCTTGCGGGCTATTGTCTCGTTGATTACTGCATACTTGATATCGCCACTCGCCACCATCATAAACAGTTGCTCCGGGCCATAATCGGGATCGGAGACGACATAAATGGTGTCGCCAATCTCTCGCGAGAGGCTCATGATGCGCTCACGCATAGGCGAGCCCTTGACGATGGTCAACGTGTCGCCAGCCAAGTCGAGCTGCGACTCAATGGCAATACCGCCAGTGTTGCGCTGCACAAGCACCTGCTTGTCGAGATAAATAGCCTCCGAGAAAAGATAATTCTCTCGGCTCTCCCTTGTCACGGGGAACTGGGCAGCAAGAAAGTCATAAACGCCATCATTCAAGCCCTCAAGAGCAATATTCAAGCTCACAATAGGATGAAACTTTATTTTAAGGCCGCTAGTGCTCGACATCAAGTTTATCAACTCATAATAGAAACCACCAGTAGTGTCACCATAGGTATAATAAGACAATGGCGAGTACTCAATGGCCACGTCAATGGTGTCGCCGCTGCTTGCCTGGTCAACACGGTTGTTGGCAGTGACCACTGTGTGCCCTTTGCTGCAATTCTTGAGCGAAAACATCAGTCCAAGAACCACCACGAGCAACACAGCATAAAGGGCGAGCTGCCACTTTTTTATCTTCGAAATCTTCTTGAGCATTAAATCAACTTTTTTTTGCATGACAAGTGCTAGTTTAGAAAATCTACCGACACTCCCAGCTGAAAACGGCCGGGGTTCAAGGGATAGTGCGGCATCGAGAAGTAGTTGTTACCACCCACTAAGCCTTTGTTGACGTGGCTATACATCACATAGAAGCGAGCCTTCTTGAGCTTGAAATTGGCATACACGTCGGCAAAGGCGAAATTGCCACATTCCACCTCGTTCTGATTAAAGAAGACCATAGTGGATGGGTTATAATTGGGTGCGTAATACTTGGTATAATAATTGCAATCAACGCCTATCTGCACATCGAGCACTTTAGCCACCTTGAACTTGAGATACATGTTGCTGAAGATGGCAAACTTGGGCAACGGCAGCACCGCGGCGCTAGATGATGTTTGATAAACGACATCATTGTCCCAGTTGAAAATGCCAAATCCCAAATGATTACTCAATGAGGCATTAAACACATGCACTGCTGTAGCGCTCTGCTCGGGCAATGCCTTTGAGTTGAAATAGATGTAATTGTTCAACGTCTCATAGCCCACATTCACACTGGTGTATATCCACGGCAAGTCGAGGCGGCCTCCCACCCTGATGCGCTGTGTTTTAGAAAAGCTGTTGTCCCAAGCAAAATGATTGGAAATAAACTGCTTGAGCAGGTAGGGTGCTTCCAAATTTTTGAAATACCCGTAGGCCTTTAGCGAGACGGTGTCGCCAAAGAGCTTGAAGCGGGTGCGCACGTGTCCTTCCACATCAATATCACCAGCCACGTCGCCCAGCACGCCAAACTGCGCCGTAGCACCGTAGGTCAATATTGAGCCACGCTGCTTGGTGAGCTGACCTCCCACCCATATCAACTGCTGTGTCTTCTTTCCGGGCACCGACACTGGCAACACGTCAAGCCCGTCGGGAAGCTCAGTACCGCTCACGCTATCAACCACCTGCTTATAGTTGCGCACCTCGTGAGTGGCATAGACCGAAAAGCCGAATTTTGCATATTTATTAAACCCCTCTAGCAGTGCCACGCCCAGGGTGTTGCGCAGCCGCCACATGCGAGTGGTCTCGTCGGTTCCACTTAGCGAGAGATATGTATTCTCAAAATATGACTGGTCCTCGGCCGTGTTACTATTGAGAAACAAGTGCTTTGTGGTCTTGAAATCGGCAGTCCACACAAATCGAGTTACAGGAATATAAGTGCGGCCAATGATGGTGTCGGTCACCGAGTCGCGTTGATACTTGTAACGCCCCACCTTGTAGCTCTGATTTAGATAGAACTCCGTGCCAGTAAGCTTGCTGTGAGCGGCAGTGAGATTGGTGGGAATGCTCTTGTTGTCAACCTTAGTCTCGCCGCCCTGCACCTTGGCTGGGTCGGTAATGTAGAGGTCATCGGTGATGCCACCATTCTCTTTTCCCAGATAGTTGTAGCTGTTAAAGAAGGTTTGCATCTCATAGCGGTCGCCCATGTAGCTACCAAAGAGGCTCCAACGGAAGTTCTTGTCGGCCTGATAGTTGTAGGAGCCTTTTGAGTAGATATAGTCGATGCCAGCACCTATCTCAATCTTTTTGCCCACATTACCCGAGAATGTGAACTGCGTGCGGTCTTGGTTGCTGTATTTATTGCCACCAGTGCTATGAGAAATAAGCGTCATGGGGATGCGTGTGTTGTAATAGCGCTGTGTCTCCACGCTAGGAAGCCAGCTCTCGATGGCATCGGCAAAGAAAAACTCGCTAGTGGGCTTGCGTTCAAAAAAGATTTGGTTTTGACCCGAAGCACCAAAATTGCCCGTCGTAGCCCATGCCAAACTCTGATGCGATGGGATAAAGGCCTTATGATAGTTGAGAAACAGAGTGTCGATAGTCGATGAGTATTGCAAGCCCAGCGGCTCACTGATCGACCAAGCATAGCTGGGCTCAACCTTCACTTTCTTGGCCTTAGCAGTTGCTGGCGATACAGGGCTTTGAGCCGTGACAAGCTCACGCTGCGCCACCGCCGTCAGCGACCACAACGCCGTCATGAATGCTATCAATAGTGATTTATATTTTAACACCTTATTCATTATTAAAATGCAAAGATAGCAACTTTAGCGCAATTATCGTGACTTGAAACAAAGTTTTATCACTTTTTAAAATATCCATTACACACACTAGACAAATATGTGTAAAAAACTACAAGCCGCGCAATATATAGCATAAACAATTCTAGAACAAAGCGCCATCTTTTTCATTCTTTTATTAAAGAAACAAAAAAGGAGCGCAAGGGGTCTTAATTTAGTTTAAAATGTGAGAATTGAGCATTGCTGTTGTAATATTTCCTTGTACTTTTACGTTCAAATTTCAAAAGTTAATTTTAACGATTGCACCTTTAAAACTGGTCAAAATTTTAACAAATACAATTATGAATAAGTACAAGAAATTATCACTAGTCATGGCGGCAATGGCAATTACTGCCAGCTCCGCCTTTGCCACACCCGATGGTGGCAACATGCAAGACTCCTTTGTTTTGCCCGCTAACGCCCAGGTAACAATGACCCCAACGGCAACCAACCGATATGGCCTCGACTTCACCAAGGCTGCCGAGAGCACTATCAACTCAGTGGTCAGCATCAAGTCGTTTGCCACCCCACGCCAGTCGCAGTTCTATGGCGGCGACTTCGTTGACCCATTTGAGTTCTTTTTTGGCCCCGGTTTTGGCGGTGGCCAGCAACGCAAGCAACAACAGCAGCAGCAACAAAAGAAGTCAGAGCCACAAGCCACCGGTTCCGGCTCGGGTGTGATTATCTCTGAGGACGGCTACATCGTCACAAACAACCACGTGATTGACGGCGCCGAGAAACTTGAGGTCACCCTCAACGACAACCGCAAGTTTAACGCGCGCGTCATTGGCACCGACCCCAATACCGACATCGCATTGCTCAAAATCTCGGCCACTAAGCTCTCGCCTATCACCTTCGGCAATAGCGACAACGTGAAAGTGGGCGAATGGGTGCTTGCTGTGGGCAACCCCTTCGGCCTCAACTCCACAGTGACAGCAGGCATCGTCAGCGCTAAGGCACGCGGCGTGAACAAGGGCAACAACGTGGGCATTGAGTCGTTCATTCAGCACGACGCAGCAGTGAACCCCGGCAACAGCGGTGGAGCACTGGTCAACATCGACGGAGAGCTCATTGGCATCAACACCATGATATATTCTAACACCGGCAACTATGCCGGCCACTCATTTGCCATACCATCGGCTGTGGTAAACAAAATAGTCACCGACATCAAGCAGTATGGCAGCGTGCAGCGAGCAGTGCTGGGCGTACAGTTCACCGAGCTTGATGCCGACAAGGCCAAAGACGAAAACATCACAGCCACTACCGAGGGCATTTATGTTAACAAGGTTAACGACTTGAGCGCAGCTAAGGAAGCAGGCATCAAGGAAGGCGACGTGATTGTTGGGCTCAACGGAGCAACCGTCAAGAACGGCGGCCAAATGCTCGAGGAGATGAGCAAGCTGCGTCCTGGCGACAAAGCCACCATCAAGTACATTCGCGACAACAAGGTCAAGACCACCACTGTCACTTTCAAGAACGACCAGGGCACTACCAACATCACCAAGAGCTCGGACTTCACATCACTGGGATGCGCCTTCCTCTCTCTTACGGCCGAGGAGAAAGAAGAGCTTGGAGTTAGCAATGGTGTGAAAGTGACCGGACTCAAGGACGGCAAGTTCAAGGCCGCAGGCATCAACAACGGTTTTGTCATCACCGACATCAACAACATTCGTGTCAGCAATCAAGACGAAGTGGAAGACATCTACAACGCCATCATGCGTGACAAAGAGAGCGACAAGGTGATGTTCATCACTGGCATCAAAACAAACGGCAAGAAAACATATATAGCAGTAGATCTTGCCGACCCAGAATAACAATTCTGCTTTTTCACAATTTCGCACATAGTAACAGGCGGCCCAATTACAGCGGTCGCCTGTTTTTTTTGAGGACAAGCGAACAATAGCAGTCGAGCTGACGAACAGACGAGGAACAAGCTGACAAGGCAATGGCTTAGAGCCAACAAGCTGACGAGGCAATAGTAGCCGTCGCCCTTCTTACTTACTTCTTACTTCTTACTTCCTACTTCCTACTTCATGCATCTTACTTACCCCCATTCTAGTAACTATTCACCGATTCTAATGCGTTTAGGTTGACCCACTGTGAGCGTCGAAGACGCTGGGCGGGTCGAAGACCCGACTTTGTGCGCAAGACCATGCCAGAACCCCGCAGGGGTTCGCAGCTTGGTCCAAATTGCATCAATAGCTTAGTGCGTCGAAGACTAACTTTTAGTGACAACTTACTGAAAGATAGATGCAACTCGCTGCTAGCGTTGAAGTTCGCCTTCGGCGCACCACAATGAGCTTCATCAAGGACCAAGCTGCGAGGGTCTTCGACCCTCTGGCATGGTCTTTCAGATGAATAGCCTCTAACGAGGCATTTAGCGTCTTCGACGCAATAGCTGAACAGTTACCCATTCTACCAAATCTGTTAAATAATATTAATAGATTAAACTTTTTGGCACCAAATCATATCACACATCAGATAGTTTTTGTAATTTTGCAAGCTTAAACTCTACATTTCCAGTATGAGACAATTAAAAATCACAAAATCAATCACCAACCGCGAGAGTGCGTCGCTCGACAAATACTTGCAGGAAATAGGCCGCAAGGACCTTATCACTGTTGATGAGGAAGTGGAACTTGCTCAGCGCATTAAGCAAGGCGACCAGAAGGCTCTCGACAAACTGGTGAGCGCCAACCTGCGTTTCGTTGTTTCGGTGGCAAAGCAGTACCAGAACCAGGGATTGAGTCTTCCCGACTTGATCGACGAGGGTAATTTAGGCCTGATTAAGGCAGCCCAGAAATTTGACGAGACACGTGGTTTCAAGTTCATCTCTTACGCCGTTTGGTGGATCAGACAATCAATCCTTCAGGCTCTGGCCGAGCAGTCGCGCATCGTTAGGCTCCCGCTCAACCAAGTGGGTTCCATCAACAAGATTAGCAAAGCTCAGTCAAGGTTTGAGCAAGAGCATGAGCGCCGTCCCTCGGCTGCCGAACTTGCCGAGCAACTTGATGTGCCTGTTGACAAGATCTCTGACGCGCTCAAGGTGAGCGGCCGTCATGTGTCGGTTGACGCGCCTTTCGTTGATGGCGAAGACAACAGTCTGCTCGACGTGCTGCCCAACGAGGACTCCCCCATGGCCGACTCGTCGTTGAACCAGGAGTCGCTCTCGAAGGAAGTGAACAGAGCTCTCGACCAGCTCAATCCTCGTGAGCGCGACATCCTTAAAATGTTTTTTGGTATCGGTTGCCAAGAGATGACGCTCGAGGAGATTGGCTCAAAGTTTGACCTCACACGCGAGCGCGTGAGACAGATCAAGGAGAAGGCGATACGCCGTCTCAAGGGACAAAGAAGCAAGCTGCTCAAGTCCTATCTGGGTTAATCACCCACACATCTCCAACGGCTTTCACAAAGCCGTATTTTCTCAAAAAAAGAAATTTGAACAGATAGAAGTTCACAAGCAATCAAAGGGAGCGAGTTTTTCATCCGCTCCCATTTTTTTATTTCACCAAATCGGCAAGCGATGTCACCTATCTCAATGAATCATCGCAACTCCTATGTCAGGCAATAAACACTCTTTGCTTGAAAAAATCTATTAAAAGGTGCAGTGTTCTCGTTTTTTATTTGTAATTTTGCAATTACCATGTCTGGCCGAGTAGATTTCACTTGATTTAATTACCACACCACATAATACAAGTAAAATCCTCGTCATGACAAGCATAGAGAAACAATCTTGTTACTCACAATTTTACAGACATCAACAATCTAAATCAATCAGATTTTAGGAGTATAATACCCCCTTCATCAATGGACAAATCAGAAATCTCAAAATACCGCAAGTTGGTCAACCAGCATCTTGACACACATCAGCTGGTTTTAGCTTTAAAATACCTCAAGGTCATGGTAGATGACACGCAGCAATGGGAACTGAGCGAGGAACTGAATAGAATCTCAACATCCTATAGCTACATGCTGCAATACATGACACAAGGAGCACTCGACCCGCAACGCGACAACATTTTGTCGCAAATCATCATTGACACCTACATGCTTACCGACAAAACTGTCATTGCCCTGGCAGCGCAACAGTCAACACACCTCTTCTACCAGCGCAACCAGCAATACAAAAATCGGCAACTGCAAGCAATGATCGAGGAGCATGAAACTGAATGCAAGAAGCTGCTTCTTTTCAACGACAACAATAATGAAGACAATTTCAACGAAGCCGAAACGAATATCCTGGTGAAATGCGAAAGCCTGGAAAGTGACATCTTCAACAAAGTGTGGAGCACGTTTCCAACACCAGTAGCCGACACAGATGCAATATCTAAATTACTCGTCAACGAAAATCGGCCAGCGCACCTGAAGAGCTTGGTGCTCTCGGCTCTGATGCTCGGTCTCACCAAGTTCTTTGATGCCGCAAAGCTCAAGGTGCTCCTTAACAGCTACACCGCATTTAAAGATAATGAGCTCAAGCTGCGCGCTTTAATCAATGCCGTCATCATTATCTTCCTCTATCGCAACCGCATAGCAATCTATAAGGATGTCATTGACCTTCTCAAGCAACTGGAGAAAGATAGTGACTTCGTGAGCGACTTGCAGCTCATTTTCACCCGAATGATTCACAGCCGCAACACCGAGAACATTTCGCAAAAACTTCGCGACATCATCACTCCCGAAATGAACAAAATGAGTCCAGATCTTCTTAATAAGATAAAAGGAAAGACTTCTGGCAACCTCGACATCAGCGAGATAGAAGAAAACCCGCAGTGGCAAGAATGGCTCGACAAGAGTGGCATAACCAGCAAACTGGAAGAACTGAACGAACTTCAGCTACAGGGTGGTGATGTGTTTATCTCCACGTTCTCAAAGCTCAAGAGCTTCCCGTTCTTCAACACCCTGTCGAACTGGTTCCTGCCTTATCACGACAAATTATCAATAATGAATCGCGCTTTTGGCAGCAAGAGGCACCCACTCACTTCATTGTTTAATGTGATACCCATTCTGTGCGATAGCGACAAATACTCCATGCTGCTCTACATGGCTTCGGCCCCCGAGTCACAGCGCAACTTGCTATTCCAGCAGTTTGACGCTCAACGTGAGCAATTCCTGGAGTTGCAAAGCGTGGAAGCTCAGTCGGTAATCAAGATGCGCGACAATATCGTAAACCGTTACATACAAGACTTGTACCGTTTCTTCAAGCTCTTCTCTCGGCGACGTGAATTCATGTCAATCTTTGATACCGACATTAAACTCACCGATGTAGAATGCCTCAAACCTTACATCGGCGACACTCCCACCCTCTCGGTGATTGCCGAGTTCTATTTCAAGAATGGTTTTTATGAAGATGCCATCAAGTACTACCGCAACATGATTGCCAATCACGATGCCGACCCGCATGTGTATCAAAAGTTGGCGTTTGCCCATCAGTCGCTAGGCCGTTACCACGACGCACTCAAGAACTACTCAAGATATGAGCTTGTTGACAATGCCGACGTCTGGAACACCAAGCAGATGGCCCAATGCTACCGTAGCTTGCATAACCACGACAAGGCTATTGAATACTACAACAAGGCACTGCAGCTCTCACCACAAAGCGTAATCTTGTGCCTGAACCTGGGGCATTGCTATCTCGACAAGGGTGAATATGACAACGCTCTGCAACAATACTATAAAGCCGATTTCATGCCCAAAGCCAAGCACCGCGCATGGCGACCTATAGCCTGGTGCTCTTTGCTTACAGGCAAACACGAGCAGGCTGTTAACTACTACGAGAAAATCATCAACGAAGACACGCCGTCGTCGCAAGACTACCTCAACTATGGCCACGTGTTGCAGGCTGCGGGCCGCATCTCGGATGCGATATCGCAATACCGCAAGTCATTAAACCTTGAGAAAAATGACGAAGAGGCGTTTTCGCGTCTTTATTTTGATGACGCAAAATATTTAGTCAACAAGTTAGGAATTCCTTCCAGCGACTACGCTTTGTTGCTTGACGCTGTGTTACAAACCAAATAACCATCACTCACCAGAATGAAAAAATCATTATTATTTATCATTTTATTTCTATCTATTGCTACTATGATTAGTGCCGACAATGTTTTTTTCCAGCCGTTTAAGACCACCAACGGCGCTATACCCTTCGACCGCATCACCACCGCCGACTATGAGCCGGCAATCATCGAGGGCATGAAACGCCACAATGCCGAGATAGACGCCATTGCTAACAATGCGGCTACACCAACGTTTGAAAACACCATCGTGGCCCTGGAGCGCTCAGGCGACATGCTCAACCGCGTGCTGGGCGTGTTCTACCCTATGCTCTCGGCTAATGCCGACGACTCGCTCATGGCAATTTCTGAACGAATGACGCCATTGATTACCGAGCACGGCAACAGCGTCACTCTCAACGAGAAACTGTGGCAGCGCATTGACTATGTGTATCAGCACTTCGACAAGTCGCAATATGACCAAGAAGACTGGATGCTACTTGAGAAGACCCACAAATCATTCGTGCGTAGCGGTGCAGCGCTTCAGGGGGCTGACCGTGAAAAGTACAAAGAACTTTCCACCCGTCTCTCGCAGCTCACACTGAAGTTTGACCAAAACGCACTGAAGGAGACCTCAAAATATGAGATGTGGCTCACTAAGAACGACCTCGACGGCCTCCCCGAGAGCGCCATCGACGCTGCCGCAGCAGCAGCCAAGGCCAAAGACCGTGAGGGTGAATATCTTATTACTCTACATGCGCCAAGCTATATGGCATTTATGAAATATAGCTCACGCCGCGAACTGCGCGAGAAACTCTACAAGATGTATAACTCGCAGTGTACCAGTGGAGAGTTCAACAACATCGACATCATGCAGCAGATTGCCAACACTCGCCTTGAGCTTGCCAACCTGCTTGGCTATAAAACCTTTGCCGACTACCAGCTTGCCGACAAGATGGCAGAGAATCCAGCAAATGTCTATAACATGCTCTGGTCACTCAAGGACGCCTACACCAAGCCCCAAAAGAGCGACATGGAGGGCCTCAACAAGTATGCCAGCAAGCTTGAGGGTAAGAAGTTCACCATCATGCCCTGGGATTACTCTTACTATTCTAACAAGCTCAAAGAGGAGAAGTATTCTATTAATGACGAGCTGCTGCGTCCCTACTTCCAACTTGAGAATGTGATTGATGGCGTGTTTGGACTCGCCACCAGGCTCTATGGCTTGCATTTTACCGAGAACTTCGATGCTCAGGTGTTCAATCCCGAGATGAAAGTTTATAATGTTACTGACGACAACGGCAACTTCGTGGCATTGCTTTACACCGACTTCTTCCCCCGTGAGACAAAGCAGAGCGGTGCCTGGATGACCAACTTCCGCGAGCAATATCGTGATGCTAATGGCAATGACGTGCGACCCATCGTTACCCTGACCATGAACTTCACTCGCCCCACCGACACCAAACCTTCGTTGCTCACCTATTACGAGGTTGAGACTTTCATGCACGAGTTTGGTCACGGCTTGCACGGCATGCTATCGAAATGCAAATATGCCTCCACGTCGGGAACCAACGTTTATCGCGACTTTGTGGAGTTGCCATCGCAGTTCAACGAGAACTTCCTGAGTCAGCGCGAATATCTCGACAGCTTTGCCAAGCACTACCTCACCGGCGAGAAAATTCCACAAGAGCTTGTCGAGAAAATCAAGGCCTCTGAACAATATGGTGCTGCCTACGCTTGCTTGCGTCAGCTCAGCTTTGGTTTCCTTGACATGGCATATCACACTATCACACAACCCGTTTCGGGCGATGCCTTCAAGTTTGAATACGAGGCAATGAAGCCCGTTGAAATTTTCAAGCCCGTTGACGGCTGCATGATGTCGCCACAGTTCACTCACATCTTCTCGGGTGGTTATGCCGCAGGTTACTACGGCTACAAGTGGGCCGAAATCCTCGATGCCGACGCCTTCAGCAAGTTCCAGGAAGACGGCATCTTCAATCCCGCTACTGCCAAGTCCTTTAAGGAGAACATCCTTGAGCGCGGCGGCACCGAGCCACCCATGACGCTCTACAAGCGCTTCCGCGGTCGCGAGCCACGCATCGACGCACTCCTCAAGCGTGACGGCATTAAGAAATAGTATTTACATCTTTTATTTCTCAGAAAGTCCTCAAAATTTTGAGGGCTTTTGTTTTTTCTACACTTTTATATGCTCAGTAACAATATTTTTTCTAAATTTGCGAGTGTAAATAAAACTACTCATTGAAGACTGCGAGGTGATGCTCCAAGTCATCGACTACTACAAGCGCAATAAAGATGTGCTCGGCACCGTCGATTTGATGGAAAAGTACCTAGAAATGGACGGCCCTACCCTACGCAACACCCTCGCCCAGGAATTCAAAAAATTTAAGTGAGATTTTCATAAAGTGAAAAAACTAAACGGTTTTGATTTATGAAACAAGGAAAGCATATTTGTGAGACGCTGAAGGGCATTCGTAAAGAAATTGCCCAGGCTAATGATATTGACTACACTCCAATTGAGTGCTCGCACAATGGTGACTGCGCTGGCACGTGTCCTGCCTGTGAGAGCGAAATGCGTTGGTTAGAGCGACAACTGCGACTTCGTCAGTCGCTTGGAAAGGCAGTGATCGTTGCTGGGCTAAGCCTGGCATTGAGCGGCGTTGCAACGGCAAGTCCGTCTCCAGTGCCAAGTGACAGGAAAAAGAACGTGAAGCAACATCGGACGCATAAGCAGAAGAAAATTAATAATGATGTTTTACCTGTGGGGAGAGTGATTCAAGGGCAAGTAACATCGTTTTATGAAACAGCTGAGTTTCCTAACGGTCAACAAGCATTATTGGATTCTATTGTAAAAAACATAGAAATTCCCAAAGAATTGATTGGTAGTTCCGATGAAAAAGTGGTGGTAATGTTCAGCATTTTAACGGATTGTAGCATAGGCGAAGTAAAAATAGAAAAGTCCACAAATCCCGCAATTGACAAATATGTCATTGATGCCATCCGCAAACTTCCAAAGTTTTCAAAACCTGGACATTATGCGAATGGTGACCCTGTGACAACTTGGCTCACAATCCCTATTACAGTTAAAGGCAAGGACAGTGAGTAAAACTGCTTGTTTTTTCAAAACGACACCATTGTTCAACAACTTAAAGAAGAAAAAATGAAAAAGATAATATTAATAGTTTTCACTCTGTTTTTAACACTAGGATGTAGCCGTCCTGTTGTTGAGTCAACCATTGATGGATCAAGCATCAAAAGGATTGATTTAGAGATTTATGAATACCCTCATAATATCATACCTAATGATACGGTTAGATATACTATTACTGATAAGGATGATATAGATAAAATCGTTGGCCTAATTAATGACAGCAGAAGAGAACCTGCTATCTTAATGCCAAAATCAAGGATGACCTTGTTTTATGATTATAACAAGCAGAAAGAGATATTACTAAATGATAATCATCTTAAAATCGACGGAGAGCCATACGTGAGCAACAATGATATTATTAATACACTTACTCTAGATGGCATTATGAGCAAATGGGATCAAACGGAGTTAAGAAAAGAACTGGTTTTAATATGCGACTCTTTAGGTGTGAAATTTCCTGATGATATTAGCTTGGATGGGAATAATCCTGGTTACATCAAAAAGGCAATACATTATTTTAAAATCTATAATAACATGTGGAATAATCCAAAAGAGTCCATTTCATCACTCATTAACAGCTTCAACGATAATGAGCGTTTGACTGTAATGTTTCTTAATCCTTATTTATCAAGTATAGACATTGAGAACTGTGGCGTTCCTGGTTCAATATCTAAAGCTTATAATATTGAATATATTTTGTCTAAAGACTCTGCTCCAAAACTCAATCTTGAGATGTTTAGAGGTCAATATGGGACAGACAATAGTGCTTGGAACAAAATAATCGGGCAATATAAAATTTCTTCTTATGGACATGTCTATAAGATGGATGGCAACACAAAACAGAAAAAACTGACCAAAGATGACTTGTTAGCGATTCAAAAGATGTATCGAGATTGGTGGCAGAAGAACAAAAATCTTGACATCAATGAAATAAGGAAAGAATACCGACAAAACAAAATCCTTCAACCTCCTTATTATTGGGAGTAGTATGATGGCAGAAAACAGATTGAATTATGGCAAGATAATATATATATGGGCTGTACTCAAAGCAAGGCATTGTTCCACAACTTAAAGAAAAAAATGAGAAAGATTTTACTTATAACAATTCTTAGTATAACTGCACTTTGCAGTCCAGCTCAGGAACCGTTTGATAGTGTCTCTTACGCCTTTGGCGATGGCATTATCCGCAAGTTTTTGGCGTTGCCCGAAAGTCAAGGCA
>Ga0256407_10004922_pt1 | contig 21817 bp, 19 predicted proteins | sample RumenRJG_04DNA_FD_193489 | JGI IMG/M metagenome (GOLD analysis project Ga0256407, IMG submission 193489) | Bovine rumen microbial communities from Lethbridge, Alberta, Canada - RJG_04 | ecosystem: Host-associated > Mammals > Digestive system > Stomach > Rumen | place: Canada: Alberta... | reverse complement strand
TTCTCAATCGCAAAGGTTGCATAGAAAAGTAAAATATATAAAAAGACCTGTCGATTAGGCAGGTCTTTTTATTTTTAATATCCTAATCTGATTTGGAAAATATTTTGTTTCTTTTGTTTCAGAAAGTGTTTCTTCAAAAATATTACTGTTAAATGTTTTACAACCTTTCGATTTGATTATTGCTGATTGTTTTTTATCGGATATATTTACGGTATGCATAATCAAACCGTCTTGAGATTCTTTTACCGCAAGAATTTTGATATTTTCATTGTCTTTTTCTATGAAAGTTTTATTTTCGAGATTTCCGAAACAAACTATCGGCGGATTATTCAAATTAGTTTTAATTTTGTATAAATCTTCCGCTTTTTTCGTAAAGGTTATAGAAAATTCAAAAGAATTTTTGCCGAGCATTTGTAAATCAAGTGTTTCTAAAGGTGGGCCTGCAGGTGTTCCTCTTGTCGGGTTATGGGGATTTGAAATAATACCTGTTGAACGAAGTAATGTTACGCACAGATTGTTTTTATCAATTTCTATTTCATTTAAACCTTTTGTTATAACACCTACACCTTGCGTAAATACAAAATTTTGAATAGGTATGGTGTTTGTTTTTATTTCTTTCCCTCTTGGGGCGGGAAGTTGAGAGTTAATCTCATAATTTTTGTCAAAGTGTCGTTCAATTATGCCTGCCAAATCGTCTGAAAATGTGTTTTCAATGATTTTTGGCATGTTAATAAATGCACTCAATTTATGGTTTTTAGATTTATTATTGTTATCAACTTTTATATCAATTGTTTTTGAATTCGTATTTATCTTTAAATTCAAATTCAATAAATGAGAGCGTAAAATGTTTGAACGACCTTTTGGTGTAGAATTTTGCGGAATTTTTATTTCCGTTTTTATATTCATTTCCGCAAAAAGAGTATTGCCTGAAATCTTAAAGGCTTTGATTTTTGCAAAAACGGGCATGTCATTTTTTAAAACACCAAAATTGTAACTGTCGCCTATATCTGCAACATCTTTTATTCCTATAAAATCTTTATATTCTTTTTTTTGAATTTTATCTGTCACATTGATTTTATTATTTAACAGTTCAATTTTGATAAATTTATTTTCAATTGTTTTTCTAGTTGTTTTTATATCGTTTGGAATAACTTCTTTTTCAACGGTTTTTTGCGAAAATTTTTGAATTTTGCCGACATAAACCAAATATTCATTAATATTCGTGTAATCTTCCGTTATCGGAACTTGCAATGTATTATACAAAATTTTATCCGAAAAGCCCTTTTTAGAACTTATTTTTACCGCTTTTAAATATGGCGGAAGTTTTTCTGTCGTTTTTATTTTTATAAGACCTTCAAAATCTTCATCGGAAAGATTTATAACGCTGATTTTTTTTGAATTATCAGAAATATCTCTAATGCAACGATTTATAATACCCTCTCCGACTTGGCAGACTTTGCCATATCTTGTTAAAACCTCTCGGTTTACAGAATCGGTTGAACAACCGTAAATACTGTCATGGGCATGGTTCTTAATGAGAGTTTTATAAGCATAATCAATTGAATTTTGATATGATTTTTTATCAAAAAAGAAAGAATTGACTGCATTAAAACTTTCCGTAATATTCAATAGATTTTGTGCTTTATGATTTTGTTGTTTTATATCCTTTCTTGATGAATATACTCCTTGAAGAATGAAATTTTCATCGTTGTTTAAAAATTCACCGCTTATATCAGATCGATTTTTAATTTTGTCAAAATACTCAAAAGGCGAACCGATACTGATTTTGTACTCTTTTTTATAAATTTTATTTAATTCAGCAATATTTTTTTGCAGATTGTCCGGAATTCCAAGATGGTCGCCACCGATTGCAAGTAAAAGATTGTTTCCTGATTTTTCGGATATTTTATCCAGATACCTTTTTAATGCTTCCGCTTTTGTCTTTATATCAATATCAGAATGTAAAAAATCCTGATAATATCCTTGTGCGAGATAAAGCGTTTTAATTCCGTGCCAATTCAAATCTGCTTTTGATGAATTTAAACCTCTCCAAAGAACCGTTTTATCAATTTCCGCACATTTTAAAATTTCAGGCATAAATCTGCTGTGTCCGAAAGTATCCGATAAATAAGCAATAAAATTCTTGCAGCCAAATTCTTTTGATTTATCTATTCCAAAACATAAATTTCTTATAAGACTTTCCGCAGAAACCAAAAATTCATCGGCAGAGCAATAAAAAGGTCCTATAAACAACTTTTTTTCTTTTATTAGAGACAAAATTTCATCTTTTTTATCCGGCTTGATTTCCAAATAATCTTCAATTGCAGAAGTTTGTCCGTCAAAATAGAAAACGGGAATTTCTCCGCTTTTGAGTTTCTGTATTAAATCATCAACAACTTCAACAAGACGCAGCCGAAATTCTTCGAATTCCCGATACCACTCTCTGTCCCAATGGGTATGAATATATGCCGTTACATTTTTCATTCTTGCATTGTAACGCATTTTTTACTAAAAAACATACACTAAAAAGATTGAAATTAAATTTCTTTTTCTCTTTTGTAATTTCCTAATAAAATTGATATTTTATTTTTGTTAAATATGAAAAACGCACCTAATCCGATTAAAACCGTTGCATTTAAGCACATAAATTGATTCATTTTTAAGTCTGTTGTCAAATTTAAATTAAAGATTAAAAACATCGATACTACCGAAAGTATCATCCAAACTGCAACAAACACTGCTGCATTCCTTTTCATTGCAAACCTGCTTTCATTAAATACTTTTTAAAAAAATAATCCTCAACACAAAACAGGCACGTCAGGTGTCGGATGAAAAAGTATTAACATTTGAGAGCATTATTCTTAACATATTTTAATTATAACACGTATAAAATAACTTTCAACCCTGATAACACAAATAGTGTTATGTATTAAATAGCTTTATTCAAGGATTTTGTCTATTTCATTAGGTTTGTATTTTTTATTTAAAACAAAATCTTCGTTAAATAATCGTGCAAATTTTATATCTTCCAATTCTTCTTTACTAAAACTTCCGCCGAGTTTGTAAAACATATTCATTGCATTATTATTAAGTTCATAACCCAGTTTTCTTGACTTTTCATCTTTATATATTCTCGGATAATAAGAATCCGTTATCTGGTTTCCTATATAATATGGAGCATTTACATCAGAAGTCCAAGGATCAAAATCATGTAATAATATGGCATTTTTAGGCAAAATAGCTCTTTCATTTCTTAAATAATAAAATCTTAGGAGCTTTTCCATAATATATGCTTTTCTTTTAAAAGTTGCATCAAATCCATCGTATTGTTTTGGTATTTTAACAAGGGGATTTAAAAGTAGCACAATAATCAATAAGCATATAAAATTTTTTATTTTTGACTTATTAAATAGTTTTATAACTTCTAAATTTTTATAAACATAACTAGAACAATATAATATAGGATATATTATTAACATTCTAAACAAAAAAATAATATTCGGATGTGTTAACCAAAAATCTCCGTCATAATTAGTCTTTCCAAGAAATATTAAAGAAAATATTGTTATATAAATAGAGGACATAAAAAATAAAGGAAAAAGAATTTTGTTTATTTCTTTTCTTTTAATTGCAAATAAAACTGATATCAAAATTAAAACTAATAAAATTGTATGCATTAACGCATTATCAATAAAATATATATTCCAATATTCATTAACAAAAGATTTAATTAATGAAATTGAAATGGTTGTTTCTCCTAAACCTCTATTTCCTGCCATATGTTGAAAACCGTCTTTCTGTGTCACAACAAGAATAGATGCTGCAAAAAGAGCAAGAGATGGAATATGAAAATTTTTATCTAAATATAAAGTTAATGTTTTTAAAATATTTCTGTCTTTAATCAATTTATTAACAAAAAACGAATACAAATAAATTAAAAAAACAAAGATTACAGAAAAAAAAATATTTATTTCAATTGACGTTCCGATTACAAAACCCGAAATTGAGGCAAGAATTAATTTTTTATAATTATTTTTCTTTTTTGCTAACAAAATATTTTGAAGTATATAATTGTAAAAAATACTTATAAAAAGTAATGAAAAGAAGTATCGGTAATAATTATAATTACACATTAAAATGGCAGAGGCAGAGTCTGCAATATAATTAAAAAATTTTATTATTAAAATTATAAAAACCATTAAATATAATAAATTTGATTTTCTGAAAAAAACAACAAAATTTGTCATCATAAGAAAAATTATTGAGGTAAAAATACCTCTTATAAACCCGTGAGGAATTCCGATAAAATCAGCAGGATGAAGTCCCATTAAATTCGGAAAACCAAAACACAAAAATTTTGTCAAAAATAAACCTATATAACCATCACCGTGTTGTCTAAAAGATAAGCAATCAAATATTCCTTCTTCAAAATGAGGATAAAGTGATGAATATCCGTCATCTCCAAACAAAAAGGTACAATTACGAGAATAATACACTATCAAAACTGTAACAAAAACACATAGCAAAAAAACAATTGTTCTAAACAATACATATTGTATATTATTTTTTTTCATAATTAGTCCAAATCAAATTTTTTATTTGTTTGTTTATTTGTTATTATTTTCTTCTTCTGTCTTTGAAGTTTCGGAGTTATTGTCAACTGTATGGAATTTGATTTTCTTATCTTCAAGAGTAAGAACAATCTTTTTTCCTGCCTTGAACTGACCGCCAAGAATTTCTTCTGCAAGTCCGTCTTCAACTTTCTTTTGAATGAGTCGTTTAAGCGGTCTTGCACCGTAAGCTTCCGAATAGCCGTCTTCTGCAAGATAATCTTTAACTTCTTCGGATACTTCAATTTGTAAATCTTGTGCTTCAAGTCTTTTGAATAAATCCTTAAAGAGAAGATCAACAATTTGTCTGATTTCAGGCTTGGAAAGATGAGCAAATACAATTGTTTCATCTATTCTGTTAAGGAATTCGGGTCTGAATGCTTTCTTCATTTCTTCAGAAACAGTATCTTTAAGGTGTTCATATTTGTCTTTAGATTCATCATTTCCGACAGAGAAACCGAGTTTTGAACCTGTTGTTATCATACTTGCACCGACGTTACTTGTCATAATGATGATAGTATTCTTGAAGTTGACGTGTCTGCCTTTTGCATCTGTCAATCTACCGTCGTCCAATATTTGGAGCATTATGTTGAATACATCAGGATCAGCCTTTTCGATTTCATCAAAGAGGATAACCGAATAAGGTTTCTTTCTGATAGTTTCTGTCAAATGTCCGCCGTCGTCGTATCCGACATATCCCGGAGGTGAACCGATAAGTTTTGCAGTCGAGTGTTTTTCCATAAATTCAGACATATCAATTCTTATCATATTGTCTTCGGAACCGAATACCGCTTCTGCAAGTGCTTTTGCAAGTTCGGTTTTACCGACACCGGTAGGACCTGCAAAAATGAAACTTCCGATAGGCCTGTTAGGTGCTTTTAATCCGACTCTTGCTCTTCTTATTGCCTTAGAAATAGCAACAACAGCTTGTTCTTGACCGATTACACGCTGATGAAGCGTGTCTTCAAGTTTTAATAGACGTTCGCTTTCGTCTTCCGTTATTTTTGTTGTCGGAATTCCTGTCATTATACTTACGACTTCCGCAACCTGTTCTGCAGTAACAGTCGGTTTGTTTGCTTCATTTTCGTTGTGCCATTTGTCTGAAAGTTCACGAATTCTTTCTTTTAAGTCGGCTTCATCATCACGAAGATTTGATGCTGTTTCAAATTCTTGGTTTCTGATAGCCTCTTCTTTTTGCTTGATTATTCCCTTTAATTCTTTTTCAAGTTCCTTTCCTTCGGGAGGAAGTGTACTTGTTTGAATTCTGACTTTTGAACAAGCTTCATCTATAATATCGATTGCTTTATCGGGCAAAAATCTGTCTGTAATGTATTTGTAAGACAATTCTGTTGCCGCAACAATTGCTTCATCAGAAATATGTAATTTGTGGTGGTCTTCATATTTGTGTCTTAAACCTTTTATGATTTCAATAGTGTCATCGACAGACGGTTCTTCAATTAAAATAGGTTGAAAACGTCTTTCTAAAGCAGGGTCTTTTTCTACGTATTTTCTGTATTCGTCATTGGTTGTTGCACCGATAACTTGAATTTCACCTCTTGAAAGAGCAGGTTTTAATATGTTCGCTGCATCAATAGCACCTTCCGCAGCACCTGCGCCAATCAATGTGTGCATTTCATCAATAATTAAAATGATGTTTCCTGCAAGTCTTATTTCGTCCATTATTTTTTTAAGACGTTCTTCAAATTCACCACGGTACTTAGTACCTGCAACAAGCAAGCCCATATCGAGTTGAATTACTTTTTTGCCGTCAAGTAAATCAGGAACTTCGGAATTTACAATTCTGATTGCAAGACCTTCCGCAACTGCTGTTTTGCCGACACCCGGTTCTCCGAGAAGTACGGGGTTATTTTTTGTTCTTCTTGCAAGAATTTGTATTACACGTTCAATTTCTCTTTCTCTTCCGACAACGGGATCAAGTCTTTGTTCCGCAGCAGCAAGAGTTAAATCCGTTCCGAATTCATCTAACATCGGAGTTTTTGTTTTTCCGCCGGGAGTTGCTGCTGATGAGGAAGATGTTGAAGAAGAACCGCCTCCTGCTGTGGCACCGCCTTTAATTTCTCCGAGCATTTTAACTACATTTGTTCTTACCTTGTTCAAATCTACTCCGAGATTTTCAAGAACACGTGCAGCAACACCGTCACCTTCTCTTATGAGTCCGAGAAGTAAGTGTTCCGTACCAATATAATTATGTCCGAGTTGTCTTGCCTCGTCCCAAGAAAGTTCCAACACCCTTTTTGCCCTTGGTGTAAAAGGAATTTCAACGGCAACAAAACCTGCACCTCTGCCTATGATTTCTTCAACGGCAGCTCTTGCATCTTTAAGTGTAACACCCATTGATTTCAAGGTTTTTGCGGCAACACCCGTTCCTTCTCCGATTAATCCGAGAAGTACCTGCTCTGTTCCCACAAAATTGTGTCCGAGTCTTCTTGCCTCTTCTTGTGCGAGCATTATTACTTTTATCGCTTTTTCGGTAAAACGTTCAAACATCTTTCTATCCCCGATGATAAATATATATTATTAATATTATTATATTACAACAATCGGTTCATATTAACAATATTTTTTTACATTTTCAAATAATATTTTTGCAGGGTGGTAATCTTTTGAAATATCAAGAGATTTTTCAAGAGATTTTACGGCGCTGTAATACCTTTTTTGCGCAATGTTATTTTTTGCATCTATGACGTATAATTCCGTATCTTCGTTTCCGTATTTTTTTGCTACCGACAAAAATTTATCGGCATAATTATAATATTTGTGATTGTACAAAACTCTTGCCGTAAACTTATAAATTTCGGGGTTTATATCCTCAAAAAATTGAATACTTTCTATCAAATTTTCCGCATAATCATCAAAACCGTTAGATAAAAGCATATCTAAATCATTTTCGTAAAAATTTCTTATTTGAAAAAATGTCGGAGTTCTGTTTCTTTTTCTCTCAACGTATCCTGAAAAGGACTTTGCCCATTGAATAAGAGGTGAACTTTCTTCATTTAGTGAAAACCAAATTTTATCTGCATTGTTTTTATCGCCAGCATAAAAAAAACAGTAACCTTCTTCTCCGAATTTTCCCAATTCGTGATAAATTTTTTGTGCTTCAACGAATTTATTTTGCAAATACAAACTTCTTGCAAGAAGTTCTTTGTAATCCTCTTCTTGTTGTTTGCAGATTATTTCCGCTTTTTCGTAATCTTTTTCTGTATAAATAAGATTAAGTAATTCTTTTTTGTTCATTGCTTAAAATTATTTATCTTTATCGTTATTCATGAAATCGTAATCGCCCATCATCTGAGACATCATCATTGTTTTAACAAGTTCGGGATTCATCTTTACGGGTGTTCCGTCAGGGTTTTTTTGATTCATCATGAAATTCAGCATTGCCCAATCGTCATTTTGTCTTGACCTGTTATTGTTTCCGAACATCATTGCCATTTGTTCCCAATCATCATTCAAAGCATATTGTTGTGCCATATTTTGATATTGCTGACGAGAAGTTTCTTTGCTTTGTTCGGTTGACGTTTTTGTTTGCTCCGATGAAGGTGCTGAAAATTTATATCCTGCTTTGCTTAACGTTCTTACAGCATCTGCAATTTCTTTATCCGAAGGATTTGCTGATGCTATTTTTTCAGAAGTTTTTGTATCGGTACTGCTTTTCTTTTTAGTATTACCCAATTTCTTTTTTAATTCGGAGTTTACACGTTCTTGTTCCTGAATAAGTCTTGTTTCCTGAATAACTCTGTTTGCATCAGGGTGAATATTTGACGGATAATCTCCGTGAATAAGTTTCTTTAAATCTTCTTCAATATCGTTTTCAGATACTTCTTCTTGTTCCCCATTTTTTTCCAATAATGCAGCGAAAAATCCTTCAGGATCTTTTATAAGTTTGTCGATTTGAGTTTCCGGAACGTTTTTATATTCACAAGGATCTATGTCATTTTGCATACATCTAGTTGCTTGTATCGCATAAGAAGATAATTTAGGAACCGTATTAATTGTTGAAACTTTTTGAAGAGAATCTATTGCATTATCTTTCAGACCAACTTTCATATAAGCAATACCCATATAGTAATAAGCAATAGCATTTGTAGGGTCATCTTCGGTGTAATCAGTTAAATCTTGAATACAACCAATATAATCACCATTTTTATATTTACTTATTGCGCCTTTTACTTCGGGCGGGCATAAAACAGATGTCGCAAATGCCGGTATTGCTAAAATTACTGTTAAAATAATTGATATTAATATCTTCTTTTTATTCATTTCTTACCCTGCTTATTTGTTTTTAATAATAAAAAACATTTTTTCAATATTTTACTACCCAATTATATTATTATTTCTATATTTTTACTCTACTATAACTGTATTATTTATATTATGTTCATTTTTGTTTTTTGAAAAATAATGTATTTTTTTGGAAAACTCTTATAATAATTGCTATTTCAAGATTTTATCATTATGTTAACGGTCATTCAAAAAATGTAATTTTGATATAAAAGGTATATTAATTTTTGTTACAAATGTATATTGTTATACGTAAGTGTTGAATATACATTTTTTTGAGTGAGGAATATATGAAAATTAAAATTAAAGAAGCGGTAAAAAAATTAAAAGGGTGGAGTTTGTATAAACTTGCAAAAGTTTTAAATCTTCCTCAACAAACGGTTTATTCGTGGGCAAGCGGAAGAACGCAACCTTCCTACGAAAATATGGACAGATTATGTGATGCACTTGATTGTAATGTCGGTGATTTATTTGAAGCAGAACCCGTTCAAGGAAAATTACAGTTAATTGCCAATAATTAATAAATTTCATAGACAAAAATCGGTCTTTTAAGACCGATTTTTTTATTGTTCTTCTGCTTTGAGTTTTCTCATCATTAATTTTTCAAGAACCTCTTGAGGTTTAATATCTGTATAAACCGCTTCGTATATTGCGTGAGAAACAGGAGTTTCTATTCCGAGTTTTTCGGACAATGCACAAATTGCTTTTGAAGTTTTAACCCCTTCTGCAACTGAGCCGAGTTCATTTAGGATATCATCAATTTTTTTACCTTTGCCAAGCATAGAACCAACCGTATAATTGCGGCTTAAAGGACTTGAACAGGTTGCAATCAAATCACCCATTCCCGAAAGACCATACAAAGTTTGGGGTTTAGCACCTAAGGCAACGCTGACTCTTACAATTTCAGCCATACCTCGTGTAAGCAATGAACCTCTGCAATTATCTCCCAAACCCATTGAATCTGCAAAGCCTGAAGCAATTGCAATGACGTTTTTAAGACTTCCGCCGAGTTCTACTCCGATAACATCGGAATTTGTGTATAATCTGAATTTTCCTTTAACTGTCAGATATTTTTGCGCTTTTAAGGAAAGTTCTTCGTCTTCGCACGCAACCGATGCGGCTGTCGGAAGTCCTGCAAGCACTTCTTTTGCAAGCGTCGGGCCTGATAAAATTACGGGCTTAATATGAGGAAGTTCTTCTTTTATAACCTCTGACATTCTCATTAAAGACGGTAATTCAAGACCTTTTGAGGTGTTAACGAGAATTTGGTCTTTTCTTATCGGAACTTGTGCCAATTGTCTTGAAACATCTCTTATTCCAGAAGTTGAGATTACCATTAAAATGACATCGGCATCTTTAACCGCTTCTTTTAAATCACTTGTTATTTCGGTATGTTTTGCAAGTTCAACGGTTACGGGAACTGTTGTCTTCTTTTCGTTTATTAATTCATCGGAAAGGTTTTCACTTCTTCCCCAGACACAAACTCTGTCAAAATTCGGTGTCATTAATTTTGCAAGTGTTAAACCCCAACAACCGGGTCCGAGTACGGTAAGTTTCATATTTCCTGCTTTCTTTTTATCCGAATACTTTCTTTACTTCTTCTCTGTCATCAAAATGAATTGTTTTATCTTTCAAAATTTGATAATCTTCGTGGCCTTTTCCTGCGATGAGAACAATATCATCGGGTTTTGCTATTTTTTTAAGCATTTCTATTGCCTTGCCCCTGTCGGGTTCAACGAAAACCCTGTTGGGATTTACGGTCTGAATACCTGTCATAATGTCTGAAATTATTAATCCCGGATCTTCACTTCTCGGATTATCTGAAGTTACAACTATGATATCCGCTTTTTCATCTGCAATTTTTCCCATTTTAGGACGTTTTGTGGCATCTCTGTCACCGCCGCAGCCGAATAAACAAATTAATCTTGAATTTTTGTTTTTCAATTCCGTTGCGGCTTTAAGCACGTTATCAAGTCCGTCGGGTGTATGTGCGTAATCAACAATGACAAGAGGTGATTTGTGTACTGCCTCAAATCTTCCGGCGACACCGTGAGTTTCTTCAAGAACTTTCTTGATTGCAGTCATATCAATTCCCGAACAGTTTGCAACTGCTATTGCCGCTAATGTATTGTAAATACTGAACATTCCGTTAAGATGGAGTGTTAATTCTGTTTTTTGTCCGCCTAAATTTAACGTGTATTTTGAACCTTGAAGTGAAAATTTGATATCTTCTGCAGTTATATCGGCTTTATTTTTTATACCGTAAGTAATTATTTTTACGCCGTTTGGAACTACAGACATAAATCTTTCCGCATATTCGTCATCTTTGTTTATTATTGCAACCGAGCCCTCTTTTAACCCTTTAAAAAGAATTGCTTTTGCTTCAAAATAATTGTTCATTGTAATGTGGTAATCAAGGTGGTCTTGGGTAAGATTTGTTAATACGGCGATATTAAAGTTGGTTCCGCCTACTCTGTTTTGTTCGAGTGAATGTGAACTTACTTCCGCTGCAATATTTTTAATTCCGCTATCTGCCGCTTTTCTCAATAATGCTTGAAATTCCGGGGCTTGAGGAGTTGTGTGCTTTGCTTCCGCATAAGAATTTTCGCTTGAAAATTTATATCCCAAAGTGCCTATCAATCCGCATTTTTGATTTGCCGCTTCAAAGATTTTTTGAATGAGGTGTGTTACGGTTGTTTTTCCGTTTGTTCCTGTAACACCAATCATATTGATATCTTTTGACGGGTGATTGTAAAATGCAGCTGCAAGTTCGGCAATTTGATGCCTTGTCGAAGGAACAACTATCTGCGGAACATTTATATCAAGTTTTCTTTCGGTCATAAGTGCGACCGCTCCGTTATCAACCGCCATTTGAGCAAAATTGTGTCCGTCTGAATTTTCTCCTGTCAGACAAACAAAAATATCACCATTTTTTGTGGTCTTTGAATTGTATGAAATTCCTTTTACTTCAGTATCCGAATAATTTTCGGTTGATGCGTTATTGATTTGCTTAATTATTTCACTTAATAACATTGTTTTTCCCCTTTAATTGGATTTCTTGTTTTTCTTTTTAATTTTTGAAGGTTGTGTCTTAATCGGTTTTTTGGGTGCACTTTTTACTTTCTTCTTTTCTTTTTTATCTCCTTGTGAAAAATACTTTGAAACATCTGTCAACCAATTATTAGTATTTTGTTTTTTGGGAGATAATTTTGATTTTATGAATGATTTTTCTTTCATTTGATTTTCATATTCCAAATCAGGCAGAGGGCGTGTAATCGGTATGTATCCCGAGCCTGGGTGTTTATCGGATTTTAAATTCATTATTCTTGCAACTTGTTTTGCAACTGCGGCCCATACAGGAACCGCAACTGTAGAACCCCAAATTTCCCAACCTTTTGCAGAGTCTATGACTACATATATCAATACTTGCGGGTCTGAAGCAGGGAAGTAACCTATTGCGGAAGTGTATAATTTATCGGTGTATCCTCTGCCGCCTTCCAAAGTCTTTCTTGAGGTACCTGTTTTTGATGCGACCTGATAATCGGCAAGGTTAACAGCAGTTTTTGATTGAGAAGTACTTTTTGTTAAAAATTCTGTTACAAGACGTGCTTTTTCAGGGTCCATAACCCTTACTTTTTTAACGTGTTTAGGAAGTTCATCTTCCGAATATTTAACAACGTGAGGGGTTATTTTCAAACCGTCGTTTGCAATTGCGGAAACGGCAGTTGCCATTTGAATTGCAGTAACGGACGCTCCGTATCCGTAACCCATTGATGCGTGTCTTGAAATATCCCAAGTTTCGGGTTTAGGCAGCAAACCTGAGGATTCGCCCGGAAGGTCAATTCCCGTTTTTTGCCCGATTCCGAAGTTATAAAGAACATTGTAAAATTCTTTCGGTGTCATTAAAAGAGCAACCCTTAAACTACCGACGTTACTCGAATGAAGGAATAAATATTCCATATTAATCATTCCGGGATTTGGTGTTCTGTTATAGTCATAGTTTGAAATTGTCCAACCGCCGATTTCAGCTCTTCCTGTGTCGTTAATTCTTGTGTCTCTTTGAACTTTACCTGTTTGGACTGCAGAGGCAACGGTTAATATTTTGAATGTAGAACCCGGAGGATAAACATCAGACAACGACCAATTTTTTATCTGATCGTAACTTGCCGTTGCAAAATTGTTTGGATTGTAATTCGGATATACGGCATAACCTAATATTTCTCCGTTATTTGGGTTCATTACTATTACGGTTCCTCTTAACGCACCCTTTTCGTTAATCATTTTTAGAAGTTCGGTTTCACATACGTGTTGAATTGCAGAATCTAACGTTAGTTCAACTGTCTTTCCGACTGTCGGAGCGGTTATTTTATCGGCATCTGTTCCGAAGTCGTAAATAATATCTCCACCTCTTGTCATCTCCATTATTATTTCTTTATCAACGGATTCGAGAGTCTTTTTCATAGTAAACTCAACCCCTGCCGCAACATCCGCATCAGGATTGTAATAACCCAAAATATGTGCTGCCATTGTGTCTTGAGGATATACACGGCAGTTCTTTTTGTCCATACTGATTTCTCGAAGTCCGAGTTTTTTGATTGCTTCGTATGTTTCTCTTGAAACACCTTTTTTTAACGGAACAATATTGCCTTTTCTGTTCATTTTTGCAACAAGTTCTGATTTACTCATTTCAAGATATTTACTTAATTTTTCCGCAAGTTCTTCAGGAGTTCTGTCTTGATATGTTTTGTGAAGATAAACATTGTACGACAATTGGTCGGAAGCAAGTTTCATTCCGTTTCTGTCAAGTATAGAGCCTCTCATTATGAATTTTTTTGATGTTCTTTGAAGTTTTGCCTTGTTTTTGTAGTGCTTAATATCAATTACCTGAATACAGAACATATATACTGAAAGACATATAGCAAACAGAGTAAAAATAATTTTTAGCCAAAAAAGTCTTTTATTAAATTGATGTTGCCTGTCTTTAGACATATCATTATCCCCAAAAGAAAACCTGTTTTGAAAAGGTTTTATCCTAACTGAATGATATCATATTGCTTGATTTACGAAAAAATTTTAATCAAACTTAATTATTAATAGAAGTTTTTTAAAATCCTAATGACCATCTGTAATAAGTTTTGACAGACATTTTATTTTTTTGTTTTTTTACAGGCTGAGGAGCAATATAATCGACTTCAATTGTTTCTCTTGCGGTATCAAGTTGATTAGACCTTTTTACAAGTTCTTCAACCCTGTTATATGACATCATGTTATCAAGTTTGTTTTGTAATTCTACATTTTCATTTCTGAGACGCATAGTTTCGGCACCGAGTTTTGTAAGTTTTACCTCGGCAAGAACGGTGATATAGTAACTTATAAACATTACAATCATTATAACGGCAAGCAGCCAGCATAACGACTTGTTTATAGAAGATAATGTATGAGGTTTTTCTTTTTTGTTCTGTTCCGTATTCACAAATTTTCCTTAAATAACTTCCGCATATCTCAGTTTTGCCGAACGAGAGGGTGGGTTGATTTTAACTTCCTCATTTGTTGCACAAATAGGTTTTTTCGTTAATATCCTTAACTTTCCGCCATTTTTTTCGGAATTTTCTCTGAAAAAGTTTTTGACGATTCTATCTTCGGCAGAATGAAATGTAACTGCTGAAATTATAGCACCTTGTTCCAAAAAGGGCAGAATATTTACAAGAGAATTTTTTATATTTTCTAATTCTTGATTTACTTCTATTCTTATAGCCTGAAAAACCCTTGTTGCAGGATGAATTTTTGTTTTGATTCTAGGTGTTGCCGCCAAAATAATGTTAACAAGTTCAAGAGTTGTTTTAACAGGGGCTTTTCTTCTGCTTTCTACAATCGCTTTTGCAATCCTCTTTGAAAACCTCTCTTCCCCATATTCGCTGAAAATCCTAACCAAATCGACTTCTTTATAATTATTTACAACATCGTAAGCGGAAAATTTTGCATCTTTGTCAAATCTCATATCAAGAACGGCATCTTTTTGAAATGAAAAACCTCTTGATTCATCTGTTAATTGATGAAATGATGCACCGAAATCGTAAACAATTCCGCCGTCTATTTTATCAATTTTCAGTTCCGATAAATGATTTTTAATATTTATGTGGCTGTCCTTTATAATTGTTAAATTTTTATAACTTTTCAATTTCTCTGAAGCAAAAGAAATAGCGTCACTATCAACATCAAACGCTAATAATCTTCCGTTTTCGCCGATTTTTTCAAGGATTAGAGAAGAATAACCGCCTCCGCCTAACGTTGCATCGATATAAGTTTTTCCGCAAACACAATTAAGTGCATTTGTTGCCTCTTTTGCCATTACCGGAAAATGTTTAAATTCTGCCATTGTTATTCAATCTCAGCAAGTTTTTCGAGTTTGAGTTTTTGGTCGTGATTTACCAATAAATCTATTAATTCATCTAAATCACCATCGATAACCGTCCAAACGTTAAGGTTTTGATTTATTCTGTGGTCGGTTAATCTTCCTTGCGGGAAATTATATGTTCTTATTCTTTCCGAACGGTCGCCCGTACCGACTTGAGAACGTCTTAAATCTGTAATTTCCTGCATTTGCTTTTGGCGTTCCAAATCGTACAATTTAGCTTTCAAAATTTGCATGGCTCTTTCTTTGTTTTGGAGTTGAGAACGCTCTTCCGTACAGAAAATCATTATCCCTGTGGGTTTGTGGTATAGTCTTGCTGCTGTTTCAACCTTGTTTACGTTTTGTCCGCCTGCTCCGCCCGAACGAGCCGTTGACATTTCTATATCTTCAGGTCTTATTTCAATTTCAACATCATCAACTTCAGGCATTACGGCAACTGTTGCGGTTGAAGTGTGGACACGACCTTGTGATTCTGTTTCTGGAACTCTTTGAACTCTGTGAACACCTGATTCGTATTTCAAGCGACTGTAAATACTGTCTCCTTTTACGGAAATAATAACTTCTGAAACTCCGCCCATTTCGGATTCGGTTTTTGAAAGGACTTCCGTTTTCCAGCCCATTTTATCAGCATATCTGAGATACATTCTCATTAAATCGCCTGCGAAAATGTTTGCTTCATCACCGCCTGCCGAACCTCTTATTTCAAGCATAATGTCTTTATCGTCCATAGGGTCACGGGGAAGAAGTAATATTTTCATTTTTTCGGAATATTCCGCAATTTTTTGTTCGTTGCTCTCAATTTCCGATTTTAAAAATTCTCTCATGGATTCGTCTTGTTCGCCGTGAAGAAGTTCGTTTGCCTCTTTTACCGCTTTATCCGCTTCTTTCCACTTATTGAACAGTTCAACGGTCGCTTCCATTGATTTTCTTTGCTTGGATAAATCTCTGAATTTGTTATAGTCTTGAATGACTTCCGGTTTACTCAGTATTTCTCCGAGTTCTATGTATTTTTCCTCAATTTTGAGGATTTTATCCATCATTTCTTCCATATTTATTTATCCTTTTTTTGTTTTCGTCCGCAAGATTTATCTTCATCGCAAAAACCAAGTTTATCACATTTAGGAACAAGATATTCTTTTAGCCACGGTTCACTTTTAACTAATTCTTCACACATCATTTTGACCAAAGTTCTTATTTCATATTGTGCCCTTGAACAAAGTCTTAAATTTGCAATGTGAATTAATTCTCTCAAATTCATACTTACAACCATTGAAGTTGAAGTCGCATTAGGAAGTACAAATCTTGCATCTTCCGAGGGAATTCCTTTTTCCGTTAATTCAAGATAAAAATCAGAAATTTTACTCATAAATTGTTTGTATTTTTCGCAAATTTCGGAATTTTTTTCAATGGTTGGGGGGATTATGTAATCAAATTGTTCTTTTTCTTTTACGTACCTTTGAGATTTTTGAGAAAATGATGCGTGTCTGTGTCTCACGAGTTGATGGGAACATGCCCTTGAAATTCCGTTTATTGCAAAAGAAACCTGTATATGCTCAATTGTGCTGTAATGCCCTGATGAAACAACTTTCCTGATTAATTTCAAAACTTTTTCATTATCTTGTGCATTTTCGCAATTATAAATTTCTTCCGGAGAATCGGAAGAATAACAGGTTCTGCATGCCGTATAAACAGTTCTTAGCATGTTTTCGGGTTTTGATATTAAAGAAACCTCAGGAGTTTTTATATGTTCCGTCATCTATACCTCATTATACACAAATACCCGCCATCTGCGGGTATCCGTTATGTTGCCGTTTAAAGCAACTAAAAATTATTTTACTTGCTTTTTTGATAACGTTTTTTGAATCTTTCAACACGGCCTTCTGTGTCAACAATCTTTTGGTTTCCTGTGTAGAAGGGGTGACAATGATTACAAATTTCAACCGTTATGTTTTCTGAAACTGAACCTGTTTCAATTTCGTTTCCGCAAACACATTTTATTGTTGTCTTTTTATAATCGGGATGAATACCTTTTTTCATATTTCTGTCCTCTGTTTTAATATCTTCCGCTCAATTATAATCCCCTAAAAATTTTATATCAAGTAAATTTATTTATACTTAACAGAAAAATGGTGTTAAAAAAATGAAAAATGTGGTAGTATTATTCATGGTATTATTAAATTATGTGATATTTTCGGAGTAATAAATGATACATTTTTCAAGAAAAAAAGCTATGAATTTATCGGAAGTTATGATTTCCATGGCGGTTGTAGGTGTTTTAGCGGTTATCCTTATTCCTTTGATGTTGAAAACAACAACGAACAAAGAAAAATTTCTGTACGCAAAAGCTGTTAACTCCTTACAAAACGCAATTTCTGCCGTAATGGGAGACTATGAAGCGGTTAATTCTTCTAACTTTTTGCCTGAGTTAAGTCAAAATGAAGATTTGAGAGCCCAAATTGCTTCTAAATTGAATGCTGTTGGTTCAGTTCGTGCCGATTCCGAATCTTCTCCTTCTTCATCTTCGGTCAATCCTGATTTTTACTCGAATGACGGGATGGTATGGTGGAATGTTCCTGAAGAATGGCCCGCAGGAGAAAATTATATTGACATAAATGTTGATGTTAACGGCACAGGAGGTAAAAACCTTGCATCTGATGATGCGACTTCGGAAGAAAAACCTGACCAATTGAAAATTCGTATTATGAAGGACGGTCGTGTTGTTGTTCCTGAAGTAGGTTCATCAGACGGCGATTGGTCTGTTGAAACGGAATATCTTATGTCGCGTAGTTCTTTGAAGTAGTTTGATAGTAGCAGAAACAATAATGAAATAAAAAGACCTCTTTAAGAGGTCTTTTTATTATTTTTAAACTTGTTATTGAATGATGTTTATGTTATTATCGGACAAAATCGTATTATTTTTATTAGAAAGGACCAATTTCAAATGGAATTAGAAAAGCAAGCAACTATTGGTATCATTGGTGGAACAGGTTTTTACTCCTTTTTTGAAGGACAAGAAACAAAAGAAATAAATATGGATACTCCTTACGGAAAGCCTAGTGACATGATTACAATCGGTCAAATAGGTCCTCATAAAGTAGCTTTTTTACCCAGACACGGTCTTGACCACAGATTTTTGCCTCATACCGTTAATTACAGAGCGAATGTATGGGCTTTAAAATCTTTAGGTTGTGAAAGAGTAATCTCTCCGTGTGCTGCAGGAAGTTTTCAAAAACATATAGAACCGGGTTCTTTTGTTGTTCCCGACCAATTTGTTGATTGGACAGACGGACGTAAGAATACTTTCTTTGAAGGACCGATTTGTATTCACCCGAGTGCAGCAGATCCTTACTGCCCCGAACTTCGTAAGTTAGCTATCGATGCAGCCCACAAAAATGGTATTACTGTTCACGAGAAAGGTACAGTTGTTACAATAAACGGACCAAGATTTTGTACTAAAGCAGAATCTCAATTCTTTACAAGACAAGGCTGGGAAGTTGCAAGTATGACTCAATTCCCTGAAGTTCACTTGGTAAGAGAAATGGATATGTGTCCTGTTACAATTGCTCTTATTACAGACCATGACTGCGGTCTTGAAGGTGATGTCGAACCCGTAACTCACCAACAAGTTTGTAAGATTTTCAACCAAAACATAGATAATCTTAAAAAAATGCTTGTCACTTTAATTGAAAGCATTCCTTCGGAAAGAGTTCATTGTAATTGTATGAATACTACTAAAACGTCGTAGTTTTTTAAGTTTTCTGCTGCCGTTTATTGCGGCAGCAGATTTTTAAACAGGAGAGATTATTTTGGGAAAAATTTTATATTTAAGCATTTATTATCTTTTCAATATATTGATGTTTATTCTCGTTGTGAGAATCTTGCTTTCTTGGTTTCCAAATATAAATTGGGGTAATCAGCCTGCTAAATTTATAAGAAATATTGCCGACCCCCTATTAGAGCCTTGCAAAAAAATTATTCCTCCCATATACGGCTTGGATTTTTCTCCTATTGTTACATTCTTTATTTTGGGAGCTGTTTGTAATATTCTTTTGGGTTTAATAAGGGCTTTTTTATTTTAAGGTGTTGTTAATATCCAAATAAATTTTCTGCAGAATTTTGCAATAATTACTGCTATATAACCAATAATTATGTCGTAAATAATTTTTATTAAACTTTCAAAAAGCAACCAATCTGCAACGTAACTAAAGTCTTCATGTTTTATAAGAGAAACAAGAAGCATATATATAAAGCCCAAAAAATGGATTGTTAAGACGCTGTAAATGGTAGCGAAAAAAAGACTTTTGAATGACTTTTCTTTATCAAGAAAACCAGTCATTATTATTACAGCAGGAATAAATGCTAAAATATAGCCGAAAGATTGATTTAAAGCATAATCAAATCCGCCGCCGAGTCCAAAAATCGGTAAAATTGCCAAACCTATTACTATATATAAAAATACTGATGTTAAACTGCATACTGTTCCAAGAAGAACTGCCGTAAAAAGAACAATCGGGACTTGCGGAACGTAAAAATATGCTTTTAACTGAAATACAGAATTTGCATCTGGGAAAAATTCAGGGTGCATCAATGCCTCAATAAGTTGCAGGCAATTTATTAATTTTATTCTTGTAAATGTTGCGACTATGATAAGAAGTGTGCAAAAAGCAATTAGGGTTAAAATTCCCACTAATCTCAACGGTGAATAAATTATCTTTTTTTCTTGTTTTTTATCTTCCGAACTCATTTTGTACTTTCTTCATATTCTTTTTTAATTTTATTGTAGTTTGTTTTAAATTTATCATACCAAATATTTTCGGTAAACATTATTAAGGCATTTTCATCATTATCCTGATAATATTTTTTTCTCATTCCTATTGTTGAAAAACCGAATTTTTCGTATAGTGAAATCGCTGCAACATTGCCTTCTCTGACTTCAAGAGTAATATATTTTATCATTAACTTATAGCATTCATCTGTCATATCTATCATTAAGGCCGTTGCTGTTTTTTGCTTCCTAAATTCGGGAAGAACCTCTATTGTTACAAGATGTGCTTCTTCAAAAAGTTGCCAGAAACCGTAATGACCGATTATTTTATTTTCGGAATTTACCGCACACTTGTAGTGTGCAAGTTGATTTGTTAATTCCTTTTCATAATCGTCTTTTGACCAATGATGCTCGGGATAAATTATATTTTCTATCTTGTATATCTCATCAAGATCGTCTAATGTTGCGGTTCTTATTATAGTTTTCATTGTAATTCGATTGTATCACGGTATTTAAATTAGGGCATAATTTTTTTTGTAAAAAATTTTACACAGAGAAAAATTTATTCTATTCTGTTGATGTTAAGGATATTTGGGATATTTAATAAATGAAAAAGGTTCTTTTTATTATAACTTTTGTTATTTCTGCTCTCGGGGTAAATGCGGCGGAATTTCATACAGACAGTTCTTTTGATACAAAATCTCTTCTTGCCGAACCCTCTGATATATTGAGTATTCCCGACAAAAAGCAGGGAGTGGTAAAAACTACGGAAGATAAGGATAAAAATCTTGTTAATGCCGTAAAAAAGGTTGAAAACAAAGAAAATAAAAAAGAAGAAAATATCAATAACACTGACAATACTTCCGAAAAAGCAAGCAATGATTTTTCGTCTTCCAAAAAACTTACCCGAAAACAAAAAAGAAAAATGAAAAAACTTCAAAAAAAAGAAGCAAAATTAAGAAAAATTGAGGAAAAAAGGCTCGAAAAAGAGTATAACGAGCGTATGGAATACCAACTCAAAATGGAAGAATTAAAGGCGAAGCAAAACAAAATTGACGAAGAAGCTTTGAAAAGACAAAAAAAAGAAGAATTGAAAAAGCAAAAGAAGGAAGATGAAAAAAAACTTAAAGAATATGAAAAAGTTCAAAAAGTTCAAGAGGTCATAGAAAAAGAAGAATTATTAAACATACAGAAATCTTTAAAGGCAGAACCTTGGAAAGATGATAAAAATACAATTGATATATATGACCAACCCAAACAAACAAAAGAATTATCATCTTCGGAAAAAGATAAACTTGAGGATATAACAAAATCAATCTTGCAGCCACAAGAACCGAAGTCTGTGAAAAAAGAGGTTAAGAAAGAAAAGCCTGAAAATATTACCAAAATCGAAAAAGAAAAAGTAAATTTAAAAGAATTTTCTTATGAAGGTAAAAAACTTTCTTCGGGAGATTGCAAAAGGGCTTTAAAAGCAAACGGTATAAAATATAATGAAAAATCTTTTCTTGCAGAATCTGAAAAAAATGATACTCAAAATGTCGCTTACTTTTTAGGTGCAGGAATGCAGCCCGATGTAAAAGGTGAAAGTGACACAACACCGTTAATATGGGCAAGTTACAACGGAAATAAGCAAATGATGGGACTTCTTATTGAAAACGGAGCAAATGTAAATTGGTCTAATAAAGACGGATTTACCCCTTTAATGGCGGCTGTTGAAAGGGATAATAT
>Ga0256407_10004920_pt1 | contig 21821 bp, 2 predicted proteins | sample RumenRJG_04DNA_FD_193489 | JGI IMG/M metagenome (GOLD analysis project Ga0256407, IMG submission 193489) | Bovine rumen microbial communities from Lethbridge, Alberta, Canada - RJG_04 | ecosystem: Host-associated > Mammals > Digestive system > Stomach > Rumen | place: Canada: Alberta | collected... | reverse complement strand
TGGGGATGGGGGATGGGGGATTGGGATTGGGGATTGGGGATTGGGCCCAATCCCCAATCCCCAATCCCCAATCCCCAATCCCCAATCCCCATCCCCAAAAAATAATAAATAGCAAATTATTTATATTAAATTGTTTTAAAAAAAAAATGAATTTCATAATTAGTTAAGCAAAATAAAATAATTATCGCAAAATTAGTTAAAGCCTTTATTTAAAGGGATAAATAAATCCAAAATCAATAAAAATTTTAACTAATGCCTAAAAAAAAGAAAGAACTAAAAAAAGAATCAAGTGAAGAAATCTCTAACGAAGAATATGAAGAAAAAAAGAAAAAAGGAGAAGATTCTTTGAGTGTTTCTAGTGAAGGAGAAAAGAAAAAAAAGAAACATTCTAAAAAAGTAAAAGAAAAAAAAGAATATTCTAGCAAATCTTTATCAGATTCAGAAAAAGAAACAAAAAAACATAGAAAAAAGAAAAAGTTCATAAAAAATGATTCTAATTCAGAAGATGAAGAAACTAAAAGAAATAAAAAAAGAACGGATATTAATGATGAAAGTAGTGAAGAGAATGAACATAACAAGACAAGAAAAAAAGAAAACAAAAAAAAGAAAAAAATTAATAATTCAAAAGGATATTCAGATGATAAAAGTGATAAAGATCAAGAATCAGAAGATTCAAGTGATAAAATCAAATCAAAATCTTCTCAAAAACATAAAAAAAATAAAGAAAATAAAAAACAAAAGGATAAATCAAATAGTGATAATGAAGATGAAAATAAATCAAAAAATTACAGTTCTGAAATCGAAAATTCACAAAAAAAGAATGATAAAAAAATAAAGAATAAAAAATGTGTAAAAAATACATCGAATAAAGAGCCTAATTCCGAAATTCAAAATTTAGAAGAAGATGATATAAATGATGATAAAATTACTAAACTCAAAAAAGATTTGATTCCAAATAGTGAAAAAAGCATTGAATTAAAAAATGGAGATGATTCAAATGAGGATAGCAATGACCAAAACGTTGAAACCGGGAAAAAAGTAACGATAAAATTTGATATTAATGATGAAGAAGAAACTAAAGAATCTAAAAAGCAAGATCAAAATAAAACTAAGAGTAAAGAGCAAATTGATGAAAATGATGAAAAAGAAAACAAAAATAGAAAAAAGAAAAATGAAGTAAATAGCTGGTATAACGAAAATGAAGAGAAAAATATTGATAAAGAAGTAGATAATTCAGATGAAGAAAATGAAAACAAAAGTAAAGGACATAATGAAAAAGGAAATGAAGAAAATAAAAATTCGGAAGATAAAGGCGAAACAAATTTACAAAAAAACGATAAAAAAAAGAAAGAAGATAAAAAAGATGAAAGTTCGGAAGATAACGAAGAAGATGAAAAAAAAGAAAAAGACGGCAAAGATCAATCTAAAAAACAAATTGAGTTTAATCAAATAAAGAAGAAATATGAAGAAAATTCTTGCGATGAAATAGATAATAAAAAAGATATAAAAACTGAAAATGATTCAGACAAAATTGAGGAGATAGACAAGCTAAAGAAAAAAAGGATAAAAAAAGATGAAAATAAAGACGAAAATAAAGATGATGATGAGGAAGAAGGAAAAAAATCGAAGAAAAACAAGCATAAAAAAGAAGAAGAAAATAATCCATCAGATGACGAAAAAAAATCAAAAATGAAAAAGATAAATAGATATGTAAATGATGATTCTGATAAATCTGATAATGAAAATAAAAAAAGAGAGAAAGATGATAAAAAGAAAAATCAAAAAAAGGAAATTTCTGATGAATCTAATGAATCTGTTGAAGAAAAGCATAAAAAAAATGATAAGAATAAAAAAAAGAAAAAAAAGAAAAGCGTTGAAGATGAAAATTCAGGTGAACAAAAAGAAGATAGTAAGGAAAATAAAAAATATAAAAAAAAAAATATAAAAGAAGAGGATAGTTCAAATGAATCATTTGAAGATGATAAAAAGAAGAAAAAATATAGAAAAAAGAAGAATCAATATGGAGAGAAATCTGATGAATCAGAAATAGATAAACAAAAAACAAATAAAAAACATAATAAAAAGAAAAATGAAGGAGAGAGTAGTTCTGATGAAGATGATGAAAATAATAAAAAAAATAAAAAGAATATAAAAAAGAAAAATGAAGATATAGAAAATTCTAGTGATAATGAGAATAATAAAACAATTAAAAAACATAAAAAAAAGAAAAATAAAGATGAGGAAAATTCCGATGAAGAAGTCGAGAATCAGAAACTAAATAAAAAGAATATAAAAAAGGAAAATGCTGAAGAGAGTAGTTCTGAAGAATCAATTAAAGATAATAAAAAATATAAAAAAAAGAAGAAGAAAGAAGAAGAAAATTCAGATAATTCAAGCCTATTGGATGATGAAAAATATAAAAAAAATAAAAAACATGAAAAAAAGAAGAAGAAAGAAGAAGAAAATTCAGATAATTCAAGCCTATCGGATGATGAAAAATATAAGAAAAATAAAAAACATGAAAAAAAGAAGAAGAAAGAAGAAGAAAATTCAGATCATTCAAGCCAATCTGATGATGAAAAATATAAGAAAAATAAAAAACATAAAAAAAAGAAAAATAAAGAAGAAGAAAATTCAGATCATTCAAGTTTAACGAAAGATGAAAAAAAAAAAAAAAATAAAAAATATGAAAAAAAGAAAAATAAAGAAGAAGAAAATTCAGATAATTCAAGTTTATCGGAAGATGAAAAACACAAAAAAAATAAAAAACATGAAAAAAAGAAAAATAAGGAGGAGGAAAATTCAGATAATTCAAGCCTATCGGATGATGAAAAATATAAGAAAAATAAAAAACATAAAAAAAAGAAGAAGAAAGAAGAGGAAAATTCAGATCAATCAGGCCAATCTGATGATGAAAAAAATAAGAAAAATAAAAAACATAAAAAAAAACAAAAAGATAAATATGTTAATTCAGATGAATCAGGACAAGAAGAAAAATGTAACAAAAATAAAAAGCTTAATAAAAAGAAAAATAAAGAAGAAGAATATTCAGCTCATTCAAGTCAATCAGATGATGAAAAAAATAAAAAAATTAAAAAAGATAATAAAATTGGCGGTCTGACAAAAAATCTCAAAAAAGAAATAGAGAATAATTCATATGAAGAAGATCAAAAAGACGAAGAAAATAATAATAATAAAAATTTAGAGTACAATAAAAAACTAAAAGAATCCAAAGAAAAATTAAAGAAAAAAAATTCTGAAAGTTCTATCGGCACGAGACAAAAAAATGATAAAAGTACTATTTCAGAAAATACTTTAACAACAACTTCAATATCAAAAAACGAAAAAGAAAATGAACAAATAGCTCTAGAACCAATATATATAGTTGATAAAGATAAACCTAAAACTTTAAATAAAAATTGTTTTTTAAAAGATGATCCAAAAAATAAGAAAAATAATGTTGATATGGAAAGAATCGCATTGGATATAATGAATATGGAATCAATTATTGAAAAAGAAAGAAAAGAATTATTTAAACAAAAAGATTATCTTGCGTCATTAGGATTTATTTTGACCGAAAAATCCAGTGAAAGAATGGCAAAATTAATACATTATATAAAAACTAAGATTTTCGTACTTTTAGAAGGGCCAACTGGAACTTCAAAAACAAGAACCACTCTAATAGCTTATAAATATATAAGACATATGAAAAAAATAAAAAGAAAAAAACATAATAGTGATGAAGATGAAGAAGAGGAAAATGAAAAAGATTTATTAAGATTTAATCTAAGCGCAGAAACAAAAGTAGATGATTTAATAGCAAAATATATATACTGGAGATCCACAAAGCCCAGCTGGACTTAAAATAGAAAATGGTCCTTTTTTTAAAGCTTTTACACAAGGTTATTTACTTTTGTTGGATGAAATTAATCTAGCTCCTTTTTCTGTTTTACAATGCATAATACAAGCTCTAGATAGTAAAATTTTAAGTTTAGAAATTCCTGGAAGACCACTTCAACAATACCCAATGCATCCAAATTTTTCATTAATTGCTACACAAAATCCTAATACAGGAGCCTTTGCAAATAAAAGACAAGATTTAGGAGTTGAATTTCTTTCAAGATTCCAAAAAATTTATTTCCCAGAATTTGAGCCTGAAGAACTTAAGGATATTGCAATTGGATTAGCAGAATGTAATGAATATATTAAAAAAATAGACAGCAAAACAAAAGATGCTGAAAAAGTAAGTAAAGAAAATGAGGAAAAAATCAAAATAGTAAAAGATATTGTTGATTTTCATATCAATTGGAAAAAAAAATATTCTTCTTCGGATGATGTACAATGCTTTACTATAAGAGAAATAGAAGCAGTAATAAAAGCTGTAGTAGATGGAAAATCAATTTATAATACTTTATTAACAATATATGGTGCAAGATATAAAAAAGAAAAAAAGCAAAAATTAATAGAAACTTTTCAGGATTTTGAAACATTAAAAACATTAAAACCTAAGCCTATGACTCTACCTGAAAAATTTTCAAAATGTTTTCAAAATAAATCACTTATTGAGGTTGTTAATGCAGTAGATTTTTCTCTAGAAAATGAAAGAAATGTAATAATCGTGGGAAGAGAAGAAAGTGGAATTACTCAAATTGCTAGATGGTGTGCTGAATATTTTTATTCAAAAAAAAATGAAGGTAAAAAATCAAATAGTGCCTTTTATTTATGTACAAAAAATATACAATGTTCTGATTTGATTGGTGCTCAAAAACCATCAGATAAAATGAATGAAAGTAATGAACTTTTAGAATGGAAAAAAGGATTTTTATGTTTAGCAATTGAAACTGGAGATTGCGTTGTTTTAGATAGTATCGATGAAGCTCCATCTACTTTAACAGAAAGATTAAATGGATTACTTGATAAAAAAAATGATGATAGTGAAAGAAAATTTGATGTCCCAGAAAATCCAAAGGAACCCCAAATTGATATTCATAAAAATTTTAGAATGATTTGTACAAGTAATATAGACAAGGTAAATGAAATGTCTCCTGCATTTGTTAATAGATTTGATGTTATTGTTTTAGAAGATCAAATTGAAAATATTGGAGAAAGTATAAATGAATTAATAAAATATTTTTTAAATAGATGTAATGAAGAAAGAAGTAGAGAAGAAAAAGAAATTAAAGAAAAAAATAAAGACGATGAATTTGGATTTGATAGTGATGAAAATGAAGAAGAAGAAGAAATTGAAGAAAAGAAAGAAGAAAAAGATGAAAAAGCTGAAGATTTAGACAAAAAAATAATTGATTTAATTAGAAATAAATTTTATCAATTAAATGATAGGAATTCAGAAAAAATAAATCCTGATATAAAAAATTTTCGAACAATTAGCTCATTAAATAAATTATGTAGAGGTATATATAGATTAGATAAAACAATGAAAGAAAAAAAAAATTATAAAAATATAGATGGCGGCATTCCGATCGAAGAAATAGCTGAATTTATATTTACATTATTATTTATGGAAGAACAAAGCAAAATTATAATATCAGATAAAATATTAGAACTTTTGGGAAACGAGCTAAAAGAACAAAATAATAAAAATCTAAAAGAAAAATATTTTTTCGAAAATTCCAAAACTTTAATGAGATTTATGGTTATAGTATATGCTAGTTCATTATTTAATAATCATTTATGTGTCATTGGACCACCAGGAGCCGGAAAAACCACAGCAGCAAGGGCTTTTGCAGAAATATTAAGAAATATAAAAGGAAATTTAAATAGAGAGCCTTTTTATATTCATACTTTTCATCAAGGAACTAGAGCTACTGATTTTTATGGGAGCACAACCATAGTGAATAAATCTCTTAAATTTAAAGATGGTCACTTAGCACTATCTTTAAAAGAAGGAAATGTTTTTATTGCAGATGAATTTAATATTTCGTCTGTAGCAAATATGAAATCAGTTACTCCGGTTTTAGAACAGATTTTTGAGGAAAAATGTCTTATCCCTGGTATAGAAGGAGAAATTAAAATAAATAGGAATTTCTTTTTTATAATTTGCCAAAATGAAATGTGTACTTTTGGAAGAAATGATTTACCAGAAAAAATAAAATCTAAAGTAAGAATTTTATTATACCCTCCACAAACTGGTGAGGAATTACAAGATATTTGTTCATCAATTTATAATACTCTGGATACAAGCCAGAAAAAAAATAATGCAAGTGATGCCTATAAAAAAGCTAAATTATGTGGAATGTTTCTTGATAAAATAAATAAAAAATCAATTATCACAAAATGGTCATTAAGAGATATTTATAAATTATTTAATAGAATATTAAAACAATATAAAACACCAGGAAATTATCATGGAATCGATTTTGAACATCAAATTCTATTTTATGTAATGTCTTCAGTAGAAGAAGGATCAAAAGAAAAAGTTCTTTATGATTTAGTTGATGTTATAGGAGAAGTTTTTAAATTAGGTGAAAAGAAGGATGAATTAATTGAAATTTATCATACAAAGGCTGAATTAAAGTTTGGAGCTCAAAAAGGAAGAAAAGATGAGGGTATATCACGTATATCAGTTTTTATTAAAAAAAAAACTTGTGAAATATATTATAGAGATTTAGTAGAAACTAAAGATAAATTAAAGGAGGATTTCACAGAATCAATTTTAGGTCTTCATAATTTATTAGAAGGATTATTTAATATATTGATTTCACATAATGAAGAACCAATTCTTATTGCTGGAGTAACATCATATAAAACTTATTTAGCCCAACTATCTTTCAAAGATGATAAAAATAGTTATGAAATTGTATCTTTAAATCAAGAATCAACCATACCGCAGTTATTAGGTTCTTCTTCTTTCTTTACTCCAGAAGATGCAAAAAAATTTTATCTAAAGCAATTATGTAATATATTTAATGAAAATAATCCGATTAAATATTTAAGTTTACTTAGCGATTGGAAAAAAAATAAAGAAGAGATAAAAAAATATGTTGAAAAGAAAATGCTAAAAATAGATAAAAATTCTGCTTTTGATTATGCAATTGACCATTTAAAAAATTTATTATTCAATGAAAAAAGGAAAAATGATGAAAATAATATAATAAATATGAGTTTGGAATTTTTACCTGGATTGTTTTTATCGGCTATTTTAAGAAAAAAATCTTTGATATTAAAAAATTTACCGAATGTTCCTACTGTTGTTTTAGAAAGATTTAACGAACTATTTTCTGGTGTGCATATTTTAACATTGGTAGAAGATATACAAAATACTTTTACAAAAGAAGGAAATAAAGAATTAAAAATTAGCAATAATTTTAGAGTAGTTGCAACTTGTAAACCAGAAAAAGTTAATAATCTTTCAGAAGCTTTATTATCTCGATTCACTATAATTTATGTTTCTCCTTACGATGAAAATGAAGAAAAAAGAGTGTTAAAATCTGAAAGTAATAAAGATTCAATGGTGATTTCAAAATTAATTGAACAATATAAATTATATTTTACAGAACAATCTATTATTTTTAATTTATCACAAATGATCGCGTGTAAAAAAATAGTTTCTAAAATGGATCAAATAAATAATGATCATAAAAAAAATATTAAATTATGTCTTTATACGTTGATAAAAGGTTTTCATGAAAAAAGAACAAATGAAATTGATGAAATAAAACAAAAATTCGAAGTTTCTTTTATTCCATCAATTGAAGGAGAATCCCCTTTTGAATATATAGAAAAAAATGGTGAAATAAGATTAATGTCTAAATTAACTCAACTATCCATGCATGTAATTAAAAAAAGTAAAATATTAAATAATGAACCTGGAATTGCTTTTACTAATCAATTTATAGAAATGATTGATACAATTTTATTCGGATTAAGTACAAATACACCTGTAATTTTAGAAGGAAATTATGGACAAGGAAAAAAAACAGCTATAAATTATGTTGCAAATAAATTAGGATTAGAAGTGATTAATATTGTAATCTCAAATTCAACAAAAGTAGAGGATTTATTATGCAAAACAATTATAGATAAAGATGAAAATAAGGATATTATTATTTCAACATCAAAAACTAAACTATATGAGGCTATTGAATGTAAAGAAATATATCCTAAAACTGTTGTTGTTTTAGATGGAATTAATAATGCTTCTCCTGCAGTATTAGAAACACTTTCATCAATTTTTGGAGAAAAAGGAAGTACTGTTTTATTGCCGAATGGTTCAGTTTTAGAAAAAAGAAATTTAAATTTAATTGGTATTTTTAATAAAGGAAAAGATTTAACAAGAGAAAAACTACCAACTTCAATAATATATAATTCAATTTATCTTATAGTTGATGATCCTACTCCTGATAATATTAAAAAAATTATTGAAGTTTTGTTTATCCAAAATAATCTTGAAAATGAAACTAGAAAATTTCAAGAAGATTTTATTAAAACAAAAAACATTTTAAATGATGTTTCAGGGGAACTTCCTTTAACTTTGAATGAAATAAAAAAATATTTAGATTTTAGAATTAATATCCCAGAATTAAATAAATCTATTTTTTTACTTTTTATTTTTGCTTATCATTTTTCTGAAAAATCAAATAGAGATAAAGTTATAAATGAATTAAAATTAGATAAATTGGCATTTAATCCTGAAATAAAATATGATGGAAGCGATAAATTTTTTATCTTTAAAACATCTAAAGGAGACTCTTTTGACGAAATTAAAGTCAATACTTATAATCGTAAAAATATTAAAAAATATGGTGCAAAAAATTTAGAGAATTTATTTGATTCACTAACTTTATCAGAAAAATATTGTGTGTTACTTTTAATTTGTTGTTTAAAAGCAAATAAAACTGTAATTTTACAAGGAGCTACTGCTTCAGGAAAGTCCTTCGTTATTTTAAAATTTTCATTAATACTTGGACAAAAATTAAATATCTATCAAATGAATTCTAATTCAGGAATGTCTATTTTGACTGGACAATCAATTATAAAACCAGAATTTGATTCAGATGAAATAGATCTTTTAAAAAAAACATATAAATCAATTAAATCTTTTTTTACAACCCAATACAATCCTAAAAAAGATTATAAAAAAATAATTAAAAGTATTGAATATAAACTAAAACACCAAGAAAAATATAACTATTCTGAAGAAGAAATTGATAAATTAAAAGAGGCAAATAAAATTTTTTTTAAAACAACATCACCCCCAAGCAGATTTTCTCATCAAGAATCAGTATTTACACTTTCAATTGAAAATGGAGAATGGGTTGTTCTTGATGGTATCGAAATGGCACCATGTATTATTTCTGAAAAAATCTCTTCTTTATGTGGAGATTTTCCAGAATTAAATATTTTCGAATCAGGTAAAGGAATTTATTTTTCAAAAAATCCAAAAAATAACAAAACTAAAAAAATTCATTCAAATTTTCATTTATTTATTACTTATAATCCAAACACAAAAGGCGTAATACTTCTTGATCAATCACTTTTTAATAAATGTGTTTCATTTACCCTTCCTCAAATTGATGATACAGCAAGAGATGCATCTACAATGTTATATAATTCTTTAGAAAGTAAAATAAATCAATCATTATGCGTTGAACTTTCTGCAAGACTTACAAATTCTCATATCAAAGCTGCTGAAATTAGTAAATTAAATACTGAAAATTTTGCTGGTGGAATTCCTTTTACAGGAAGAAATCTACTATTTATTTCAAAAGAATATAATTCAAAAAAGAAACCTCCTTCAACTGAAGAAGAAGCGGCTGAATTAATTAATTCAAGCCTTGAACTATATTATATAAATTCATTTATTGGATCTAGTGCTGAAAAAGAAGAATTCACTAAAATTATCAAAAACAAAATTAGAGAAAAACCAAAATTCAAACCTGATATTCAAACTAGTACTTTTGAAAAATATCAAGATATTGTTTCAATTTTAATAAATATTCAAAATGCCACTGAAGGGCAAGAATATAATAAGTTTAAATTAAAGAATTTTATTGAAAAATGTATGGAAGTTAGAATTGAAGAAATTGATATTGATTTTATAATTATTAATATTCAAGATACATTAAATTTATTAGATTATTCTAAAGAAATTAATCAAGATCAAATTAATTATTATAAAGAACAATTTTATCAAATCCATATAGTTAAAGATTTATTTGAAGAGATAAAATATTATTTGGATGATGTCGCTTCAACTCAAAAAGATCTTCAATTGAAAGATTCAGAACTTTTAAAAATTGATAGTCTAAGGCCAATTCTTCTTAGACTTAAACTTCTTATTAGTCTACTAGAAACCGAAAAAAGTTTTGCAACATTATTTAAGACTGAATTATTAAATGATAATGCAGAATTAGTCATAAATGTAATCAATGATATGAAAAATTATAAAGATAAAATAGAAAATGAGACAATTGAAAATTTTGAAAATGCAAAAAATTCATTTTTTAATTTAATTGCTGTATTATATAAAGATCCATCATTATTTAAAATGTTCGATATTATATTTCCATATTCCCAATTCTTGGATAAAGAATCTCCTCTATATTTGGTAGGATTTTATATCAAAGCATGGAATAAATTAGCTCAAAATAATATTAATTTTACTATTATCACTCCAAAATATAAATACAATTTTGTTTACGAAAAATTTCAATATAATAGAATATATCCTATTTTTGATTTTAATAGTTCAGATTCATTATTATTATCTTCAAAAACTGCAATACTTGTAAATGAATCATCAAAAATTAAAAAAAATATAACAAGCAAAGGGGTAATATTAAAGAAATTTAAAAATAAGGTCGATCTAAAAGATACTTTAACTATTTTAACATTAATTAATAAATTAGCATCAGAAAAAGATTTAACTCATAAAATGGTTCAAGATAATTTTAAATTAGAATATCAAATTCCAATCGCTGAACATGAAGAAAAATTATCCCAAAATTTGAAGCTTATATCTGAAAATTTATTCTTTAGTAATGATACTAATGAGATAAGTAGAATGTGGGGTTTAATTTTTAATTTAAGTAAGCATCAAATAATATTAGAATATTTAAGAGATAATTTTTTTGAAGTTGAAAGAGATACTTATTTAGTAGTAAATGAATTTTATAAAAATATTAATAATGAGGAAAATATAGATAAATATTGTAAATTTACAAAAGAATTAGATTTCTTTTTAAATAATGAAAGCAGATTATGGAAAAATCAGATAGGAGAAAAAATAAAAGAAAAAGAATTAAGAGAATATTATGAATATATGATTTCAGAAATTGATAATGAAATGCAAAATTTTGAAAAATTAAAAGATTATTGGCCGGAGAATATTTTAGATAATTATTATATAACTCTTGAAGAAATAAGAAAAGAAGTTAAAATTTACCTTAAAAAAGATGAAGAAGATGAAATAACAAATCAATTAAGGGAAAAATTTGAGGAATTAAATAAAAAAATAAAAAACTTTATTCAGACTAAAACGAAAGAAGAAAACCAGAAAAGAATCTTAAAGGAAATGTCTGATAAAATTATTGAATTATCACAGAATCCAACTGAATCTTTATATGCAAAATTTGAGAATCAAGTAAATATTATTTTTTCTTTGAACAAAAGTTTAATGAGAGAAAATATAGATGATGTTCAATGGCCTCAAAATCCAATATTAGACAATGTTGAGTTTAATGATGATAAAATTAAATTAATAAATATTATTATTTGGTATAGTGATATAATGGAAAAATTAAATTATATTTTTGATCCTTATAGCTCCGAACAAAAAATAATGAATATTTTAGTACAATTAAGTAATATTCCTGAGATTTCTTCGATATCCAAATATATCAATGAAAAAATTTTCGGGTTTCAAAAAGAGGAAGGTGTAAGAATAAGTGAAAAAGAAAAAAGGTTGATTTTTCAAATGATTAGAGGTCAATTTATTTTTAAATTCTTAGGAGAAGAACTTAAAACTACAGATTTAATTGATTTTGTTCCTTATTTAAATGAATTAAGTAAAAGAATTAAAATAAATAAAGAACAATTTTTTTATGGATTTGAATTGGCTAAAAAATTAAATAAAAATTTCAAAATTGTGTTTCCACAATTTGAACCTATTGATATTTTATATTTATTTATATCTTATGATTCTGATAATAAATATGTTCCATCTAGTTTATTTAAAATGATCGGTTTTAATTTTAGAGCGCATGATTACATTGATATCAAGCCTGATTTAGAAAAAAAAGAAAAGATGATTGATATTTGGACAGTAATTTCTGTTGATTTATATATGAATCTTACAAATGATAAAAATATTCCAATAAATGATGATACTCAAAAAGTAAAAGAATATTTATTTAATCAAATTTCAGAAATGAATAAGGATCCTAAAACAGATACAAAAAAAAAGGAAATATTAAAAAAAATAAATACTCTTTTTAATTGTAGTAAATATTGTGAAGATTTTGATGAAGTAATTCTCAAACAAAAAAATAATCCAGAAAATTATAAACCTATTTTTGATGATTATAAATATTTAAGAAAAGAAAATGATAAACCTATTGATGTCATTTCATATTTATATAAAAAAAATGCTTTAGGCAAAATACATCCATTTTTACTTTATTTTTTAGTTAAATATAAAAATTGTTGTCAATCACTATTCAATAGCTTAAAGAAAGATGATATAGATCAATTATTTTTGGAAAATATTAATTATATTCCAGCTTGGTCTTTAATTTTGAGATTATTATCTTGCTCACATATAATATTATACGATGATAATAATATTTTAAAAAGTAAAATAGAAGATAAAGTTCAAAATAGAATTATTTCATTAGTAAAAGAAAATAAAATAATTAAAACAGATTGGATAAATTTAATGTTAGAAAAAATACCACAAGAGTTATTAAATGATAATATTCATATATTCTATGAATATTTTAAAAATTTAATCGGAAAGCTGAAAATAGATGATAATAAGATAAAGGATAAAATAAAAGATATTTTGGAAGAATTTTATTTTAATTTAATTGAATATATTTTTAATGATAAAAATTTTGATGATTTAGTCAAGCAAAATTTTAATTATGAATATAATGATAATGATGAATTAATGGTAAATATTTTTAAAAAACCAAGCAAATTTATATTTAATAAAATTAAAGCAATATGTTGCGAAAAACAAATGAACTTTGCAAATCATTTTGAATTATTATATAATAATATTATTAAATTTAATAATTATATACCTGAACTAAAAAATAAAATTCAAAAAGCATACGATGAAATAAATAATAATAAACTTGAAAATTATAAATTTAGTCAAGATAATAAAAAAATTGATGAATTAAATACAAAGTTTGATCTTATTGCTAAAGAAATAAAAAATTATAATAGTAAAATAGATGAATTAATCAACTTAGAAAATATTCAAATTTTAAATACAGAAGTTAATATGTTATCAAATAAATCAAAAAAAATAAAAAATCAATATAATATAATAAAAAATACTGATATAGGTTTAGAATATTCAAAGATTCCAATTAAAAAAAATGATGATATTAAAAATGTATGGTATGCTGATGAAATAATAAAGTTGAATCCAGAAGGAATATATTTAAAGAAATGTGGAATTGATGATGATTTTATTTCAAAATTTAAAATCGAATTAAAAATCAAAAACCACCCCCTGGCTTCAAAAGCTAAAAAATTCAAAAAGAAAGTCGAAGGATCAGCACCACTATATGATGAAAAGGATAAAACTAAAAAAATGATTCCTCTTGAAGATATTAAAGATGAAAAACCAAATGAAGAAAAAATAAATATTAATGACATTATATTATTTAAAAAAATGGAGATTATAAAAATACCAAAATTTGATTATGATGAAGATGAACTTAAAGAGATAATTAAAAAAACAATTGGACCTGCTTCATATTTAGATCCACCAATTTTTTATTTTAATTCATCACCAATTAAAGATTTCTTCAAAAAATTAGGAAAAATACAAACACATTTGGAAAATTTTCAAGAATTTATAGATAATTGTAAAAATGGATCAAGTATAAATGATAAAATAATTAACGAATATAACAATTTTTTAACAAATCTAAAAGATTTATTAAAAGATTGCGCAATAGAAGATAAAGATATATCAGAAAAAATGGTGAATTTATTAAAAGAAATTAATAATAATTTAGTATCAATTGATAATGGATTAGAAATATTTATCCAAGAATTTAAAGATGAACTTTGGCAAACAATAAAAGATTTTAATGAAATAAATGATGAATCTTCCATATTCAGTGTAGATTGTTCTCTTCCATCAGAACCTATATTATCAGATAAATATTTACCTATTAATTTTAAAAATTTAAATGATAGTGATAATGATTTCTCTTTACCTATTATAAGTGAAAATAAAAAAGAAAATAAATTACAATGTAGTTATGATAAACTAATTCAAGAAATTGGGCCTATATGTCCTTTATTTTATTCAAAGCCAATTAAAATAAACTTTCTTTTATTTATTGATGATGAGCTAACTATTAAAGTTCAGAATATTTCTGAGGAAGGAGAAAATAAAGAAGAAAAAGAAGAAAATGAAGAAAAAGAAGAAAAAGAAGAAAAAGAAGAAAAAGAAGAAAAAGAAGAAAAAGAAGAAAAAGAAGAAAAAGAAGAAAAAGAAGAAAATGAAGAAAATGAAGAAAAAGAAGAAAATGAAGAAAATGAAGAAAAAGAAGAAAATGAAGAAAATGAAGAAAAAGAAGAAAAAGAAGAAAAAGAAGAAAAAGAAGAAAAAGAAGAAAAAAAAGAAAAAGAAGAAAAAAAAGAAAAAGAAGAAAAAAAAGAAAAAGAAGAAAAAAAAGAAAAAGAAGAAAAAAAAATATTGAAAGAATTAGAAGATGATGAAATCATTGAAGACTACAATCAATATGTCTCAGTTGGTGAAAAATATAAAAAAGAAGAAAGAAATATATTACTTGAAATTAAAATTCCAAATCCTAAAAGAGAAGCTAAAGAGGAAAAACATATAATACCTTTTATACTTAATTTTGAATCTACTAAAGGACTTAAACTCAATTTAGAATGTAAAATTACGATCAAAATAATTCCTATTAAATCATTATTATCTTGCGGTAAATATGAATTATTATATGAAGATAAAAAATTTTTACTAAACACCAATAAATTGTTTTCAGGAGAAGAAATCAATTTTAAATTAATAAACTATCCTAATTCATCTTTATCAAGATATTTTGGTTCAAGAATTGTTGCATTAGAAAATAATTCAGCTGATCAACCTAAATTTTCAAAAGAGAATAAAAATGAAGTAACATTACAAATACAAAAATTTAAAAAAACTCATGATTCACTAATTCCAAGATTAAATTGTTTATTCGAGCTTGTTTTAAATGATAATTATAAAATTCCTATTATTATAGATGCTATAATTATTCCAATTGAATTTACTTTTGAATTATATGATTATTATAATAAAGATTTTTCCAATGGTGATGCACCAATTAATATTTATGCTTCTGAAGAATTATTAAATCAGAAAAAGTTAGCTGTTGATTTGATATTTAAGGTTGATTTTCCATTAAAAGATATAAATATTAAGGGAGATATAAATGTAAATTATAATTATAAATTAATAGAGATATTACCAAAAGAAAAAACTAAAGTATTTGTTTTTAATTCAAACAAATACTTAATTAAATATCAACTAATAATTGATTCAAATTTTTCTTTTGGTTCTACTTATAATAATTATAGTTCATATAATAATAGTTATGGTAATTATAATTCATATTATAATAGTTACTATGATAATAATTCCTATGGATATAATAATAGTTATAACAAAAAAGTTGAAGATAATAAATATATTGAATTTATTTTAAATATAAATAATATATCTAAAAAGATCAAAATTAAAATTTGTGAAGCACCCAAAATAGATGACGATTTAGATGCATATATAAAAAAATTTGGATTATATAAAGTGGAAAATAATGAGTTAAATAAAGTGAATGAGCAATCTAATTATATAAAAGGAGCAAACTATATAACACCATTTTATACAAATCAAAGCAAAATAAAAATAGATTATAAAAATTCAGTAATTGAAGGACATGATATAAATAAAAAAGCTAAAATTATTATAGTAAGAAGCGATGGAACTTTGTTTATCAATTACAAAAATGAGTTCGAGAAAAGCGGAATTTATTGGGACTATATCCCAATAATTGGAATATATTCCGAAAAATGGATTCCACTTATAGAAAAATATGAATGGGATTATAGAACCATAGATTTTGAAAAAAAAAGATATTTTTCAAAAGATGATATTCTCAATGAAATAAAAAATAAAAATCCTTTTGATTATAACTTTTTAAGTAACAAGGACAAAAAAAAATTAAAAGAAAAAAAAATCAAATATAATTCTGCTGATTTAGAATCCCAAAAAAATATTGAAAAAGAATATTTAAATATTTTAAATCAAGGAATGTATACATATATTCAAGATAATTTTGATCAAATGAAAATAACAGACAAGTATAACTTTATATTTTTCGGATTTTTACTTTATCAGTATAATGCAAAAATTGTAGAAATAATAGAAACAGAATTTCCTCTTGAAATTATACAAAATAAAAATGTAGCAGAATTATTAACCAATTATCATAAATTAACAAATGAAAAAAATAGAAAAGATGATATTATAACTCTATGCCTTCATAATTTATATATTGAATTATATAATATATTTAAAAATAAATATGACGAAATAAGAAATAATAATTATTCAATATTTCTCAATTCTATATCGGAAAATGATTTATTAATAATTAATAATGAATATTATAAGTATAATGAACCGCAGAATAAAAACTTTACATCATTATATCAGCTCTCTAACGATATAGAAAAACTTATAAACCAAGTAAAAAATTCAAAACAAAAAAAAGAAAATGCAAATGATAAAGATGAAAAAAAAAATAAAAAAATTTTAATTTCAAATAAATTTTTATTAATAGGAGATAAGGTTACTATCTTGGACAAAGAATTAGAGAAAGAATCTATAAAAGAAAATATTGAAAAAGATAAAAATATAAAAAATGATAATATTATAATTACTCTTCCTGATATAAGTTATGATAAAAAAGATATTTCTCTTCAATATTTAATGATGTTTTATAGTAGATGTACTTTAGGAACAAGAGTATTTCCTACCTTTATAAAAAATGCCGTTTCTTCAAATAATGAAGATGATATAAAAATTGCATTAAATTATATTACAAATTTATATTATTATTTCAAGACAAAGCCTTCAAAATCCGAAAAAGATTATTCTATTATATCATCAAAAACAAATGAATATTTTGAAGCTTTTAAGGTAATGATAGGAAAAATGAAAAAAGCAAATATTTCATTTAAGTCTATCAATGAATTGAATTCAATTGAAATTGATAAATCAAAAATGAATACTTTTATATCATTGGAAGAGGATAAATCAATTGAATTAAGACCCGATAAATGGAATATAAAAAAGCAAAAAGATCTTCAAATTTTGCAGCAATTTGAAGATAAATTATCTAGAAATATTAATTATGCAGCAGGAACAGCTTCAATTAATAGAACTATAAATTTAAATGAAAATATATTCATGAAAAACGCTCAGGATATAAAAAATGAAATAAAAAAGGATAATACAAATGCAACAACTCTAGATTTAGGAAAGGACAAAGGAGAAAAAGACAAAACTGATAAATTAGTTACAAAAGTTTTCGTTAAAAAAAGTGAATTAAAAGATAGAAAACCAAAAAAAGTTTCAGATCCAAAAAAAAAGATGGGATTTATAGAGGATGATACTGCTAAGAAAGAAAGAAAAATATTTTCTAGAGAAGATTTTAATAAAGTTAAATTTAAAGAAGAAGACGATATTGCTGATTTAATTGAAGAAATGGAAAATGTAAACGAAACTTCCATGTTTCATTTTGAAAAATCAAAAAATCCTAACGAAGGATATGGCTTGCCAAAGGAACAACTTCTTAAATCTCTCCCTCTAGAAAAGGATCAGCATTACCCTATTCATCAAATTTTGGAAGATAGCAGTTTCTTAACATCTCAAATTATTTCTATGGTTTCTTCAATAAATTTAACAAGCGAAATACCTTTTAGAGATATTGAAGCAAATATACTTCTTGATTGTACTAGAACTATAAGTGATGAAAATAAATTATTTATGATACTTATAACATGCGGTTTGACGTCTGCATTAAATGCTTTAGAAATTCCTTATTGCATTGGTTTAATTGGAGATAGCAGTTTTAAAATTATAATAAAGTCATTAGAAGAGCCTCATTCTGAAGAAATTCTTCAAAGAATAATGGAATGTATGTTTATTAGTAGATATAAAACTGATTTAGCAACTTGTATTAAATATGCAATAGATAAATTTCCTCATAATTCTAAAAATAGAGTTTTTTATACAATTACAAATGGTATGGATCCTGAATTAAGAAAAATTAATAGATGGAAAGAGGCTATATTTAATTGTAAAGATAATTCTTTCTCCTTTATATTTATTGAATCAAGAGTATTAAAGCCTAAACAAAAACAATTTTTAACCGAAAAAATTTGGAATCCATTTAGAGAAAAAGTAAAAGATTCATCTTCTTTGGTTACTTCAACAGAAATATCAATTCAAGATATTGGAAATTATGAAGAATTTAATCCAATAGAAATGCTTGTAAAATGTATATCAGAAGCACTTATTCGACAAAAAAATGAAGTTGAAGAAAATGAAATTTATGAGACAACACCTGCTTCTTTTGTTACTGAACAATATAAAAAACTTGATCAAAATCTTCTTTCAAATATTTCAATGTTTTTAGGAGAAGAATTAAAAAGATTTACTAACATATATTATGCAAAAAAAATTTTACCAAGTTTAGCCAAACAGCCAGAAAAATTATCAGATAAAGACTATAAAAATTTTGTAAGGAACATTGGAGGAGCTGTTGTATATAATAGTTTATCAAAAGAAATAAAAGATGAAGTTTTCAATTTACAAAAAAATTTCAAAGTCAAAAGAGAAAAAATAAATTTAAGTATTATGGAATATATATTCAAACCGAATTTACCAACTCAACCAGTTTTAACTGATGATGGGACACATATTGATGTAAATGAATTAATTAAATATTTCTTAAATCCAACTCCTAACCCTAAAATATACAGAGAAATTAGAGATGGATTAATAAAAAATTATGGAGTAACGTTGGTTATAGATGTTTCAAATTCATGTTTAAGTGATATTTCATTTATGCATTCTATACAAACTATTCGAATGCTTCTTAGTGCTAATGGAGCAATTGATATTCCATGCTTTGATTTGGTAATGGTTGGAGACCCTGAACCTGTAATTTTATGTTCAGAGAGAGCTACAAATGAAATTTTGTCTGAAAGATCAAATATCTGGGCGCCATTTTTCTCATTCTTTAAACCAAAAAGGCACGGTGATTTAGCATCGGCAATAAAAGCAGCTTATGATTTAAATAGTGCAAGAAGAACTGAGCATACAAATAGAATTTTTGTTTGCACTGATGGATTATATTCTAAATCAGAAAGAGATATAATAGTTAAATATGTTAATTTTTGTATGTCAAAAGGTATTAATGTTTATGGGATCGGAACTGGTATATGCGCTTATGGTATTGAAGAAATATTTCCTAATATTATATATTCTTTGAACCCTGCAAATTTATTACAAGCCATTTCAAAATGTTTCAGCGATTCTTCAATTAATAAAAATAATAAAATGCCAACATTAACTTTTCCACAAAAATTTTCGAACATTTTAGATAATATTAAATTAGCTCAAGAGAATAAATATTTCAAGGAATTAAAAAAAGAATTAAATGATATTATGGTATCTAATGATGCTTTTCCATTTTCAAATGAAGCAATTGAAATCGATATTTCACAAGGAAGAGAAAATCCTTCAACAGGTATAACAGAAATGTATAAAAAAGATTTATTAAAAGGCCAAAAAATACTTATTGTTATGTGTTATACATGTGAACTTTCTAGTACTGAATCAAAAAAAATAACTCCTTATTATATTGATCATAGCGAAGAAGGAGAAGAATGCATTAAAACCGCAATTCAACATTATGGAATTGAATTAGATATTGTTACAAACTATGATGATGCAATTAAAAAATTAATTCACCAAACAAAAGAAGGTTATTGTGATTATTATTCTACTTGGGTTTTATCTGGAAGACCCTATGAAGAAATGCCTGAAGGTGCCGATCCTGGATTAGTTATGCAATTTATTAAAGTATTAAATATATTTTGGAAAAATGGTGGAAGTATTGTTTTTTGCTCTGATAATCAGCCTTTTACTTTCCAGACTAATCTTTTTCTTGAACAAATGGTACTCCCAAATGGAGATAAAGTAAGTTTCAGAATTGGAGGAAATCATCCTGGAGAACAAATTTTAGAAGCAGATGATTCTGGTCTATTAGAAAAGAAAAAAACTTTCAATACTAAAGTACTTCCAACATCGAGATATGAAAGAAAATCTTTTGCTAATAATTTATATCAAATATATGAAGGTAAAACAATATCATTTATAGGTGAAGGTAATTTATGGGATGAAAAAGAATTTAAGCCAATTGATGATCCTAAATTATTATTGCCATTTGTACCTTTTTCAAGAGATTCAGACGGAGGAATAAATTCAATATTTTATGCAGGTGAAGAAGGATATGGAGATTTAGTTTTCGATAACTCATATACAAAATTCTTTTTGGAAATGAAAGAATGTGGAACATTTAGATATGTTCAAAATTTAGCAGCTTGGACTGCAGCACCAGAAAGATGCAATGTTATTTATGGTGTAAAGCCAAGAGATTATAGACCTAAAGCGGTTATATATGAATTAACAAGTGAAAGGTTCACTGATTTCCAACAACCTCCTCTTACAGACTTTGATTTAGTATTTATGATTGATGCTACTGGATCAATGGGAGGATCACTTAATATGGCAACTAAATATTGTATTGATATTTGGGGTGCTTTACAAACTAAAATGCCTGGAGTTCATTTTAAATTCGGAGGTATATTCTACAGAGATCCTATTGATTCATCTGGTGATAGAAATGATTATGTTGATTTAACAGATAATATAAACTCTTTTAAAGATTTTATATCGACAATGGGTCCAACCGGAGGTGGGGATACACCTGAAGATTGGGTTGGAGCTTATAATATAGCACTTAATAATATAAGTTGGAGAAATGGTGTGAGATGTATTATTCACATTGCAGATGCAGGAGCTCATGGATCTAAATACACTTCAAGTGATGGTCATCCAGATGAGGGACCTAAATTGGATTCATTGATACCTAAATGTGTTAGTAGTAATTTTCAAATTATAGCTTTTAATATTGGAGATGAGGCCCTTAACTCTTTTAATGTATTCAAAAATTCTTTTTTAAGTTATGGTGGAAAACAATATGTAATTAAAGAATTTAATCAAAATAATGATGTAGGAACATATTTTACAGATCTTGTTATAGGGAGTGTTACTAGTTGTGCATGATCAATAAATACATAAAATAAATTTATTAAATTAATTAAATTTATTAATTAAAAAAAATATAAATAATTTATTAAATATATAAATTAATATTTATAATTTTGATTTGGGGATTGGGGATTGGGGATTGGGGATTGGGGATTGGGGATTGGGGATTGGGCCCAATCCCCAATCCCCAATCCCCAAT
>Ga0256407_10004918_pt1 | contig 21826 bp, 20 predicted proteins | sample RumenRJG_04DNA_FD_193489 | JGI IMG/M metagenome (GOLD analysis project Ga0256407, IMG submission 193489) | Bovine rumen microbial communities from Lethbridge, Alberta, Canada - RJG_04 | ecosystem: Host-associated > Mammals > Digestive system > Stomach > Rumen | place: Canada: Alberta... | reverse complement strand
GTCTATACCTAAACCGGCTTCACAAAAGTATGTTGTTACAAGCCGACCCAACTGTGAAATTTGCCGTAGGTGATTTTTCGCTGAGACGCATATTAGGCGAACACCTGAAGAAGGATAGTCCCTATAATACCTATCTTAATATAGGACTGCCTCCAGGTCCCATCCGCATAGCCAGCATAAAAGGGTTAGATGCTGTGCTGAACCACAAGGAACATAACTATTTATATATGTGTGCCAAAGCAGATTTCTCCGGCACACATGAATATGCAGTAACTTTTAACGAACATAAGAAGAACGCGCAAAACTACATTCGAGCCCTTAATGCGAGGAACATACATTAAGAGCGTCCGCTTTGATCAATCATCTGACGTATGGTTGAAATAAGTCCTTTATTGGCTTTGAGTTCTTCTATGTTAAGATGCATCCTATACCCCCAATAGTTCTTGGGATTAGCAGGTACGTTTATGCGCTCAGCTTCTATATCAGAAAAACGTACAGACTCATCTATAGAAAGCCAATCCTGCAAACTGATAATACAAAGCATAGATGGAGAGGCCAGATGACGCGAAACGACCTCCTTACATAATTCACCCGAAATTTGCTTCGGAGCAAACCCTTGATGTTGAAGCACCTGATTATAATAACGCTGAGTGCGCTGATAATCTTCCTGCCACCAACCACGCAAAGTGGGCATATCATGCGTGGAGATGGTTGCTACACTGCGATATGGGTTATCTTGCAGTCGGGCAAATGTTTGACCTAATGTCTTAGGCATAGTTTGTATTTCGAGTGAGAGAATCTTCAGTCTATCCAAAACGGGCGCAACACAAGCAGGAACCATTCCTAAATCCTCGGCACATACCAGCATTCGGGTACACTGTATAAGGATGGGAAGCTTCTTCATGGCATGAGCGTACCAAAAGTCGTTATGCCTGTGGTAGAAATAATCTTCGTATAATTTAAGAAATGACTGTTGCTCATCCGACGAGAGAGACTGAAATACGCTATCTGCCGGAACAGCAATACGAGGATGAAGCAATTCCGGGTTCACGGCATCGGCAATAAAGAGCACATTATTAATAAGTTTATACAACCCATCGCGAAGAAATGCGGCATTTTTCTTTCTTGAACCATCAAAGTAAGCCTTTACCTTACGCTGAGTAGAGAATTCCTCCTTGAGATCATAAGTTCCATCGCAACAGTCAATGAGAAATTGCTTTACGACCTTCTCAGCTTCGGAACCGAATATCTGAGTCAGTACATTATCTGTAATATAAGGACGAGTAAAGAAATCGTAACGGTAACGGAGACCGTAACGCTCTATCTCGTCCACACTTAAGGGAAGGGAAGGAGAGAAATAACCAATAAGACCTTGCACACTATGGAGGGGTATTTGCCATATACGGAAGAAGCCCAACACATGGTCAATACGATAAGCATCGAAATAATCTGCCATCTTCTGAAGTCGCCGAACCCACCAACGATATCCGTCCTGAGCCATTCGTTCCCAATTATATGTTGGGAAACCCCAGTTCTGACCAGTCACGCTGAAATCATCTGGAGGAGCACCCGCCTGACAGTTCATGTTGAAATAATAAGGTTCGGACCAAGCCTCAACACTATAACGGCTAATTCCGATGGGAATATCACCTTTGAAGACAACCTTATGTTTATGCGCATATTCCGTAGCTGCAGACAATTGCCGGTGAAGATGATACTGAACAAAGGAATAATAACCAAGTTCAGACTGATGGCTCTTGGCATATAACAAGATTTGACGTTCGTCATATACACTATACTCATGCCACAGATTAAAGTCACAAGTCCCATTCTCATCGCGTAACAAACAGAAAGCGGTGTAGGGAAGAAGCCAGTCATTATTCTTCTGGCAGAAAGAGACATATTCCTTATCGTTTGCCAAAGAAACAACCTGTTGCTGATAAAGCCTTTTAAGATACCGTTGCTTAAGCTTATTTACCTTTGTATATTGCAACTGTACTGACGCATTTAGTACTGCTCTTTCCTTCTCATATTCCTGCATAAAAGTCTCATCATCTATAGGCGGTAGTTGTCTGATATCTATATACATGGGATGCAACGCATAGATGCTGATGCTATTATAAGGGTAGCTGTCAGCATCAGTATGTGTTTGGGTAGTGTCATAGATGGGCAAAAGTTGTAAAATATGCATTCCTGACTGCTCTACCCAATCAACCATACTGCAAAGATCGCCAAAATCGCCAACGCCCTGACTATGTTCACTACGCAAAGAAAAGACAGGTATAACCAAACCTGTTGTACGCCATCTGCCTTCAGCAAAATGTATAAAATTATCAGTTAAAACAATTATTCTGTTTGGTTCGACAGAAAAGCTTGGAGTACTGCGGTTTTCACCTTCTTCCCACGCAATAAGGCCACTCGTCTCCTCATCAAGAATTACATACTTATACTGGAAAGGAGTAACAATTCCTTCGGCACTGATAGCAAGCACCCATTCATTTATACCCGCACGGGTCATACGTAACGAGAAACGTGGATCCCAAGCACCCAACTGAGGAATACTGCCCATCAAAGCCAACACCTGACCAGCTTGTAACTGTGGCGCTTGAACACGAAAAACAAATGTACGATCGTAATAAGCAAAATATGGTGGATTGGGGGACACATCAGATATACAATGTGTATAGGCAGAACTATACATGTGATTACACAGAGGTACATCACGCCAAGAATCAGAGAAGATAAAAACATGGTTGGGAGCAGCATTAAACATACGGGGAACAAGGTTCCACTCATGACGCATGAGTACGCCATTCTCGTATAAAACGTATTGGTATGAAAAGGTTTGTGTGTCATGGTTATTATAAAAAACCTCCCCTTTCCAAAACAATCCGTCCTGGGTGTCAAGAAGAAAATTTTCTGTAACACATTTGCCACCAGTCAGGTAACGGGAAATAATAACACCAATCTGCTGACCCCATACAGTATGATACTCTATTGAAAAGTGAAATTTCATACACTATTATTCATTTGTTTTGTACAAAAATATGGAAAAAATGAAAAAAAACAAGGTATTTTTAAAAAAAATAACGCGAACACTTGCTTAAATGATAAAATGGAACTATCTTTGCCAATAGAAGATGAGACTAAATACCGCACTGGTTTGATCGGGATACTCATCAGTAATATTTATGAAACCGAGAACGCTTCGCATGCTGATGGCGGGCCACGCCCATAACGGGTAACCTTAGAGTCGGTGGATTACAAAGGCTGCGAGCACTCAAAACTTGTTCTTTCGGAGTTTCATCACATCACCAGTGCGGTTTTATATAAAATGAAGCGTGCCTCCCTATTAAAGAGAAGCACGCTACTTTTTTGTAAATCTCAGAGAGGACTGAAATTACTTAACCTTAGAAACGATAGCCTTGAAAGCCTCAGGATGGTTTACTGCGAGGTCAGCGAGCACCTTACGGTTAATCTCGATACCAGCCTTGTGCAGAAGACCCATTAACTGTGAATAGCTCAAACCCTCCATACGAGCAGCAGCATTGATACGCTGAATCCACAAAGCACGGAAGTTACGCTTCTTGGTGCGACGATCGCGGAAAGCGTAGGTAAGACCCTTCTCCCAGGTGTTTTTAGCAACAGTCCAAACATTCTTACGGGCACCAAAATAACCTCTGGTGAGACCCAGGATTTTCTTTCTCTTAGCTCTTGAAGCTACATGATTTACTGATCTTGGCATAATTTTTTTTTCTTTTTGAACGCTAGCGCCGTCTATCTGAGGACGAACTTTGTGCTAACCGTTCGGTTAATAACTAAAGTTAAAAACTGCGTCTTGACTATTAGATTTAACGCATACACAGGAGGTCACGTACCTGCTTCATGTTCTCAGTAACTACGATAGCACTGTGATCCAGGTTTCTCTTCTGTTTCTTGGTCTTCTTTGTCAAGATGTGGCTGTGGTATGCATGATGACGCTTTACCTTGCCTGTACCGGTGAGCGTGAATCTCTTCTTGGCACCGGAATTAGTCTTTACTTTTGGCATAATTGTTTTTAATTTATTTAATTAATATTAATAATAGATGTGGCAACGCATATACCAGGGCGTTACGCACTATCTTTTTTTTAATCATCGAAATCCTCACCCTCAACCTTAGGTCCAGTATATTCTTTACGAGCTTTCTGTTGCGGAACTTTCTTCTCCTTCGGTTTATTGTTCACAATTTCCTGGGCAGTACTTTCCAAGACCTTCTTAACCTGAGCCGGCTGTTTTTTGGGAGAAATAAACATTATCATACGCTTTCCCTCAAGCTGTGGCATCTGGTCCACTTTACCATATTCCTCCAAATCTGCTGCAAAGCGGAGTAAAAGCACTTCTCCTTGCTCCTTGAAAAGAATACTACGACCTTTGAAGAAGACATAAGCCTTAACCTTATCTCCATCAGAAAGGAAGCCCTGAGCATGTTTAAGCTTGAAATTGTAATCGTGGTCATCAGTCTGAGGACCAAATCTTATCTCCTTTACATCAACTTTAACCTGCTTAGCTTTAATCTCCTTCTGGTGTTTCTTTTGCTGATAAAGGAACTTACTGAAATCAATTAAACGACATACAGGAGGCTCTGCATTAGGAGATATTTCAACAAGATCTACTCCTTTCTGTTCAGCCAACTGAATTGCTTTAGAGGTTGGAAGAACAGTTGATTCTATACCATCTCCGACAATACGAACTTCTCGCGCATGAATCTGTTCGTTAACGCGATACTGCAGTTTAGGGTTCTCTTTTTTCATTAAATATTTTAAAATCGGGTGCAAAATTAAGAATTTTCTGTCATTTGACGTACTTCTTCGTTAATTTTCTTCGCAAAATCTTCAAATTTTATTGTTCCTTGCTCTCCTCCACCCTGTTGGCGATAGCTAACACTGCCTTCTGCTTGCTCTTTTTCACCAACAATAACCATATATGGAGTATGCTTCATCTCATTATCACGAATCTTACGTCCAATTTTCTCGTTGCGGTCATCAATATATGAACGAACCTCCTGCGTATCAAAATAATCCTTAACCTGCTGTGCATACTCTACATACTTTTCACTTACAGGAAGAATAGCCACCTGATCAGGAGTCAGCCACAAGGGGAAATGACCAGCTGTATGTTCAATAAGTACAGCACAGAAACGTTCCATACTGCCAAACGGAGCACGATGAATCATAACAGGACGGTGCTTGGCATTATCCTCACCAATGTATTCGAGCTGGAAACGCTGAGGCAACTGGTAGTCAACCTGAATAGTACCCAACTGCCAACGACGACCGATAGCATCTTTCACCATAAAGTCGAGCTTAGGACCATAAAAAGCAGCCTCGCCCAGTTCGGTCTTAGCCTTCATACCCTTCTCGGCACAAGCATCGATAATGGCCTGTTCTGCGTTAGCCCAATCCTCATCGCTACCAATATACTTCTCGGTATCATTAGGATCACGGAGCGAAATCTGCACTTCGACACTTTCATCTGAGAAATTGAAAATCTTAAATACATGCTGGATAATCTCCATAACCTTGATGAACTCATCCTTTACCTGATCGGGACGACAGAAGATATGAGCATCATCCTGCGTAAAGCAACGTACACGGGTCAGTCCATGCAATTCACCACTCTGCTCATAACGATAAACTGTACCGAACTCTGCACAGCGGAAAGGAAGTTCCCTGTAACTACGTGGTTTGTTAGCATAAATTTCACAGTGATGAGGACAGTTCATCGGCTTCAGCAAATATTCCTCTCCTTCCTCTGGTGTTTGAATAGGTTGGAAACTGTCTTTCCCGTAGTGATCCCAATGCCCAGAAGTCTGATAAAGGTTCTTACCTCCGATGTTGGGAGTTATAACCTCCTGATATCCATATTTCTTTTGGATACGACGCAACATTTCCTGCAAACGCAAACGCATATCCGTTCCCTTTGGCAACCAAATAGGCAACCCCTTACCCACACGCTCTGAGAACATAAAGAGTTCCATTTCCTTACCAATCTTACGGTGGTCACGCTTCTTGGCTTCTTCAAGGATTACCAGATACTCATCGAGCATCTTCTTCTTGGGGAAAGAGATTCCATACAGGCGCTGCATCTGGGCCTTAGTCGCATCACCACGCCAAAAAGCACCGGCGACACTCATCAACTTAACAGCCTTAATGATACCAGTTGAAACAATATGCGGTCCCTTACACAAGTCGGTAAAATTACCTTGCGTATAAGTAGTAATACTTCCGTCCTCAAGATCCTGGTCAATATGCTCGCATTTATAAGTCTGACCGGCAGCACCAAATAACTTCAAGCTGTCTGCTTTGCTGATTTCCTTGCGGACAACGGGCTCATCCTTGCGAGCTAATTCAATCATCTTATCTTCAATCTGCTTGAAATCACCCTCTTTAATCATTTCTCCGTTAGGGAGAAGGACATCATAGAAGAACCCATTCTCTATTGCCGGACCGAAACCAAACTGAATGCCGGGATAGAGTTCCTGTAAGGCCTCTGCCAGCAAATGAGCGCTAGTATGCCAGAAGGCATGCTTACCTTCATCGTCATCGAACTTATATAGAACGACTTTGGCATCTTCATTAATCGGGCGGTTAAGTTCTACCGTCTCGCCATTTACACCACAAGCAATCACGTCTTGAGCTAAACGTGAAGAAATGCTTTCTGCTATCTGGTAACCTGATACGCCAGCCTCATACTCGCGTACAGAACCATCAGGAAAAGTAATCTTTATCATATGTCGTTTTAGTTATATTTTTCTAAAAATGAGTTGCAAAGATAATTATAAAATGTTAAAACAGGAAAAAGTCGTCTAAAAGATTTCTCTTATTCTGTTATTTTTTCTCGTTAGAGTACTTCTTTATCAAATTATATGCCGAATAAAGGCCTAACTCACCTGCTTGACTTAGGCTACTGAGTCCTTCTGGCAACTGATTATTCAATATATATGCTACGCCTCTGCCATAATAGGCTTCAGGGAAATGGTCGTCTAATTCTATAGCCTTGCCAAAAGAATTAATGGCCGCAGAATAATCTGAAAGCTTAATCATCATACAGCCGATATTATAGTGAAGGTAAGGTGACTGAGGGAGTATGTCAAGAGCTCTTGTATAATCCTGAAGAACCATTAGATATCCTAACCGCAAATCCGTAGCCAGCGCTGTTGAACTCGAAACCTCGAGTTGTGCATAGCGGCACTGTGCCCTTAACATCAGAGACAGAACATCTTCTCCGAACTTTAGCACATAGGAATCCATGTCAGCAATACCATTTTCAAAGTCCCTGACATGATAATAATCCAATGCTCGCTTGAAAAGCAACTCCTTTATAACACCTTTTTCATCTATTGCCTTCGTTGTCTCTGTAATAGATGCCAAATGAGCATTTAGCTGCGACTCCGTCATATTTCCTTCATCATCCGTTAAATATAAGGTGGCCGGAAGTATGGTACGAGCATTCAGTTTATCCAACTCCTTACTGTATGCGACATACAATTTAACGTCTGAGGGATTCTTATAGTATGTAAAGATGTAAAGTGGTTCCGGTTTAAGCTCGGATTGTTTGTTCTGAACTTTTCCACGATATTCACTAGCATACTGATTTTCGGTTTCGTGCGTATCCTCTTCTATAAGTTTATCATAGTCGGCAATATTGTGTTCACTCTTTTTGCGAGTCTTTCCTGAACTTTTGTATGTTCCTGTAGCAACAGCCATCTGAGCTTTTAAAAGTTTATACTCATCACGTTCTGCCCCATAGACATCCCCTATCTTTCTGCGTATCTCAGCACGTTTACGGTATCCTTCCCAAAATTCCGGGTAATCTTTTATTACAGCACTGATATCCTTAATTGCACCATTATAATCTCCTATGTTATCAAGGAGCAGAGCACGGTTATAAAGAACAATAGTGTTATCCGGTTCCAACTCCAAGACTATGTTAAGGTCCTCGATGGCAAGATTATCATCTCCTACATTTGCACGTAAAAGGCCTCGATTATAACGGGCAGAATAACTGTTGGGAGCAATCTCTATCGCGGCATCATAATCAGACATAGCACCTCTGAGATTATCCTGATTATAACGCGTAAGTGCTCTGTTAATATAAAGATTCGCGACTTTGGGCGATTGTAAAATTGCTTTGTCAAGACTCTTCTCCGCTTCAGCATATTCCTTTCTTTTAGCTTGAAACATAGATTTCATACTCCAGGCGCTACCCTCATAAGCATTCAATTCCAGAGCCCGATCCACCCACTTTTCTGCAGCAACAGTGTCAGTTTTCAGTAAAGCCACTTGAGCCTTCAGGGTCATGTTCTCTGGGACTTTGGGCCATTGCTTAATCATCACATCCAATGCAGAATCTGCCTGATCATATTGTTTTAATTCCATACGGGACAAAACTAGATTGTGCCAACAGGACTTCTCAAGTGGATTAATCTTCAGAGCTTGCACATAATCATCAGCAGCCAGAGCATAACGTTCCTGATTTATGCGACATAAAGCACGGAGCATAAAATAGTTGCACATGTAAGGATTACGGTCCAAAGCACTTCCGCAATCTATCTCTGCGCCCTGATAATCTTCCAAATAGAATTTTGCCAGCCCTCTATAAAAATATGGTTCACCCAACCAAGGTTTGGCACTGATAACCATATTAAAACGCTGAATAGCCAGAATATAGTCTTCGTAATACAAAGCATTACGCCCCATCAGAAGAACCCTGTCTGTATTGATTTGAGCGTAACATTTGAATCCTTTTCCGTTTGTCAGAAAACAGAAAAGAATAAGAACAAAGACATATCGTAGGAATTTCAACTTATTGCAATTTTTACCTTTTAACCTTTACCTTGTAAGAACAACTGAATTTTCCTTTTATAATCTGCTGCAACTTGGCTTTTGTAAGTTGTTTGCGCAACCCTGTGAGATGATCTGTAAACACAACCCCATCAAGATGGTCAAACTCATGCTGCATTACACGGGACAGATACCCTGTCACCCACTCATTGTGTTCCTGAAAATTCTCATCAAGATAAGTTACACGTATTCTCTTAGGACGTTTAACACTTTCATGAACACCAGGTAAACTTAGGCATCCCTCCTCCATTATATCGGTTTCTGTTTCGTCATATTCCTCAATATACGGATTAATAAAAGTACGGATAAAACCCTTATATTCCGGATAGTCTTCACTAATAAGGTCAAGATTAATCACCACCAATCTAATATTAAGACCGACCTGAGGTGCTGCTAAACCAATACCCTCACTCCTGTCCAAAGTTTCATACATATCTTGAATAATTTGCGTCAGATTAGGATAGTCTTTATCGATATCCTCAGCCACTTTACGCAAAACCGGTTGGCCGAAAGTATATATTGGCAATATCATATTATGCTGATTATATGTTGGTCAAATTTGTTAGAATTTATAGATTTTTTTGTCCTTCCATCCAGCCTTGCAAGATGATAGTAGCACTAATTACATCCACCAATGCCTTATTCTGACGGGCTTTCTTGCCTATGCCGCTTTGAAGCATTGCCTGATGAGCAAGAACACTCGTATATCGCTCATCCCACATGTCAATAGGGATATCAGGAAAGCATCTTGCAAGTTTATTCACAAAGTCACGCACCCTTGGCAGGTTATCACTATCGCGCCCGTTTGTCTGCTTTGGCAGCCCTACAACAAAACGTTCAACAGGCTCTTTCTTCAGATAATCCTGCAAATACTTCATTAATTGGGGAGTTTCAACAGTCGTCAGCCCACCCGCAATGATTTTCAAAGGGTCCGTCACAGCCAACCCTGTTCGACGAACCCCGTAATCTATGGAAAGAACCCTTCCCACTTATCTCAAAAAGAAGGAAGCACTATTATTTCTGATATAACAGCCAAGCACCTGGGTACTGACCTTCGAGAGCAGCACGGCTTTGAGCAGCCTCAGATTTAGTGTCGTAACTTGTTGCCACCACACGATACCAGTCTGCACCATTTACAACTGCTTTGACAACACGTGGAGCATAGCCTTTGCTTGCCAATGTCTGGCTTAATGCCGTTGCATTGCTCTGTACACTAAAACTACCTATTACGACACTGTAAGCTTTTAATGGGGCACCATTTACAAGAGAAACATTCTCTGTACGAACCTGAACATTGCTATAATCAGCTGCAGGAGTAGTGGTCACAGGAGCAGTAGGAGTAACAGCAACCGGAGTGGTAGCCGGAGTGGTAACAGGGGTAGTAACTACAGTTTCCTGCTGAGCCTTGGCCTTTTCGTATGCTTTTTTATAAGCACTTTCTTTACTCTTACATGAAGTCATTGCAAATACTGCACAGATAGCAGCACCCATCAATAATGTTTTTTTCATACTCTTAATTACAAATTTTTATAATTGTATTTATTCTTCCGTTTTTATTTTTGGTGCAAAATTAATAAAAAATCCTCACGTATGCAATACATATTTCCGAAAAAAGTGTTAAATAACAAATAAAATAACCTATACAAGCAGGGGAATATGAAAAAAAAACATATATTTGCATTGTTATACTCACAATTTTAAAAGAAATACATCATTATGAAAGCAATTAATTATCTTTTAGCATTCATTGGCGGTGCTGCCGTAGGTGCCGCTTGCGGTTTACTATTTGCTCCGGAAAAGGGATCTGACTTACGTGAGAAAATTGCCGAGGCATTACGCAAGCGTGGCATTCGTTTGAACAAAAAGGAAATGACAGATCTTGTAGAAGAGATTGCAGAAGAGTTGCAGACCGTTAAGGAAGACGCAGAATAACAACTGTTATACATGTCAATGTTAGGAACAGGTAAATATACAGAGGATTTCAGAGAGATTATCCTGGAAGTAAGGCATTACCTGACTCTACAGAAAAAATATTTTGCAATAGATGCGGCAGAAAAAACCACCGTAATTCTCTCTGCCGTAGCTATTGCATCTATTTGTATTCTGTTGGGCGGAATAGTACTTTTATTTGGCACATTTGCATTAGCCTATTGGCTTGGTGAAATACTTAACAGTTTACCTCTGGGATTCCTAACAATGGCCGTGTTTGTAGCATTTCTGTTACTATTATTCTATTGGAAACGAAATGCTTGGGTTATACAACCCCTTGCACGTATGATAGCAAAATTATTTGTTGACAACAACGAAGAAGATGAGGAAAAATGACAAACATCTCTTCTCAACTTGATGTACTAAAAGCTCTTCAAGAAAGAAAATTACAGATTAAGAAAGAGCTGAATGCATCCAAAATACAATTAAAGGGTAAAGTTCAAAACTTTATTACCCCCCTTCCTGAGTCCCACAGCAAAACGGCACGTATCAGTCGGCTTGTAAGCAATGGATTTGCCATATATGAGGGTATTCGTTTGGGGGCAAGTTTTATCTCTGCCTTCCGTTCCCTGTTTGGCAGGAAAAAACGTCATCGTTACTAAGTATAGGCAAGCCAAAGACATTCATTTCCCAATAGTCGAATAATCTATCATTTTTCTGATAGCTCTTTCGCAAACAGGACAGAAAACCGGTGCCTCATTTATTTTCATCCGGCATTCTTGAACAGGTCTATAAACACCCTTTGACCGATATCCACCTCCTTCATATACTCCTACCTGGGTATAAAGATTTGTACCCGAAGGTTTGGTGGGAATCGCAGTCGCAGAATCCAACATATCGGCCCATTTGCTCTTAAAATCCACCAGTGTTGTAATATTTGGCTCCCATGGCTCAGTGTCAGATGGATACATACTCTCGTATCCATCATCATAATTGTATTCGTCGGCAAGACCTGCAAAGCTATGACCGAATTCATGAACAATTACAGGAATGCTCATATTATTATGAGCCGCAGACATCAAGTAACTGTTATAAATACCACCCCCGCCATAATTATCGGTATTAGCCAAGATGATAATATGTTCATAAGGCAAACCGGACAAAGCATCATGCAATTTCTTCAAATGTAACGTTGTCAGATACCTGTTACTATAAAAAGTATCAAAATTGCTGCCGAGAGCAGTATTTCTCCATACATTATCATGAGGGATACTTACCCCACGCTGTTGCGAGGGTGTCATCACAGCAACGAAATTAAACCTGTCGGCCATGGATTTAAAGGGCTCATGAGTTTTTAATGCATCGATGGAGGTTACGCAATCTTTCAGAAAGACATTCATTTCTTCCAACAGATATCCTTCTGCAACAAAAGCCACATCTATTTTATCCTTACTATCGCCCGACTTGTCTAAATACTTCCATTCTATACTATTGTTCGAAAAAACAGGCTTTATCAGAATGTCATCGGGATCTACATGATGAGTAAGAAAACTCTTAACCTTGTTATGTGTATCAGTTAGGGTAACAGTTATATCAACAGGATTCTTAGGAAAAGGAACCAGAAAAATATTTTCGAAGGATTTACGGACTTTTGTGGCTTCTTCTGTTGACTGCCATTCCTGAAAAAGAGTGCTGAACGAATATCTGTATAGCACCCTCCCACTTTTGCTGTCTTTCACGCAAAGTTGACCGTTTCCAAGCAAAAGCAGACTGTCCAGATTTACCCTGCGTCCGTACCAGTTATCAGTCCACATCATTTCATCTAAGGCTATATACTGATTTCGGTTATCACCAGAGAATGTATAGTTCAGCCTTAGCGTCTTATCTTGAAACCATGCATCAAAATCTTGTGCACCAGCAAAAAAACACGAAAGCAGATAAAAAATAAATATTAGAACAAATTTCACGGATCTTTTCTTTTTGCTGCAAATTTAACAAACATACTTCAAAACTCCAAACAAAACATATATAATAATGTATAATTGGGAAACAAAACAGTACTAATAGTAATATACCATTGCAAAAAAGAAAGATTAATTATACCTTTGCAACTGCAGAACAGAAACGCATAGGTCATGACCAGAAAAAAACTATACCTGCAGATACAGGATTATTTCCAAAAGGCTATGCCTGAGGCGCAGACAGAATTACATTATAACACCCCCTTTGAGTTGCTGGTAGCAGTAATACTTAGCGCTCAATGCACAGACAAACGGATTAACCAAGTTACTCCACGCTTGTTCCAAGATTATCCGACAGCCCATGATATGGCCAAAGCGACTCCGGAAGAACTTTACGAATACATACGCAGCGTTTCATATCCGAATAACAAAGCCAAACACTTATCAGAGATGGCAAAGATGCTGCAAAATGAGTATCAGGGAATTGTCCCGTCTGAATTAAAGGAGCTGATAAAACTTCCCGGTGTTGGCAGGAAGACATCAAACGTAATTCAAAGCGTTGTTTACCAAAAAGCTGCCATGGCTGTTGACACGCATGTTTTCAGAGTCAGTCACCGAATAGGATTAGTACCTGACTCGTGCAAGACACCTCTAAGCGTAGAACGCATGCTTACTAAATATTTTCCGAAAGAAATCATTCCTCTTGCACATCATTGGCTCATTCTTCATGGCAGATACGTTTGCAGGGCACGTTCGCCTAAATGCGGAGAATGTGGCATTCAACATATTTGTGCAAGAAAATTTGGAGAATTCAAGAAATAACTATAACTTTGCGCGGAATTAAAGAGACTATTTGTTTTTATTTTAAATATAGAGAAAAGATGACTATTAACGAGTACAATTTTGCCGGTAAGAAGGCTATCGTTCGTGTTGATTTCAATGTACCCTTGAAAGAGGGAGTTATTACTGATGACACCCGTATCCGCGGTGCAGTTCCCACTCTGAAGCACATTCTTGAAGGTGGTGGTGCACTTATCATCATGAGCCACATGGGTAAACCCAAGGGAAAGGTTAAGCCAGAACTCTCTTTGGGGCAGATTAAGGATGCTGTTGCCAAAGCACTTGGAGTTCCTGAAGTTAAGTTCGCCCCCGATTGCGCTAAGGCTGCCGAGGCTGCCGCAAACTTGAAGATGGGCGAGGTCTTGATGCTTGAGAACCTGCGTTACTATCCCGAAGAGGAAGGTAAACCCGTAGGTATTGAGAAGGAAGATCCTGCTTACAAGGCAGCTAAGGAAGAGATGAAGGGCCGCCAGAAGGAATTTGCGAAGACTCTTGCCAGCTATGCAGACTGCTATGTAATGGATGCTTTTGGTACTGCACACCGCAAGCACGCTTCTACAGCTGTAATTGCCGATTACTTTGACGCTGACAATAAGATGCTTGGTTACCTAATGGAGAAAGAGGTGCAGGCTGTTGACAATGTTCTTTCAAACATCAAGCGTCCCTTCGTTGCCATCATGGGTGGCTCTAAGGTTTCATCTAAGATTGGAATCATCGAGAACCTGTTGGGTAAGGTAGATAAGTTGATTCTCTGCGGTGGTATGACCTATACGTTTGCAAAGGCACATGGTGGAGAAATTGGCGGTTCTATTGTTGAGTTGGACAAATTAGATGTTGCCTTGAATGTTGAAAAGATGGCCAAGGAGAACGGCGTAGAACTCATATTGGGTGAAGACAGCGTATGTTGCACAGACTACGACTTCTCTACATTTACTGTTAAGCCAGGTGCAAAAACAGAGGTATTCAAGTCAACAGAGATTCCTGCTGAGTACGAAGGTTTGGATGCCGGTCCTATCAGCCGTGCTAAGTTTGCAGCTGCCATCAAGGGTGCTAAGACAATCCTTTGGAACGGTCCTGCCGGATGTTTCGAGTGCGACGATTTCTGCGCTGGTTCACGTGCTGTAGGGGATGCTGTTGCCGAGGCAACCGCAGAGGGCGCTTTCTCACTGATTGGTGGTGGCGACTCCGTTGCATGCTGCACCAAATTTGGCCTGACCGATAAGGTTTCTTATATCTCTACTGGTGGTGGTGCATTGCTCGAGGCTATCGAAGGTAAAGTTCTGCCCGGTGTAGCTGCCATCAAAGGTTAAACCGAAAATTTAAATCAAGTAACTGAAGAATGAAGCGGTTCATTTCATTCTTAACAACTATTATCATTCTGGCCTCCTGTGCTCATAAACAGGAGGCCATACTTTCGGTACAGGAAGATAAAAAGACTGACAGTTTGGCTCTGCATATTGCCCTGATGCCCACGTTGGGATGTCTGCCCATCTATTATGCTCAGCGAACAGGAATTGCAGACTCTCTCAAACTAGATATATGCTTACTCCGTTATACTGCACAAATGGATATAGACACAGCAATCGTCAGGGGGCATGCAGATATAGCCTATACAGACATCATTCGTGCCATCAGGCTTTCCGACTCTTGTTTTGTCACAGCCTTTCTCTCTGCCAATGAGCCTCTTTCTTTGGTCGCTCCGAAGGGGAAGCGCATCAGTAAGATGAAACAGATGAACGAGAAAATGGTTGCCATCTGCAGATTTAGTGCCACAGACTATTGGTGCGAAAAAATGCTTGACAGCGCTAAAATCAGCCAAGACAGCGTGTACAAACCACAAATCAACGATGTTAAGCTACGCTGCAAGATGTTGTGTACTGGCCTTTTGGAAAGTGCCATGTTGGAGGAGCCATATGCGTCACGTGCCAAACTGGAAGGTAATAAAAGACTTCAGAAAACACAGGAGAGTTCCCCCCAGTTCCACATTTGGGTTATGGCGGACAGTCTGGAAAAAGACAAAAGAAAGATTATTCAGGTACAAAAATTTTATACTGCTTATAAAACCGCAGTTGAAAACATTAACAAAGGACTCTACGCAGACACATTGCGTACCATATTGGCAGATGAATACGAAATACCGGAATCAGTTATTGATTCTCTCAATATAACCCCTATGAAAGTTCCGTTTCTTCCCAAGAAGAACGATGTCGAGGAAGCTTTGAATTGGCTTTCAGACCGCGGATTTCTTCCCAAGAATTTTGTTCCGGACACCTTTATCAACACTACAATCTCCAAAGAATAATAATGGATAGCGCTACACTTAACAATATCACCGAATCGTGTAGGGAGGAACTCTCCTTGCTTTTCATCAGTTCGGGGTTAGAACAGTTAAAAATAATTGCACGCTATTGTTCCGACAGTCAGATTCTTACTCAGGTCGAAGAAATAGTCGAGAACTACCAAAGTATGCTCAACTTTCTTGCTAAAGGTGGAAAAGACAAGGACAGAACCCAGACGCAGGATGAAATCTGCAGAAAAGCACAGGATATACTGCGGATTGCGCATCGGGATATTCGCTTGCAGACAAAAAACGACATGTACTCTAAGGCTTTTCACGAATTACGGAGCCTGTATGGTACGGAGCAGGAAGAAGCGTTACTGGAGAAATGGGGAACAAATATGCTGCCGGAAGAGCAGTTGCTTACCCAAGACCATTTATTTTTGCATATCTGGACCTCCCCGCTTTGGACGCAAAAGCAGACAGCACAGTGGTATGAGTTCTTAAGTCGTCAGACTGATAATGTTAAGATTCATCTTCTTGGCGCGGTATTCCTTTCCATTTGGGAATATTTCGACGCCGAAAAACTCTCTTTGTTATTCTACTTCACCGATACAGAGAACAGAAAACTTAATGCCCTCTCTGTAACAACACTCCTTTTTTTGGCAGAGAAATACAAACAGGAATTAATTCATCACCCAAATATATACTCATCCTATCAGGAAAAGCATGTCAGGTCTCACATCATAGAAGTCATTACCGAAAAGATGCGTATGCACCAGACCCTTATTGCCTTGAAAGAAGAAGAAAATATAATCTCATCTTTTTCTCTTTCAATGTCACAAGAGGAGATGAACCAGCTAATGGAAAGAAAAATCAATCATCTCCAGAGGATGATTGCTGACGGATTAGACATAAACCTAAGTAACCGAATGGCACTATGGAACAGGTCCGATTTCCTTCGCGACAACATCTCGCATTGGTGGATTCCCTTCGAGAAAACCTCACCCGCCATTCAGGACCTGCTTTTAGATAAGAATGGGAATTTCAAGGAAAAATCCTACAAAATGCTTGATATACCTAATGAATGCGACATAGACCAATATGCCATATATTCATATATGACCAAGACAAACATAAAGAACAATTTCCTTGACATCCTGGCAAAAGGTTTTGAAGAAATGGAACAGTCTTTAGACGGAGATATATACATAGAGGTTAACCATTATAAGGTAACCATGCAAAACCTGTACCGCATCTTTGCTCATTCTCCCTTGAAGAACCAGATAGACAACCCCTTCTCTTGGCAACACCGCTTTTGGGAAAACCCCATTTTCCAGATCCAGTTTACAGAAAAAGAACACCTGCATATAATTCATGCAATGGAAGCTTCCCAATTTCATACCGAGGTTGTCGAATGGGTGGACTATGTTGGTCGAGAATCCGGTTTCGACTACTTTATGTTGGAGAAAAAAGCATCCAACCTAATGAAACTCGAGAAAGAAGCCCAAGCCATAGAGCCCTTAACACAGATGCTCTTCCTAGATCCAGACAATAAGGACGCACTTCTTATGATGCAGGAATGCTACAAGCGCTTAGGAAAACGCGAGAAAGAAATGGAATGTATAACTAAGCTGCTGGAAGCTAATCCCGAGGACAAACTGCATATAAAAAATGCTGCCAATGCCCTCATGAAACTGAAACGTTACGAAGAAGCTCTGTCCTATCTGTTTAAACTCGACTATCTTGATCCAGGCAATCCAATATTTATGCAAAACATCGAAAAATGTGCATTCATGTTAAGGAAATTCGATGTATCCCTACGATATGGTCACGCAGTCCTGGAGATTCCCGATCTTAAATACAAAGAGGTCGAATATATGAATATCGGCCATGTGTACCTTGTTCAGGGAGACTGGCAAAAAGCACTTGAATACTACAGGAAATTCGTTTACGAATTTAATCGTTCGTACGAAAACAGCAAGTTTAAGCCTAAAGATATATTTCTCAGAGACAAAGAGATTCTGATTGAATTAGGTGTGAGTCTTCCAGATTTTCATCTGATTTTCGACATGATAAGGTTTGAGACATAACCTTACCCCGTTTAAAGTAAGCCCTTTATCGACATATAGATACGAGCTCTTATACGTCGGCACCTGGGGAATAATATATCCCATTTTTCCGGAGTTAGCAAATAACAATGTTGCTCCACATCTCTACAGAATACTTCCTGTAGTTCAGCTGTTGTTTTTGGACAAAATATAAAAGAGTTCACTTCGTAGTCGAATTTTAGCGAGCGTGCATCCAGATTAGTTGTTCCTATGGTACAGAACAGACTGTCTATCATCATAAACTTACTATGATGAAAGCCCCCTTGATAATAGAACACCTCAGCGCCTCGCTTCATCAACTTCCTCATTTCTATGCCCGTAACATCAGCGTTAGCTTGCCCGTCGCTTTTTTCTGAAACCATAATCTGGACCTTCACGCCACGTGCCAAAGCATCATTCAATGCTTTTCGGATGGGATTGCTCAGACAAGGATAAGGATTAACAATCTGAATCAGATGCTGTGCATTGTCAATAGCCGTACAGTAAGTCTTACGCATCATATCGGGCGAAATATGCGGAATCCTGTCTGTTAAGCCAATAAGCACATTGTCACGACTCCGGTCTGGACCGTTATATGCCTCAGGTTGAAGAAATTCTCCTGTCACTACATACCACATTCGTTCGAAAATCTGCTCGTATCCCCTTACAATATCACCCAGCAGGCGTATGTGCATATCACGCCACTCCCCTACTTTTGGTTTTCCGTGCAAGTAATAATCAGCAACATTCATGCCACCTGTATAGCAGATATTACCATCAATGATGGCAATCTTATGATGGTCACGATGCCACACATGATTTATCCACGGGAAGCGGAACTTGTCAAACGCCTCAATCTCTATGCCAGCGTCTCGAACCTCATTCAGGAAATTCTTGGATAGCGGCAAATCGCTGCATTTGTTTCCAAAGCCATCATATATAATCCTTATCTTAACACCTTCATGGGCTTTTCTCTTCAGAATCTCAAAAAGAACACCGCAGATACTGTCCTCCTGAAACTTAAAGTAATCCATGTGAATGAAACGACGGGCTTTCTCAATCTCGGCAAACATATCCCGAAACTTGATGGGACCCGTTGTCAGTAGCCTGACCTCGTTACCTTCATAAAAGGGAATATCCATCTGCCGGAAGTCGGAAATGGTACGTTCATCAGACCGCTGGGCATAGCCTACAAGCAGACCAATAACAAAAAGAAAGAAAGAAAGAGACAGCCTATTTCTCATTTGCGGGTCAAAATTACATCTTTTTTTTAATATATCATGTAGAATCTCGCTCAAAATTGCTACCTTTGCCAAACGAAACACAAAAAATATGTATTATGAGCAAAGTTGTTATCAATTCATACGAAGATTTCCTGCCATATGTCGGACAGGTATTGGGTGCCAGTGATTACGTAGAACTCCCACAGGAACGTATTAATATGTTTGCCGATGCCACATTAGACCATCAGTGGATTCATGTAGATGTCGAGAAGGCAAAAGCCGAGAGCCCCTTTGGTCAAACCATAGCACACGGCTACCTGACTCTTAGCATGCTCCCCTATCTGTGGGACCAGATTATTGAAGTAAACAATCTGGAGCGTATGATGAACTATGGTATGGACAAGATGAAATTTGCCCAGCCTGTACTTAGCGGACAGCACATTCGCATGACGACAAAACTTGAGGAACTGGCCAATTTACGTGGTGCCATAAAGACCACCATCAAGTTTACCATAGAGATTCAGGAAACAGGCAAAAAAGCTCTGGAGGGTCTCGCAACCTTTATCTATTACTTCAAGGCATAGCGCGCAACTATTGCAGAGGGAACATCACAATCCATCCAAAACCCAGAAGAGCACCTGCAACACTTATAACAACTCCAACTTTCACCATATTAAGAGTAGGAACAAGGCCTGTAGAACTAGCTATGGCATTTGGCGGAGTAGAGATAGGCAATGTCATAGCCAGAGAGCAATTGATGGCCACATAAACAAGCAAAGATGTTGCACCGCCATAAGGAGTGAGGGAATCACCCAACGCAGTTCCCAAAAGGGCCAGTATCGGCATCACCATATTGGCAGCCGATGTGTTGGATATAAAAGTGGAGATGGCGTAGATTATAAATCCGGATACAAGAATAACAACCAAAGTTGACCAGGAAGCAAAGGGAATGACATGAAGGAGCATGTCATCCAATCCCGTTTGATTGCAGGCAGTACCAAGGGCAAAGCCACCTGCAACCATCCATAGTACTGCCCAGTCGATATTCGCAAAGTCCTCTTTTTTGAAGACACCGGTAACAGCAAAAATGGCAAAGGGTACCATAGCCACAACATTCGAATCGCAACCTGTCCACTCACCGGTAATCCAAAGCGCAATGGTAAGGACAAATGTAACGACCACAATCCAGTAATCACGGCCATGAGGTTTCGAGTCCTCAATCTCTACTACTATCGTTTCCGACTTAAAAGGATAGAGCCATAACAACAGTCCCCAGGCAAGAAACAACATTACTATTACATAGGGAACCATGTGCATCATCCATGTTTGAAAACTCACTTCAATACCCATTGCTTCCAACTGTCCAATAGCGATAGCGTTAGGCGGTGTGCCTATAGGGGTACCTAATCCGCCCAAATTAGCTGCAACAGGTATAGACAGAGCCAGGCCTATGCGTCCTCGCTCATCCTTTGGCATCCGACTCAAAACGGGAACCATAAAGGTAAACATCATTGCTGCAGTAGCCGTATTCGACATGAACATCGAGAACACGCCATTCAGTAAAAGGAAACCAAGTAGCACGAACGCGGGACGCTTGCCAAACAACTGTAGAATATTTTTGGCAAGAAAAGCATCCAGACCGACTTTGTTAGCGCTGTTGGCCAATATGAAACCTCCTAGGAAAAGGATAATGATGGGGTTGGCAAAGGAAGCCATCAAGTCGGCATGACTTGCAGCAGTTCCTTCTGCAAAACTGCCATTAGATAAAGGTGTTAACAGAAATGCCTCGTTACTGACAGTAAAAAGCAAGATGGTGATGATACTGACAGAAGTAGCCCATGCAGGAATAATTTCAAATATCCACATCAGAGCAGCAAAGACAAATACCGCCAATGCACGTTGTTGCAAGACTGTCATTGCATCAAGGCCAAGCCACGAAACAGGCATGAACCATAAAAGTAGTGTTACAGCCATCACAACAATCAAACCAATAGATTTTCTCATTTCATAATTATTTATTGAATCGACTTGTAAAAATAGAAAGAATGTTTGTTAAATCAAAATATTACTCTAATTTCTGCGTCCTATTTGCAATTTCTCAGTCTTTCGTTCAACAAATCGCATAGTTGCGGAGGGGACATTTTGACACCATCAATAAGTATGAGTTCATGAGGACCGTTAAAAATCTTGCTGGCAATACGTCCCCTGATGGTTGGACTATACACTTTCTTTTCAACTTTCATATAGATAGCCAGTTGCCTCGTAAATGGGCTGGAAATACTGAATGGAACACGCTCGATACGCTCTACTTCGACTAAGCGTATTACCCAGTCTTTTCGGTTTATTCTAGTTTGAATAATACACTTATCTGTGATGGTCAAATACGGTTTACGAGAATTTTATATTGTAGCTTCAAGCATAAACACGCCGCCAATACCGAATAAAAACAATGCTGTCCAACATCTTAAGTCGCCGGTTTTACCATGAAAAAGCGCAAAATGCAAACCGCACTACATAATAAAGCGACTATGCCTGATAAATAACTTTTCCAATCGGTACGATATATTGATATTGTTACCATTATTTCCTTAATTTTTCTATATTATAAGGGATAAAATATA
>Ga0256407_10004917_pt1 | contig 21833 bp, 21 predicted proteins | sample RumenRJG_04DNA_FD_193489 | JGI IMG/M metagenome (GOLD analysis project Ga0256407, IMG submission 193489) | Bovine rumen microbial communities from Lethbridge, Alberta, Canada - RJG_04 | ecosystem: Host-associated > Mammals > Digestive system > Stomach > Rumen | place: Canada: Alberta... | reverse complement strand
TGCTTGTGGACGTTGTGTAGAGTATTGCCCAGCTGGTGCTGTTAAGCTGGGTCAGAAGTTCTGCAAGAAGGACGGATCTGAGGTTCAGTATCCTAAGCATGTACTTCCTATCAATGCAGACCATAAGTGGACAGAGGATGATTGGGATTGGGATTACAGAGACCATAACCGTGTAGAAGCATACCGTACAGGTACTGCTCCATGTAAGACCGCATGTCCTGCACACATCGCTATCCAGGGTTACCTGAAGATGGCAGCAGAGGGTCGTTACACTGAGGCACTTGCTCTGATTAAGAAGAACAATCCACTTCCAGCAGTCTGCGGTCATATCTGTAACCGCCGTTGTGAGGATGCTTGTACTAGAGCTACTGTTGATGAGGCGATCGCTATCGATGAAGTAAAGAAGTTCATCGCTATGCATGACTTAAATGCAGAGACTCGTTACATCCCTAAGAAGGTTATCCCTGCTGTTGATGGTGACTTCTCTAAGGATAAGGTTGCTATCATCGGTGGTGGTCCTGCAGGTCTGTCCTGTGCTTACTACCTGGCTGAAAAGGGTTATACTCCTACTGTATTCGAGAAGAACGAGCGCGCAGGTGGTATGCTGGTTTACGGTATTCCTTCCTTCAAGCTTGAGAAGAATGTAGTTCAGGCCGAGATCGATGTCATGAAGGAAATGGGCGTTGAGTTCAAGTGCGGCGTTGAAGTTGGTAAGGACATCACCTTAGACGAGCTTCGTGCACAGGGCTACAAGGCATTCTATATCGCAATCGGATGCCAGGGTGGACGTAAGGTCGGTGTTCCTGGTGAGGACGCAACCGGTGTTACAACTGCGGTTGACTTCCTGAGAGAAGTAAATGGTACTGAGAAGTATGACATCAAGGGCGACGTTGTAGTTGTCGGTGGTGGTAACGTAGCAATCGACTGCTCTCGTGATGCAGTTCGTGTTGGTGCGAAGAAGGTTACTCAGCTCTGCCTTGAGTCTCGTGACACCATGCCTGCTTCTGATGAAGAAGTTAAGGAAGCTGAGGAAGATGGAATCGAAATCAACTGCGGTTGGGGTCCTAAGGAAATCCTTGTTGACGAGGCTGGCGCTGTTAAGGGTATCACCTTCAAGAAGTGCCTGTCTGTTAAGGATGAGACTGGTAGATTCAATCCTCAGTACGATGAGAATGACACCATCACAATTGAGTGTAAGCATGTAATACTGGCTGTAGGTCAGAGCATCCAGTGGGGCAACCTGCTTGATGGTGAGAAGGTTGAGCTGGGCCGTGGTAACGGTGCAGTTGCTGATCCTAAGACTTATCAGACAGCACAGCCTGACATCTTCGTTGGTGGTGACGTATACACTGGTCCTAAGTTTGCTATTGATGCTATCGCTGCTGGTAAGGAAGGCGCTATCTCCATCCACCGTTTCGTACAGCCAGGTACATCCCTGACGATTGGACGTAACCAGAACGATTACGTTGAGCTAGATAAGACGGATATCAAGATCGAGAGCTATGACAACTCTAAGCGTCAGATCCCTGCACGTAGAGAGTCCGAGAAGCTGTCCTTCCGGGATTACAAGGAGACCTTCACAGAGGCACAGGTTAAGAAGGAAGCAGCTCGCTGCCTGTCTTGTGGTGCATCTGTAGTTGATGAGAATCACTGTATCGGATGTGGTATCTGCACAACGAAGTGTGAGTTTGACGCTATCCACCTCTTCCGTGAGAATCCGAAGTGCTCTAGAATGCGTAAGTCTGAGGATAAGATGAAGTACATCCTTCCTTATGCTGCTAAGCAGGCATTCCGTGTGAAGTTCGTTAATAAGAAGCAGAAATAATGAATGTAGACCACACCGCTGGACTGGAGTTATCCGGCCAGCGGTGCCTACTATTGTAAGTAAAAAGGAAAAAAGTATGCACGAATTAGGTGTTGTATTCAAGGTAATTGACAATCTAAAAGAAGTAGCTGATGAGAATAATATCTCACAGATTAGCTCTGTTACACTGAGCCTGGGCGAGGTATCTACCGTTATCCCAAAGCTCTTAACAGACTGCTGGCAGTGGGCTATCGAAAAGCATGACTTCTTAAAGGGATGTGAGTTGAAGATTACAACAATCCCAGCAATCACCTACTGTGAGGACTGTGGTAAGACCTATTCTACCGTTCAGAGCGGTAAGATCTGTCCACATTGTGGCAGTGAGCATACCTACCTGGTTCAGGGCCAAGAATTCCTGATTAAGGAAATCGAAGTACCTGAGGATGAGGATCATGCTGCAGGAACAGAGATGAACGCTTCAGAAATGAAGGGCGAGTACAAGTCTGCATTTGATTCCGCATCACCAATTCATACAGAGGTGTAAGCATGAAGATGGAGCGAATTGAAGTTCCTACCCATAAGGAACTATTTATCCGTAAGATGCAGGACATGATTATCTCTGGTGAGTTAACACCAGGCTCTCGTATTCCACCTGAGCGTGAATTAGCAGAGGGTATGGGTGTCAGCCGTACCGTTATCAATTCTGGTATTGCAACTCTTGTTGACCAAGGCTTTTTAAAAGTACAGCCTAGACAGGGAACTTTTGTAGCTGATTATAAGAAGGAAGGCACACTGAAGACTCTTCGTGCCATCATCGATCTGAAGGGAGATATCCTGTCAGACGTGGAGATCCGTTCCATTCTTGAGATCCGTTGGGCACTTAGCCAGTTAACACTGCGCCATGCCATTGAAGACGGAAATGATCAAGAGATTGAGGAACTGGGGGCATGGGTTGAGCGAATTGGTGAGGCGAAGACACCACTGGAAGCTGCCAATGCAAGTTTCGAGTTCCAGTGGCATCTGTCCATGATTGGAGAGAGTGATGTCCTAACCATTATCATTGTATCCTTCAAGCCAGCAGTCATTACCCTGTGGCAGCGTTTCTGTAGAAAATACGGTATTGAAGTACTCTACAAGCATACATTGAAGACCTACGGATTCATTAAGAATCGTGATCTCGATGGAGCATTACACTGGCTGGAAGCATTCACCACTGACTCTATAGATGGTGAATACACAGTCTATAACAAATAAGACATATCCTCCCAGATATGAAGATAGAATCCCAGTTCCATCCCATGGACCTGGGATTCCTTTTTTATGTGGCACAAGACCGGCAAGCGAATGGATGCTTGCATACAAATTCATTTGCCGGTCGTAAGAACATGGAGCACTAAGTGCGGAATGTTCGTGTGCGAAATCGAGTAGGAGTCAGCCTACTCGATTGGCGGGAGCGTCAAGACTCGCTCGCGAGTCTTGTGCGCCGGATTCGGGTCTGCTTCAGCAGACAAATTCCTGTCCGAATCCGTGCGCATCCTCGCGGAGCGTTTAACGCAGTCGGAGCTTGTATCCCGACTGCGTTAAAAATTGTGAGAACATAGAGAGCTTAGAAATCTCCGAAAAGGAGTTATTGGCATTGAGAAGAGAATAATATTCATGTAAAAAAAACTAGCGTAGTGGTGGGATTAGTGCTAGTATTTTCACAGAAAAAAATAATGATTATATATAGAAAAGGAGAACCAACATGATCAGACTTGGTATTATTGGTTACGGTAACTTAGGACGTGGTGTAGAGATGAATGCAGCGAAGGCATCCGATATGGAACTGGTTGCAGTATTCACACGCCGTGATCCAGCCACTGTAAAACTGCACGATTCAAGCATCCCAGTTGTAAGTGTGAATGAGGTAGCTGATTGGACAGATAAGATTGACGTGATGATTCTCTGTGGTGGTTCTGCAACAGACCTTCCAAAGCAGACACCAGAGTATGCAAAGTTGTTTAACGTAGTTGATTCCTTCGATACTCACGCACGTATTCCAGAGCATTTTGCTAATGTAGATGCTTCTGCAAGTGCCGCTGGTAAGGTAGCTGTCATCTCTTGTGGTTGGGATCCGGGAATGTTCTCTCTGGCTCGTGTCTATGGTAATGCAGTTCTGCCAAATGGTAAGGATTACACATTCTGGGGCAAGGGTGTATCCCAGGGTCACTCTGATGCAGTTCGTCGTATTGCAGGTGTTAAGGATGCTCGTCAGTATACAATCCCTGTTGATGCAGCACTTGAGGCTGTCCGTTCCGGTAAGAACCCAGAGCTGACTACACGGGACAAGCATACACGTGAAGTATTTGTTGTAGCTGAGGAAGGCGCAGATAAGGCAGCAATCGAGAATGAGATCAAGACCATGCCAAACTACTTCGATGAGTACAATACCACGGTTCACTTTATCTCTGAGGAAGAGATGAAGGCGAACCACAGCAGCTTAGCTCACGGTGGTTTCGTATTCCGTACAGGTACTACAGGCTGGGAAAATGAGAACCAGCATGTCATCGAGTACAGCCTGAAGCTGGATTCTAATCCAGAGTTCACAACATCTGTACTGCTTGCAGTAGCACGTGCAGCATATAAGATGAATCAGCGTGGTGAGAAGGGATGCCGTACCATCTTAGACATCGCACCTGCAGATCTGTCTCAGTACTCAAGAGAAGAACTTCGTGCACATATGCTGTAATCTTTCTTAGAAATGTAAACCAATCTGTAGGAAATAGGCAAAGCCCTGGGTACTATGAATCGAAGTATCTGGGGCTTTTTTTGTCACTAGAGAACTCGAAGCATAATGCATCCAGAAAGCTGGGATAATTAGAAGCCGGACTCTATTCTCCCATTCAGAGAAATACATAATTTTGGCCTCTGAGATTTGTTTATCTCGGACATTGCATACAGTTGGCATATGGTGTAAACCATGATTATAGACATTTGTGGAGGAGTGGAAAGGAGTTATATCTCAGAGTAGAAATTCCCATTATGTAGTGAAGTAATACAAGTAGTGCAAATTGACAGTTGATAAGAAGGTAGCGTAAGTAATTGGATTATTCAATATGGAGGATGGACTATGAATGTATTTACAACGGACAAAATTCGTAATGTGGTAATGTTAGGGCATGGCGGTTGCGGCAAGACGACACTAACCGAAGCTATGGCTGCGCTTAGCGGGGCAGTGCCTCGTGCTGGTAAGGTTGAAGACGGAAATACCATCTCTGACTATGGCAAGGAAGAGATTAAGAGACATATCTCCATCTCTACGTCTATTGTGCCGGTGGAGTGGGAAGATAATAAGATTAACGTCCTGGATACTCCAGGATTTTTTGATTTTGAGGGAGAAGTGGATGAGGCCATGAGTGTAGCGGATGGTGCCATCATCGTGGTCTCCGGTAAGGCTGGCGTGGAAGCTGGAACGGAACATGCATGGGATCTGTGTGAGAAGTTTCACTTACCACGCATTTTCTTTATTACAGACATGGATATCGATTCTGTGTCCTATCGTGAAGTCATCGAAGACCTAAGTGAGCGCTTTGGTAAGAAGATTGCACCATTTAACATGCCTCTTCGTGAAGAGGGAGAACTGGCAGGTTATGTAAATGTCATCCAGAAAACTGCATTTAAGTATCAGGGAGATGATGCAGTGGAAGAAAGAGTTCCAGACTATTCTGTGGAATACATGAACCAATACAATGATAGCCTGATGGAAGCTGTAGCAGAGACTTCCGAGGAATTCTTGGACCGCTATCTGGCAGGGGATACTTTTTCCGAGGCAGAGATCAGAGCAGCTGTTCGTGTGGCAATCTCTGATGGCTCCATTATCCCGGTAGAGTCTGGATCTGGTCTGACTCAGCGAGGTGTCTATACTCTCCTGGATGATATCGTAAAGTACATGCCGTCAGCTGATAATCGTGAGATGATCGGTATCAATATGAAGACCAATGAGATCTTCGAAGCCAATTTCGACATTCTGAAACCCAAGACAGCATTTGTATTTAAGACTATTGTAGATCCATTCATTGGACACTATAGCCTGATCAAGGTTCGTTCTGGTGTTGTGAAGCCAGATGACCTCATGTACGACAGTCGAACTGGTGAAGAGATTAAGATTGGTAAGCTCTATGTCCTAAGAGGCAATAAGGCACTAGAAGTAGCAGAACTCCATGCCGGTGACTTAGGTGCATTAGCGAAGCGACCAAGCATCGAGACAGGAGATACCCTATCTACCAAGTCCAATCCAATCGTCTATCCGAAGATGGATCTACCTACACCCCTTACTTACCTTCGCTGGAAGGCAGTGAATAAAGGAGATGTAGATAAGATTGCATTAGCCATGGGAAAACTATCTGCAGAGGATCGAACCTTCAAGGCAGTCAGTGATCCAGCCAATCATCAATCTCTGATCTATGGTATGGGAGATCTGCATCTCGAAGTGATCCAGTCTCGACTGGAAAATGAGTATAAGGTACCAATCCATGTGGAGAAGCCAAGGGTTGCCTATCGGGAGACCATTCGAAAGACTGCGGAGGCAGAGTATAAGTATAAGAAGCAGACAGGTGGACATGGCCAGTATGGACATGTCAAAATACGCTTCAGTCCATCTGGTGGAGATGCACCATATATCTTCGATGAGGAAGTCGTTGGCGGAGCCGTACCGAAGAACTTCTTCCCGGCAGTTGAAAAGGGAATTGCTTCTTCCTGCGAGAGGGGTCCATTGGCAGGTTATCCAGTGGTAGGAGTACATGCCACTCTCTTTGATGGATCCTATCATCCAGTGGACTCCTCTGAGATGGCATTTAAGACGGCAGCAGAACAGGCCTTCAAAAAGGGCATTATGGAAGCGGGCGCTGTCCTTCTCGAACCAATTGTTCATCTTAGAGTAACTGTCCCAGATGCCTACACAGGAGATGTCATGGGAGACTTGAATAAGCGCCGCGCAGTCATCCTGGGAATGAATCCATCCAATGGCAAGCAGGTGATTGAAGTAGACGTGCCAGAGCGTGAACTTTTCGGCTACTGCACAGTACTTCGCTCCATTACAGGTGGTCGAGGCTCCTATACCTATGAGTTCGCTCGCTACGAGCAGACACCAGGGGATGTACAGAATAAGGCAATTGCCATCCATCAGGAGGAATTGGCAGAGGAGTAGATGCTACGAATTCCCTCGGCAGATGATTGTCGGAAGCCGAAGGCATCTGAATGGGAAGTCATCTGTCGGATTCCATCGTCTCTCTTCGGTGGTCGACTGAATGGAAAATCTGTGGTAAGATGAGCGGTGGCTTATGGCGAAAATGGAAAAATCGATATGCTTTTCGGAGGGAATCCGATGGGCTATATGCCATTACATAGAATATAGGAATCAATATGAAGGAAATCATTACAACACTAGAGAAGAGAGCAGACTTCCTGCAGCTCCTTCAGTCCCAGGCAGACACGATCCTGGTTGCACTGGATGGACTGAGCAGCACTGCGGCTGAGAAGCTCAGTAAAGAGGAACTCTGTGATGTGGCAGCACAGATCGCTGACTATAATGCCAAGGCAGTTAAGTCAGAGCATTTCAATAAGAAGAAGCTGGCCATTCGCGCCAATATGACTTTTCATGAAGGGATGCTATCAACTGTTGAGGAGATGCTGGCATCTCTTAAGGAAATCCCTGTGGATGGTTTATATTTCTCAGATCCTGCCATCTACTACCTGGCGAAGAAGTATGATCTGTTGGATCGTCTGGTCTATGACCCAGAGACTCTGATGACCTCTATCAATGATGGCCAGTGGTGGCTGGACCATGGGGTGCAGAGCATCTGTATCTCTCCCCTTCTCACCCTTGAGGAGACGGTCGAGATCCTGTCCGCACTGCATCGCGCAATTGTCACAGTCCATGGCAGAACCCTGATGTCTCGCTCCTATCGTAAGCTACTCACATCCTATCAGGAGATTTACGAAAAGGATGTGGATCTGTCTCACAATAAGGAGGTCACCCTAATTGAGATGAAGCGAGAGGGCACCATGCCCGTCTATGAGGATGAGACAGGAACACTGATCTATAGTGACAATGTGCTAGACTCCTTCGACTTCATAGAGAAGGTTCTGGCAAGTGATCCAAGTGGCCTCTTAATCGAGGGAAGCTATCTCCCAATAGAGGAGCAGTTAGCAGCAGTCCAGGCCTACAGACAGATTCTAGATGGCGAAGGCCCAACAGTAATCGGAAAGGAATATCGAGAGCAGTTCCACGGAGAACCTCTGGATTCAGGATATTATGAACAGAAAACAGTGCGATAAGAAAATCAGTAAGCCAGAGCTTTTGGCACCAGCCGGGGATCTAGCCAGAGCCAAGGTGGCCATCAATTATGGCGCGGATGCAGTCTATTTAGGGGGCATGTCCTTCTCCCTTCGCTCCCATGCAAGTAACTTCACCATGGATGACATCCGTGAGGCCTGTGCCTATGCCAGAGAGCATGGAGCGAATATCCATGTCACAGTGAATATCATCCCTCATAATGAGGACTTCGAGGGCCTTGAAGAGTACCTGAAGGAACTAGAGGCAGCAGGAGTGACAGCAATCATTACAGCCTCTGTCTCCATCATGGCTCTGGCCAAGCGTGTGGCACCTAAGCTGGAAGTGCACTGCTCTACCCAGATGTCTGTCACCAATTCCCTGGCAGCTGAGATGCTGGTGGAGGAGAATAATGTAGACCGCGTTGTACTAGCCCGTGAATGCTCTATGGAGGAGGTCAAGGCAATTACCCAGGCAATCCCAGTGGAGACAGAAGCCTTCATCCATGGAGGTATGTGTGTCAATATCTCTGGTCGATGCACCCTGAGTAATCGTATGACTCTTCGAGATGCCAACCGTGGTGGCTGTGCGCAGTCCTGCCGCTGGCAGTATCATATCTATGATGCAGGGAAGGAAATCAGTGATGACGAGACACCATTCACCCTGGGCTCAAAGGATATGATGGCAGCTGCCTATATCCGGGATCTCATGATGGCTGGAGTGTCCTCTCTGAAGATCGAGGGACGTATGAAGTCTGAGTACTATGTAGCGTCTGTGGTATCTGCGTATCGTCATCTGATCGATGAACTCTACGAGAATGATGGAGAGATGTCAGAGGAACGTCTGGCCTACCACTTAAGTGAGATCAATAAGGGTGAAAACCGTGAGGTCTGTCCTGGATTCTATCCAGAGCGAGCTGGCAAGGATAGCATCATCTTCCATGAGTACTCGAATAACTCTGTGAATCATGATTTCCTAGGGACAGTTATGAGTTACGACCCTGAGACCAAGGAAGCAAAGGTAGAGGTTCGTAATGTCATCAATATAGGTGACACCATCGAGGCTCTGATGCCTGGTAAGATGAATGAGACCTTCGAATTGCATCGAATGTTAGATAAGGATGGTCTGCCAACAGACCGTGCCTTCCGTCCAATGGAGATTATTACCATGGAGATTCCTTTTGCAGTGAATACCAAGGATCTGTTGAGACGAATCCCAGCGAAGCAGTAAATGATAGATTGGTTTACATTTCTATAAATGATGAAAGAAGAAACTCCAGAAAGGGGCTTCTTTTTTTGTGAACTATGGATTGTATATGGTAGAGTAGATCGAAATTTTGGTATAGTTCTATTAGACGTATGACTGGAGGTAAAAGATGAATATGAATGTAATAGCGGGACTTCTCATTCCCTTTATAGGAACAACATTAGGAGCCATGATGGTTCTCTTCATGAAAAGGGAGATAGATAATCGGCTGCAGCGAGTTTTGACAGGCTTTGCGGCAGGTGTCATGGTGTCTGCTTCCTTTTGGAGTCTTTTGATTCCTGCAGTTGAACAGGCAAAGGAGAGTACGGGGAAGACTGGTGTAATACCAGCAGTGGCTGGATTCTGTTTAGGAATGTTGTTTTTACTTTTGATTGACACGATTACGCCCCATATGCATTTAGATGAGACTGTAGAAGGTCCCAAGAGTGGATTGAAAAAGACAACTATGCTTGTATTTGCAGTGGTGATCCATAATATTCCAGAAGGAATGGCAGTCGGTGTGGTGTATGCGGGATGGATGCAGGGAAATGCAGCAGTTTCTTTTTCTGCAGCGGTTTCCTTAGCGGTAGGTATCGCCATTCAGAACTTTCCAGAGGGAGCCATCATTTCTATGCCTCTACATGCAAATGGAATGGGTAAAGGACAAGCTTTTTTACAGGGAACATTGTCTGGTGCAGTAGAGCCAATTGCTGGTTTCATTACAATACTTCTCGCAAGCCAGCTCGTTCCTTTGATGCCAGTACTTCTTAGTTTTGCTGCAGGTGCAATGATATACGTTGTTGTGGAGGAACTAATACCAGAGATGTCTGAAGGGGAACATTCTAATAGGGCTACACTTGCCTTCATGGTTGGCTTTGCTGTTATGATGATGCTAGATGTTTTATTCAGTTAAGCCGGCGAAAGAAAAGAGACAACAGCAAAGTCACTGTTGTCTCTAATACATAGATGTCAAATTGCAACTCAGTTATCACTGAGCATTTCCTGCAGACCATCTATATCAAGCAATTCTATTTGCTTAGTGGAAATGTGTATGAAACCTTTGGATTCCATTTTTTTCAGCTCACGATGGAGGGAGGGTCTGGATACATTCATTTGTAAAGCCCATTTGGTTACAGATTCGGGAATGGGAATGATCGTACGGGCAGTCTGTTTATGACGAAGCAGTAACCAGAAGGCCGCTTTTTGTCCAATTCCGCTGTATGAGAAAAGCTCGATTCGCTGCTGCAGCATATACGTGGCGGTGGAAATTTCTGTTGTGAAATTTTCCAAAATACGCATATCTTTTTGCAGTAATGACAGGAAGTCTTCCTTTCTAATCATCATGATTGTTGCTGGTTTCGATGCGATCACATCGCAGGGGTAATGGTGACTGCGGGAGAAGACTGCTGCCGGGCCGATGAGGTCACCGGGTGTTCGGGTCGAAACATTCACCATACTTCCGTTGGGAAAGGTTTTCTGCCCTTGTACCTGTCCCTCCAGTACAATTCCGATACGATCGGCAGTATCCATCTGAAGAAATATTGTCTCATCCTTGTCATAACATTGAATACGGTGTGGTGTATCATCAAGCACATCTCGCAGATCTGCTGCTGTTAAACCGTTGAAAACCGGGCTTTTTAATAAAGCTAAGTAATCCATATCTGGTTCCTCCTTTGCTATTGATGTTTATATTATACACGAAAAATTCTGTCAAAACGTATCTGTGGATACAGAATAAGAGATGGATTTCAGTTATTATAACCATGAAAACAAGGGAACAAACAGTTCCTGAAATTCAGAAAGGAGGCAGAGCATGAAGGAAAAGATTGGTGAAGTATTCTCCATCGCCAAGGACAATCAGACGATCGCAGGATGCACGATTTCCAAAGCAATCCAGGAAGGAAGAAATCCCATCATATATTTTTCTCTCGCAGCAGATACTGATATCAGTGCAGAGGTATTTCCTTATCACAAGCTGATTGTGGTAGCGGAGGGGAGCCTGGAGGTATGCGGCGACAATCATTACGTCAGAACACTGACGGCCGGCGACAGTATTGTAACACTTACAGATACACCAATGGGCATGCGCACGACAAGCGGTGCGATTTATACAGAAGTCGAGATACAAAAGGAGGACATTATGAATAATGTAATTAAGGCAGGCGAGGTATTCAAATTAGCAGAACTTATCCCTTATCAGGATGGCAAGATCGTCAACATCGATGTAGCTCACAATGACAAGATGAAATTTGTTGTGATGGCCTTTGACAAAGGAACCGGACTTTCCGAGCATGCAGCTCCCGGAGAAGCCATCATCTTCGCCTTAGATGGTGAAGGTGTGATCGGATATGAAGGTGAAGATCACCTAATTAAGGCAGGTGAGAACTTCCACTTCGCTAAGGGAGGACGCCACTCTGTGAAGGCAACAGAGAAGTTCAAAATGGCACTTCTTCTTACACTCGAATAATAAAAGAAAACATAAATTACTTGAAAATGACACCATTCCTTAGATAAAAGGAGCTCGATTATGAGAGATTATTTACAGATCGAAAAAGTATACGGAAGAGAAATTATAGACTCAAGAGGAAACCCGACAGTGGAAGCTGAGGTTACTCTGGCAGACGGAACCATTGGAAGAGGAGCATCTCCTTCCGGAGCATCCACGGGTGAGTTCGAAGCGCTGGAACTTCGCGATGGTGATCAGGCAATGTTTGGAGGCAAGGGCGTTTCCAAGGCAGTCGCCAACATCAATGAGAAGATTGCTCCGGCACTGGTGGGAGTTGATGCATCTGATACATATGAGGTGGACCGAATCATGATCAGCCTGGATGGTACAAAGGATAAGTCGAATTTGGGTGCCAATGCGATTCTGGCAGTGTCTATTGCAGCAGCGAATGCTGCAGCCAAGTCTTTGGATATTCCGTTGTATCGTTTCTATGGCGGTGTAAATGCAAATACTCTTCCGGTGCCTATGATGAACATCCTCAATGGTGGTGCCCATGCAACCAATTCCGTTGATACTCAGGAGTTCATGATCATGCCTGCAGGTGCTAGGAACTTCAGAGAAGGTCTTCGTTGGTCCACGGAAGTATTCCATGCACTGCAGAAATTGTTGAAGGAAGAAGGACAGACCACTGCGGTTGGTGATGAGGGAGGCTTCGCTCCTAACCTTCAGAGTGATGAAGATACCATCGAACATATCCTTCAGGCAATCCAGAATGCAGGCTATGAGCCTGGAAAGGATTTTGTTCTGGCAATGGATGCTGCCGCTTCAGAGTGGAAGAGTGAAAAGGGCAAGGGTTATTATCATCAGCCGAAATCAGGTAAAGACTTTACTACAGATGAGTTGATTGCACACTGGAAGAGCCTGATCGAGAAGTACCCCATCTACTCCATCGAGGACGGTCTGGATGAGGAAGACTGGGAAGGCTGGCAGAAGATGACGGCTGAGCTTGGAAACAAGGTTCAGCTTGTCGGAGATGATCTCTTTGTAACCAATACGGAGAGACTGAAAAAGGGAATTGCGCTTGGTGCAGGTAATGCCATTCTGATCAAGCTGAACCAGATCGGTTCAGTCAGTGAGACCCTGGATGCCATCAAGATGGCACAGAATGCAGGTATGAGAGCAATTGTGTCTCACCGTTCCGGAGAAACTGAAGACACGACAATCGCAGATCTTGCTGTAGCGTTGAATGCCGGTGAGATCAAGACCGGCGCCCCGTCCAGATCCGAGCGCGTGGCTAAGTATAATCAGCTGCTCCGCATCGAAGAGGAACTTGGTAATGCAGCGGTCTATCCCGGAAAAAATGCATTTAACTTCAATAAATAACAACATCAGTTAAAGAGTAGATCTAATAAAAAAATACGGAGGTTTTAAAACTATGAAATACAGAGTAAATGACGGATGTATCGGATGTGGCCTTTGTACAGGAACATGCCCTGAAGTATTCCATATGACAGATGAAGGGGTAGCTGAAGCAATCGCAGAAGAGGTTGCTTCAGAAAATGAGGCAGCTGCAGCAGATGCCATGAACGGATGCCCAGTTGGTGCTATTGAAGAGGCATAAGGAGAAGGGGCATGAGAAAACCCATAAAAGGGAATGTCAGTTGGGTTGGATATATCGATTGGGAACTTGAGAGCTTCCATGGAGATGACAACTCAATTAAATGAGAACCATGCAAATGAAAGGGTAAATAAAATGGACAAATATCAGTGTGGACCTTGTGGCTATATCTACGATCCTGAGGTGGGAGATCCTGACAGCGGGATTGCACCGGGAACAGCTTTTGAAGATATTCCGGATGACTGGACCTGCCCAGTATGCGGCGTCGGCAAAGATATGTTTGAGAAAATATAATGATGATGGTTTATCAGATTGCAGAACAGGATATTGACTGGTTCCTGAAAATCGATGAAGAACAGCATCGGAAAGATCAGAACAAAACAAAAGAACAGACCAGATAATCAAACGGGTGAATGGCATTCTAACGAGTGTTGTTCACCCGTCTTTTTTTATTTCTGCAGAATGCAGAAGCACTTAGCACTCACGAAAGTGGGTGCGTAGCCTGATCATCTTGTGGTCAGTTCTGGGGGTTGGGGGCTACCCTTCAACAAGCACTGCTTGCCAATATATGGCATTCAAAAATAAAATGAACAGGGTTAGATGATAAAAGGTATTATTGACAATATGGCATATATACCATATACCAATATCAGAGGAGCACTATGGCAGAATTCACAGTTATTGCATATGAAAAAGAAGATGGAGAATCTCCTGTAGAGGACTTTATCAATGGTCTTGATGTGAAGATGAGAGCGAAAATGTACGGCTTATTATCTATACTGCAAGAGAAGGGAAATACACTGAGAGAGCCCTACAGTAAGCATCTTGATGACGGGATATTCGAATTGAGGTATAAAGTTGGGAATAATATAACCAGAGTGTTATATTTCTTTTACTATGAGGGTAAGATAATACTGACCAACGGTTTTGTGAAGAAAACACAAAAGACTCCGCCAGAAGAGATAAGGCTGGCAAAGGAGCGAAGAGCTGATTATATAGAAAGGATGGGATAATCATGAAAACATTAAATGATATGCTTTCGGAGCAGATGAAAGATGAAGAATTTCGTAAAGAATATGAAGCAATCCAGCCAGAGATGGATGTGATCAGAGCTATCGTTGATGCTCGTACATCCCAGAATCTTACACAGAAAGAGTTGGCAGAACGTACAGGAATCAATCAGGCTGATATTAGTAAACTTGAGAATGGTACAAGAAATCCGTCTGTTAATTTACTTAAGCGTTTGGCTGACGGTATGGGCATGGCTCTTAGGATAGAGTTTGTACCGAAGCAACAAGTATAGTTGTTAAATCATTCGTACCGAAAAGTGTGCCGTGGCTCAGTTTCAAATTGACAATCATAATTCTAAGATAAATAACCTTTTCGGTTGTATCTCTGGTCTTAGGAACCCAACCATTTTTAGACATTTCACGATAAGGTAGTTTTTTTGCAAGTTTCTTATCAGCATCCATGTCATTCTCAGCGTTGGCTTTTACAAGTTTTTCACGATAAGTGGACTCTAGTTTATTCCAAAATTTAGCAGGAACACCTAATACCATTTCTAAACGAACAGCAACATCCCATACCATTTCAATCTTGCGAGTCTCATATGTTATTTCTAATCCATCACCTCTTTCGAGAGTTTACCTTTGAGGTAAATATGTTGTATCCTTATTTGCTATAAATGTCAATGGTATTGGTTTACCTGAGAGGTAATCCAAGAATGAAGAAACATTACATCAACTGTAAGTGGTATATGAGGCGGACCATCATTACAATGGTCTTATGAAAGGATGGTGGTGACCATTATGAGTAATATTTTACAGGTGGACCGTCTGATAAAGACATATGGAAAAGGAGACAGCAGGACGGAAGCCTTAAAGGGGATTTCGTTTGACGTTCAGGATGGAGAATTTTTGGGAATCATGGGGCCCAGCGGTTCCGGAAAGACAACACTATTAAACTGTATATCCACGATGATCCGCCCAAGCTCCGGAAAGGTGATTCTAAAAGGAAAGGATATATCAGCTTTTCGCGAAAAGGAACTTGCCGCTTACAGGGGAAAACGAATCGGCTATCTGTTTCAGGAATTTGAACTTCTGGACAATCTGACAATCAGAGAAAATATTGCGCTTCCACTTTCTCTGCATGGCATTTCGGAAGACGAGGCAGAATCGAAAATAAAGGAAATCTCGGACAGACTGGATATTGCGGAAACGCTGGATAAGTTTCCGTCTCAGGTGTCCGGAGGGCAGAAGCAGAGAGCCGCTGCGGCGAGAGCACTGATTTCTGATCCTGACATTCTGCTTGCGGACGAACCGACAGGGGCGCTTGACAGCCGGAACGCAAAAACTCTGATGGAAAAGCTGTGTGACGCAAACCGGGATCAGGGGAAAACGATCCTGATGGTTACGCACGATCCGAATGCTGCCAGTTTTTGCTCCAGAATTCTCTTTATCCAGGACGGATGTCTGTTTCATGAACTTCGGAGAAATGTTCGGACAGAAGAGAATGCCGAGTATTATAATCGTATTGTACAGGTAACTGCACAGCTGGGAGGGGGGAGCGCGAATGTTCTTTAAGCAGATCAGGCGCAGCGCCGCAAGAAACCGAAAAGGGAACGGGTTATATTTTGCTTCTCTTATCATAGCGATTATCGCATTTTATACGCTCCTTTCCCTTGAAAGCCAGGATGTCATGAGGTTCTTAAAAACGATTGAAAGTGATGCGGTCGGAAAACTCCTGAATCTTCTTCCAATCGTTTATGGGGTTTCTCTTTTCTTCGTGTTTTTTATGGTATATTTTGCCTGCAGCTATCAGGTATCCAGACGCAGGAAAGAATTCGGAATCTATCTGATGATGGGAATGAAGAGGAGCCATCTTCTTGGAATGCTCTTCGGAGAGACGCTGCTGAACAGTGTCGTTTCACTTGCGATCGGGATTCCGGCTGCTTTGTTTCTGACAGAAGGAATCAGTCTTGTCACGGCGAAAATCGCGGGACTTGGAATTATCGGCCATACATTTGCCTTTTCCGGAACAGCTATTTTTTGGACAATTGCCGGATTCGTCCTGGTGCAGTTCATCTCCATGGCTCTTCTGAGTGTCAAAATAGTTCGGGCAGAAGCGGGGATACTGATTCGGGCTGATTGTACAAATAAACAGTCGGTTTGTCGGTCTAAGACCAACGCGGCCTTCTTTTTTAGCGGCTGCATACTTCTGATCAGCGGATATTATCTCGCTGTTTTCAGGATGAAGGGGCTTTCCTCGTCAATGACGATTCTGACTGTGGTGTCGTGGATTCTTGGGACTTTTCTGATGTACCGCGGTTGGGGAGGATTTCTGGGGAAATCCATCCGCAAGAGCCGGCGTGCAAAGACGGGACTGTGGATATTTACAGCGCGCCAGGTGCAGGAAAATATTCTGTCACAGCACAAATCTCTTGCCATTGCTTCCCTGCTGTTAATGGGCGCAATGGCATGTGTCTCTTTTGGAATCGCGACCGGTGCAGAAAGATCGTCAGATACGAGAAGCGTGGATTTCTCTCTATTCGGAACAGAGGAAGAGATCACAAAAACTCTTTCAGATCAAGCGATATCTGAAAGGATACAGAGTTCGTATCCACTTTATCTGTCAACGGTAAAAGAACAGTATGATGAGGGAAAAGCGAATGAATTTGACCTTTCCCGGTTGAAAGAAGCGTTGCGGCATGTCGATGATGCAGATGGGGTGGGAAAAAATATAGCGGAAAATGTGAATGTCCGATATCTGGTAAGCTTAAGTTCCTATAACCGGATACTTTCCGGACTTGGGAAAGACAAGATTACACTTGCTGGCGGTGAAACCGCGGTTTTTACTTCTCTTGGCGGGGAAGGGGAATACGGCAGGATCCTGAGCCGGGCGCTTCGGAAGGGAATCACCATTGGCATTGACGGAAAAGAATATCAGGTGAAGCCGCAGCTTTATACGGCAAATGTGGTTGCCGACCGTTCCATCACGCTTTTCGCGGCCTTGATCGTGCCAGATGATCTATACCGGCAGCTTGCCGGGAGCAGCGAACCCTATTGCACCAATGTGCAGATTAAGGATTCGGTTATAAAAAAGATGGGGTTGATGCAGGCGGAGCTGAAAGTGTCGGACCTGCTGTCTTCCACAGGAATCGAATATGACAGTTACCTCGGCGGAATTGGAAGAACGCTGTTCTACAGGGTAGCATCCAGCTATCTTACCATCTATCTTGGCGTTTTGCTGTGGTTAATTGCCAATACCGTGATCGGACTGAAATATCTGATTAGTCAGCGGGAGAATATGCACCGTTATCAGATTCTTTCGATGATAGGCGCTGACAGAGAGGCAGAGACAGAATCGGTGAAAAAACAGATAGAGATCTATTTTCTCATGGCAGCTGTTCCGGCTCTGATCAGCAGTGTATTTGCAGTCTGGGCGATGTTTGCAAACTTTCTGAAGATACCATACGAAACATCTGCGGCAGAGATCGGAGGCCTTTGTGCCATAGCGATGGCGGCCTTTGCCGGATTTGAGTTTCTGTATATCAGTGCTGTAAAAAAGAACGCGGAAAAAGAGATCCGACAGATCAGGGGTTTAACATAGAGAAGATCTGCCATGAAAAATTGCCTTTCGTGAAAGGCAGGACGAACGCGTGCAAGATGAATTTGATGATTGAAAACGAGGTGTTTTCTTGAAAAGGATTGTAGTCGTTGAGGATGACAGATACCTTCGTGAGGAGTTAGTTTTTACCTTTCAAAAGGCAGGCTATGATGTGGAATCGGTCACGTCTTTTACGTGTACGGCTGAAAAAATTCCGCCGATGCAGCCCGATCTTGTGGTATTGGATGTGAATCTGCCTGGAGAATCGGGTTTTGAGGTCTGCAAATATCTGAAAGAAAGAATATCTGCCCCGATTTTAATTCTGACGGCGCGGGACAGTTTGTCTGATGAACTGAAAGGGCTGGGACTTGGCGCAGATGACTATCTGACCAAGCCATGCCCTTCGGCACGCCTGCTTGCGCGGGCGCAGAGACTGATCCAGACATTTTCCGGCATGAAAAGCTTTATAAAAGCGGGCCCTCTCTTACTGGATACGGATACCTGGAAGCTGAGCTTTGGAGAAAATGCAGTGATTCTTGCTGAAAATGAAGGGAAAATCATGCGTATTCTGATGGAGAAAAGTCCCGATGTTGTTTCCAAAGAAGAACTTTTTCAGGCACTCTGGGGGACAGTTGACTATGTGGATGAAAACATTCTTCAGGTAAATGTCAGCCGGCTCAGGAAAAAGCTGACAGACAGCGGCTTAGCGTATACTCTGCAGAATATCAGAGGGAAGGGGTATGTGTTGGATGTGTCGGGCTTCGTATGAAAGCTGATGTTTATGGGGCGAATGACAGATGAAATTAATGTTTAGAAAAACAGGACACTGGATCTGGATTTTTATCATGACGGATGTGGTTTTCCTTTTGGCCACATGGATTATGAATCCGGACTCTTTAAAATATATGATTCCATTTCTTTTGCTTTTTTCTGCAATTGCCGTGCTTATGGGAACGGCTTTGGACAGAAAGAATATGAAAAAGGATGAGGCGGCAATTTCTGCTTTTTTGGATCAGCCGGATGAAAAAGTAGAGGCAGAGCTGTGTGCGTATTTTGGCGGGGACGAGATTGTACGGACTGCGGCGGCAGAATATATGCGGATGCGGCATCTTGTCATGGAAACCGGGAGCCGGGTGAAGGATTACCAGGAATATGTAGAAGCATGGGTACATGAAGTAAAAACACCGATTTCGATGATGGAATTAATGCTGGAGAATCATAAAGACGAGATATCTCCTTATGTATATGAGAGACTTCAATATGCAGTCCGGAAGCTAACGGAAGATGCAGAGCGAATTCTTTATTACTCCCGTCTTCATGCAGAGCATCCGGATTTTTGTATAGAGTCATTTTCCTTGGCAGAATGTGTGAAAGAAAAAGTGGGAGAATATGAACCTTTTATTCGAGAAAAACGAATCAGGATGAAAGTTGAGCTCGAATCTGCAGGTGTGGTTTCCGACCGGAGGATTGTGTCCTTCATGTTTTCCCAGCTTTTAAGCAATGCGGTGAAATACACGGACAGCGAAAGGGGAAAAATTCTGATTTCCGTGAAGCAGAAGACAGATACGGTTTGTCTCAGTATATGCAATAACGGAAAGAATGTTCCTCTTGAGGACAGACCGTTTTTGTTTGACAAAGGGTTTACCGGAAGCCATCCGGGCAGGCAGAAGGCAACCGGAATGGGATTGTATCTGGTGAGGAAATACGCGGCGAAGCTCGGTGTGGATGTGCTGCTTGAGGATCAGATTCCATATGCTACAGGCTTTGGGATAAGGCTTGTTTTCCATTTGTAAACAGGTAGTTAAATCTTGGGACTGCATTTAGAATAATGTTACTAAAAGGGGATTTCAGTAATAATGTAGAGGGCGTGAATGGGGATTTGCGCTGATTTTTTACTTATATATACGCATTGTGGCAGGACATATCTCATTCACATCCGCGCCTGTCCGCTCTTACTCTTTCGTTTGTTTTCATACATCAAAGCATCCGCCCGTTTATAGAGCGTTTCATTGGATTCGCCCTCACTTCGGATCGCCATGCCATAGGCAAAATCCAAGGGGAAATCGCCGAAAGCCGAATCGGATCTCTCCATCTCCTGCAGCCTGTCAATGGCGGCCTGAATCAATTTCGGATCATCATAGGAAATCAGGCAGAATTCATCGCCACCGACACGGTAAAGCTTACCATAGGGCCCTAATTCTTTCTGAACGGTCATGGCAAAAGCAAAGAGATATTGATCGCCGGTGCTATGTCCCATATTATCATTAAAGTTTTTCAGATGATTCAGATCAAAGGATACCAGAACCGGTGCTAACTTCTTTTTCTTTCGGAAGAAGGCCAGGGTAAAAGCATTGCGATTGGGAATGCCGGTCACCTGATCGGTTTTATCGAAGATACGGACAAAAGTAAGAAACAACAAGAGATAGACAATGGAAACGCATTCCCAGACCGCTACGACATCGCCGTCGAAATAACAGCTGGCTGCGCCGCATGCTGCAATCAAGGCAGTGAAAATGACCATGATGCGGTTTTCTACATCAATATCATGAGATAACAGGATATCATGCGTAAGAATAAAGCAAAAGAGAAGGACAATCCCCGGGTAGATCCATTTTGCCCCAGGGGTGTTTTCCATAGAAAGATCCTTGGTGGTTTTTGCATACATAGGAATCCAGATATTTAAAAGATTTAGAATCAGAAGACCGGCGTCTGCTGCCAGGGCAAGGGTGTCTCCGAGATCCCAATGGTCTCTGTGATACATAAGAAGAAAAAAGAAGATCACAGGGATACATAGGAATTCCAGGCTTGATATGGTATTCAGTAAATGCCGGGAAGCCTTGGACAGATCGGAGATCACAATGAAATGTTCCCAGATATGATCCAGGACCAAAGTGACGAATATAGTGATTCCGATATTTCGAAATAGGTGTACTGCTTTTGCCTCTAAAGTGGGATTGGCATAGATCCGGATCCACACATATAGAACGATGGCGGCACTGATCAAATCAGCATATACGATGGTAAAATGTTTCATTTTGCTCCTTTATTTCGAGAAGGATTGATCGTTGAAAATCATCAACAGTATAGCATAAATTTCTGATTCTTGACTGGTTTCAACAAGAATTTTGCTACTTTCGTTAGTTTCGTTTTTTACGAAAAAATTCCTGCAGCAAGCACTGCAGGAGTGGATTTGCTCTGCTATTTGTCAGAAGGCTTTTCCTTTACCATTTCGTATACGATGATGGTCAGACCGCTTACCGTTTATCGCCAGGAATGCGACAATGGTCAGACCGCTTTCAGCTTACCATCTTCCATGCGATAGATCTTATCGACCAGATCCAGAACGCGTTCATCATGGGTCACCATAATTGCGGCCTTATTTCTCTTATGAACTTCCATCTGAATCATTTCGACTGCATGTCTGCCACGCTGAGAATCCAGGGAGGCCGTCGGCTCATCTGCAAGGATCAGCTTGGCATTGGTCGCGAAAGCTCTGGCGATGGCAACCCGCTGCCGCTCTCCACCGGAGAGCTTGGCCGGATACTGGTCAATGATATTTTCAATTTCAAGTTCCCGGAAGAGCTGCTCGACTTCCTGCCGGCTGGTCTTTAGAAGTACCGAGAGTTGTTCTCCGGCCTTGAGATAGGGCAGAAGCTGGTGATTTTGAAAGATAAATCCGATCTCTTCTTTCCGGATTTTCGTCCATTTTCTACCGGGAAGCGAAGTGATATTATTTCCGCAGAGATCCACTTCTCCCTGGTCTGGCGAGAGCATCATGCCGGCAATATTTAAAAGTGTACTCTTT
>Ga0256407_10004914_pt1 | contig 21837 bp, 18 predicted proteins | sample RumenRJG_04DNA_FD_193489 | JGI IMG/M metagenome (GOLD analysis project Ga0256407, IMG submission 193489) | Bovine rumen microbial communities from Lethbridge, Alberta, Canada - RJG_04 | ecosystem: Host-associated > Mammals > Digestive system > Stomach > Rumen | place: Canada: Alberta... | reverse complement strand
TGCATCCCGCCAGCACCAACAACATCCCGAAAAAGAAGCCTGCCAGTCGTTTCACGGGCTGCAAAGGTACAAAACTACGCGCAAACATCCAAACGAATCGGCGATATTTTTTTCGGTAACAAAAAAACGGGTCGGCTTTGTTGACCACTCCTACAGGCTGCTTATCAGCCAGCAGAGGTATGCCAGATAGCCTCCGACGAGCAGGGCTCCCTCCCAGCGCTCGACCGTGAAGCGGGTGAAGGAGAACAGCCACACCAGGGCTACCGAGAGGAACATCACGGCCATGTCCAGGGTGGTGATGCCCTCTATCTCCATAGGACAGATGGTGGCCGTCAGGCCCAGAATCATGAGGATGTTGAAGACGTTGGAGCCGATGACGTTGCCGATGGCGATGGCCGACTGACCCTTGCGGGCTGCGACGACGCTCGTGGCCAGCTCGGGCAGCGACGTGCCGCCGGCCACCACCGTCAGACCTACCACGCCCTCGCTGATGTCCAGCGCATAAGCCACGCTGGAGGCGGAGTCGACAAACAGGTTGCTGCCCAGCACCAGTCCCAGCAGACCGCCCAGCAGATAGACTATGTTCTTCCAGACGGGCGACGTCTCTGCCTGCACCTCAGACGCGCTGCCCGCCTTGGCCTGCATCAGCGTGTAGACCATGAAGACGGCGAAGCCTGCAAGCAGGATGATGCCGTCCACACGTCCGAGGAAGCTGTCAAGCGCCAGCACTATCAGCAGCACCGAGGCCACGACAGAGAAGGGAATATCCTTCTTCACCGTCGAGCGGCTGATGGTCATCGGGGCCACCATGGCCGCACAGCCCACGATGAGCATGGCGTTCATGGTGTTCGAGCCTACCCCGTTACCCACAGCCAAGTCGGGCGTACCCTTCAGGGCCGACACCAGGCTGACAAACAGCTCAGGGGCCGACGTTCCGGCAGCCACGATGGTCAGGCCGATAATGATTTCGGGCACATTCATGCGACGGGCCAGCGCCGAGGCACCTTCCGTCAGACGGTCAGCACCGAACAGCACCAGTGCCACACCTATTATTATAAGTACTATATCCAATAACATAATTAGTCCTCCGTAAAGTCAAAGTCATCGTCATCGAAGAAGTCGCCCTCCAGGGCCGGACCGACAAACTCGTCCAGCGCACGGCGCTCCTTCTTAGTAGGCCGGCCCGTGCCGCGCTGACGGTTCACGAAGCCGCTGATGCGGTTCATCTCCAGCAGCTCGTACTGGTCGGCAGACGTCACATTCTCGTAAATCTCGGGAACCAACTTCGCCCCCACCCGCTGCTCAATCGTCTTCAGAATCTTGAACGAATAGGTGACGGGCGGCTTGCGGACGCTGATCACCTCGCCGGCCTTCACCATGCGCGAGGGCTTCACGTTGACGCCCTGTATGGTGACGCGGCCGTTCTTGATGGCATCGGCGGCTATCGAGCGCGTCTTGAAGATGCGCGCGGCCCATAGCCACTTGTCAATGCGAGCGACATTTAGATTTCTCTCTTCGAGAGTGTGGCGTTGCAATCTTCCTTCTTCTGCTGCCATAACGGTGTCTTGCCAAACTTGTTATACTGATTCATCGTCACGTCAATGCCTGCCAGCACGAAGCTCTTGATGATGTCGACTGCCATATCGATGCTGGGTTGCAGATGTTCGCGTTCCTCAGCCGGGAAGCGGCCCAGCACGTGGTCAATCTGCGAGCCAACAGGATAGTCGTTGCCGATGCCCATACGCAGACGGGCATACTGCTGCCCTATGAGCTGCTGGATGTGGCCCAGGCCATTGTGACCGCCATTGGAGCCGTTGCCCTTCAGCCGGAAGGCACCCAGGGGCAGCGCTACATCATCACTCACTACGAGCAGGCGCTGCTGGTCGATGCTCTCCTTGTTCAGCCAGTAGCGCACGGCATTGCCGCTGAGGTTCATAAACGTGGTAGGCTTGAGCAGAAAACCCCGCCTGCCCTTCAGCGACGTCTCGCCGACAAAGCCGTAGCGTTTGTCCTCAAAAACGATATTGGACGCCTTAGCAAAAGCGTCCAATACCATAAATCCTGTGTTGTGGCGGGTCTCGGCATACTCGTCGCCGGGATTACCCAAACCCACAATTAAATACTTGTCCAAAGCAAAAAATTGTCAATTGTCAACTATCAATTACTCAGCGGCAGCCTCTGCAGCAGCAGAACGAGAAGCACGCGTAGCCTTGACAGAGCATACGATAACCTCCTTCGGAGTAGCAATCTCCAGACCCTCGAAACTCAGCGAACCAACCTTGATGGCCTTGCCCAGCTGCAGCTCGGTAACGTCGATGTCCAACTTCTCAGGAATGTTCTTGTAGGGAGCAGTCACGTTGATCTTGCGGATAGACAGGTTCAGACGACCACCGTCACGAACACCCTGAGCGTGACCAGTCAGGTTGACAGGCAGACCGACAGTGATGGGCTTGGTCTCGTTGATCTCGTAAAAGTCAGCGTGCAGCAGTGCATCCGTTGTGGGGTGGAACTGCAGCTCCTTGATGATGGCCTTGTGCTCCTGGCCGTCGATGTTCAGGTTCACAACATATACGTGCGGGGTATAGACTACCTTGCGCAGCTCAGCAGCAGATGCCGTGAAAGCCAAAGCCTCGGGCAGACCGTTCTCACCCTTCTTCTCACCATACAGATTGCAGGGTACCAGACCCTCCTTACGAAGCAGCTTAGAGGCCTTCTTGCCTACGTCGGTGCGCTTCTGACCGTTTACACTAATCTCTTTCATAATTAATAAAATGTGTTACTCTAAAATTAAGTTCTTTGCTCAATTCACCATCACACGATGCGAAAAAGCGGCTGCAAAGGTACGAAGAAAAAACGAGCCCACCAAACTTTTATGAGATTTATTTCAAATCGTGGTCTGTCATGGCACAGACGCACGAGTCTGACCATACGTTAACAGCGGTCTCCACCATATCAATAATGGTATAGATGGGCAGGATGATGCCCAAGACGGCCACAGGAGCACCAATGCCCGACATGAGCGACAGCGTCAGGAAGTAGCACCCCATGGGTACGCCGGCATTGCCTACGGCCGACAGCACGCTGATGACAATCCATGTCAGCATGGTGAGCCACGTCAGAGCGACACCGCCCTGCTGCATCACGAACAGCGACGTCACCAGAATGAAGGCTGCGCATCCGTTCATGTTGATGGTCGTACAGATGGGCAGCACGAAACGGGCCACCTTCGGGTCGGCCTTCAGCCGTTCTTCGGCACTCTGGATGGTGACAGGCAGCGTGGCGGCACTGCTCTTCGAGAACAGCGCCATCAACACGGCAGGCATCATCTTTCCCAACGTACGGACAGGATTCAGTCCACGCAGCAACAGGAACAGCGGCAGCACCACAAAGAACTGCAACAGGTTACCCCCCAGCACCACTGCGACATACTTACCCAGCGAGTCGGCCACGACACCAGCCGTCAGCTGGGCTGACAACTGGGCGGCAAACGCCACGATGCCCACAGGCAGTGTCCAAATGACTCCGCGGATGAGCAGGAATAGCAGTTCCTGCAGTCCCGACAGCAATCGGAGCACCGTTGCCTTGTTGTCAGACTCAGGCATCCGCGACAGCCCGAAGCCACCGGCAAAGGCCAAGATAAGCAGCGACAGCACATTGCCTTCGAGGAAAGGGCGCACGATATTGTTGGGTACCAGTCCGATGATGTGACTGCGATACGACAGCTGGGGTGCATCGGCCACCGCCTCCTGTCCCACATGGACAGCATCGGCCGGCAAGTTGCCAGGAGCTATCACGACATAGAGCACCAGCCCCACAACAGCCGCCACGGTGGTTGTCAGCAGGGTATAGCTGATGGTATGCCGGAAGATGCGCCCCGTGCCTTGTCCCTTGCCCATTGTCGCCAGCGTAGTGGTTACCGCCAGTACGATGGTGGGCACTGCCAGCAACTGGAACAGCCGGGTATAGACGACAGCCACAAAATCCGTCAACTGGTTCAGCCAGTCAGTCTGTAATAATCCAAGGATGGCGCCCACGATAAGGGCGCCAATCCAAATCAGCGTTTGTTTCATTCTGCTTATTATAACGTCAAAGCGTCCTTACTTATTGTGTGTCTGGCGCCAGGTGTGGGTATAGTCGATGACGGCGCGCAGCTTCTCCCAGTCGGTGGTTCCCGGCACGGTGCAGTCGGCACCAAGGATGAAGTTGGGAGCTGCCTGTTCCAATACCTCATCAACAGCTTTCTTAGCATCTTCTATACTGCCGCTGGCAATGACTCCCAGACGCTCCAGTCCGCCAAAGATGGGACGACCGAAACGCTTCTGTGCCTCCTTCAGGTTCAGGGTAGAGCCATCGGCAAATTTCAACGGCACGTTGATGATGCTGGCAGGATAGTCGGCAAAGGCATACAGGGCTTCAGCATTTTTGTAAGGGGTGCCGTAGTCGCAGATGTGCAGGATGTTGATGAGGCCTATCTCTGCTGCCACCTCGGAGACGTGTTTGTCCCAGGGGCGTACCTGCTCCTTCCAAACCTTCTCTGACAGCAGCTTGCCGTCGCCACCCTGGCTGGAGACATAGAATCCGTCAGCACCATGCTTGCGGGCAGCGCGCAGATAGTTCTCGATAGAGAGCGACAGGTTCTTGATAGCCTTGCCAAAGGCCACAGGATCTTCCTCGATGAGCTTCTTGAAGTTCTTGCGATTCTCGCGTCCCAAGGTCTGTCCAGCCAAAGCCAAAGGCGAATAGACGGTAGGCAGGACGAACGCTTCCTGTCCGAACTCGCGGGCGAGGTCTTCGATGACGGCCACCTGTGGAGCAAAGAACTCCTCACCATAGACGGGAACCTTCTCCCAGTCCTTGCCCTTCTGGATGTCTACCACGGGGACGGCTATCTCGTAGAACACCTTGACGAAGTCCATATTGGTGGCGCGGTAGAATGCCTTGTGGTCGTCTACGGCCTTGCGTCCGAGCTTATTCTCGAAGTGCAGGAAGAAGGCAGCAGGCACGTAGGCGTTGGGCCGGCTCTGGTCGAGCACCTGCAGGATGCGTTCACGACGGTTGTTGGCTACTTGCTGCTCCTGGGCAGCGACGGTCTGAAAACTGGTGGCCAGTGCTACGATGGCCAATGTTGCTTTTACAATCTGTTTCATAGTCTTCTTTAATTTTGATATTTCGTTGTTTCGATGTTTCGAGATTCTTTTTTGATTCTTCGTTATTCGTATTCCGGTCCGTAAGGGCCGTCACCGGTCTCTCCGCTGTAGCCCCAGTTCTGTTCGAGGTTGGGATTCAGTATAATCTGATCCTGCGGCAGTGGCAGCAGATAGTTCTTCTTCGAGATGTTCTGCACCTTGGTGGTCTTGGTGCCTAATGTCTCTGCGTCTGTGGGCGTGTGGGCCTTGACGTATTTTACCAGGATATGCCAGCGGCAGAGGTCGAACCATCGCTGTCCCTCCAATACGAACTCCAGACGGCGCTCCTCGCGCAGCCGCTCCCGGAACTCGCTCTGCGACAGTCCGCTGAGTTCAAGGGTCGAACCGTCAGAGGGCGTATATTGTATATTATTATAAGGACTCCAGTAGGCGCGGCGGCGCACCTGATTGATGGCATCGTAGGCTGCCTGGGTAGGACCGTTCAGCTCGTTCTCGGCTTCAGCCTTGATGAGCAACACCTCGGCATAGCGGATGATGGTGGTGTTGGTCGACTGTCCTGCCGCATTCCCGCTTGAGGCTGGGTTGGCATAGTTCAGCGAGTCGATGTACTTGCGGAAGCGTGGGATGGTGAACTCGAAATCGCCTCCAGTGTTGGGATCGTAGAGCCGCTTGGCCCATGAGCCGTCGCGTCGTTGGTCGCGAGGGTCGGTCTGCAGATAGTACTTGTCGCTGGTGGCCAGCAGCACGGGTTCGGAGTTGCTCCAGTTGGTGGCGAAAGTGCAATGGCCGGTGACGTTGGCATTGATGGTGCGGTCGTGCTCGATGCTGAAGATATGTTCCGCGCCGTTCTTCTTGTCCACCGACCAGTTGTCGATGAACTTGTCTAGTAGGCGGTATTTCCCAGAGTCAATCACCTTCTGGGCATACTGGATGGCTTTCTGATAGTATTCGCGCTGGTTGGCGCGTCCTTTCTCCGTCAGCGTCTGTGCCCAGACCAGATAGACCTTCGAGAGCAGTGCCGATGCCGCCAGACTGGAGGCGCGACTGTCGAGCGTGGTATAGTTGGCAGGAAGGGATTCGGCTGCCGTGAAGTCGCTGACAATCTGCTCGTACACCTCGTCGATGCTGTTGCGTGGCGCTCCTTCGCCCTCGCCGTCGTGGACTACGATGGGCACACCGCCGAAGTAGCGCACTAGGTTGAAATACATCAGGGCGCGCAGGAATCGGGCCTCATTGGTGTAGTTCTGTCGCGACTGCTCGTCGAGCCAGGCGGCTTCCGCCAGCTTGTCTATCACCACATTCGCACGGTTGATGGCGGTGTAGTGCTCCTCCCAGGCATAGCCTACGAAGAGGTTGGTGGGCTGGATGGCAAAGTTGCTAAGCTCGCGGATATGGGCCGAGTTGGTCTGAGCGCCGGCCTTCACATAGTCGGTCTGCAGGTCGTTGATGTAGATGCTCTGGTTGTTGAACATGCCATAGAACCCGTCCACCGTAAACTCCTGATAGATACCGTTGATGGCTGTCTCCACGTCCTGCTTGCTCTTGTAGAAGTCGTCTCTGTCGATAGAACTGATAGAGGTCTGGTCCAGGTCGGCGCAACCAGCGAAGAGGTGAGAGGTGAGGAGTAAGAGGTAAGAGATTGCTCTTGCCGCTGCCTTATTATTTATCTTGCTAATCATAATTCTTCAATTCTTTAGTTCTTTACAGCGTAATGTTGAATCCAAATAATATAGTCTTGCTCGAGGGATAGGTACCGTTGTCAATACCCTGATAGAGTGCGCTGGTTTCGTCGCCTCCGCTACGGTTGGCTTCGGGGTCGTAGCCGCTGTAGGGCGTGATGGTGAAGAAGTTCTGCAGCGATACATACAGGCGCAGCTTGGCATCGCGCGTGATTTGCGGAACAGGCAGGGTGTAGCCCAGCTGGATGTTGCGTATCTTCAGATAGGATGCGCTCTCTACGAAGCGGTCGTCGGTATAGATAGAGGTGGCGTTGCTGGCCTTCTGGATGGTGTTGCTGGGGTTGGCGGGTGTCCAGCGGTTAGCCACCTCGGCCAGAGGGTTGTAATAGTATCCGTTACCACGATCCAGTCGGCAGGCCAGCTCGTTGAAGAGTTTGTTGCCATAGCTGCCGCTGGCGCTGACGAAGAGGTCCCAGTTCTTATAGGCCAGCTTGGTATTGAAACCATAGGTGAACTTCGGCTGGATGTTGCCCAGCACCACGCGGTCTTGCTCGTTCACTACACCGTCACCGTTGACATCCTCGAACTTCGGATTGCCGGGCTCTACCGTCGAGATGGTCTGCGAGGGCAGCTTGCTCAGGTCTTCGTCGCTTTGTATGATGCCTAAGAAGCGGTAGCCATAGAACGATCCGAGCGGCTCGCCCACCTTGACAATGAGCGGATTGGTATAGCCGTGCGTGGGGATGAAGTATTCGGCATTGCCCAGACTGGTAATCTTGTTCTTGTTGTGGGCGATGTTGGCATTCACGTTCCACTTCCAGTCCTTGCGGTCAATCAGCGTCGCGCCCACTTCCAGCTCGATACCCTTGTTGGTTACAGCTCCCACATTGCGCAATACGGTGTCAAAACCTGTTACCTGTTCTACGGGTACATTGAGCAGCAGGTCGGAGGTCTTCTTGTAGTATGCATCGAGGGTCACCGTCAGACGGCTGTTGAAGAAACCCGTGCTCAGGCCAATGTTATAAGAGGTCGTGGTCTCCCACTTCAGGTCGGGGTTCGACTTGTTCGAGATGATATAGCTCGTGGCTCGTTCGCCGCCGATAATGACGGTGCGCGGCACTACGTTGGCGGCAAACTGATAGTCGCCAATCTCCTGATTGCCCACCACGCCGACGGAGGCGCGCAGCTGGATGAAGTCTACCTGCTTGCCCAGTCGCAGCCATTTCTCGCGGTCGATGTTCCACGACAGTCCCAGCGAGGGGAACCATCCCCAGCGATGATTCTTGGCGAAACGGCTGCTGCCGTCGGCGCGCAGCGTCAGCGAGGCATTGTAGCGCGAGGCGTAGGAGTAGTTCACGCGCCCTATCCACGACTGCAGCGTCGATACATAGTGCCCGCTGGTTGAGGGTTGCGTCACGCTCGCCGCACCTAAGTTGTCGTAGCCCGTAGCGTCGTTGCTGAATCCGTAGGCCGTTGTCGCCACATTGCTGCGGTCGGTGCACTGGGCGGTATAGCCGAAGAGCGCTGTCAACGAGTGCAGGTTCTTGAACGTATTGCTGTATGTCGCCGTGTACTCCGTCTGCCAGATATGGGTCTTGGTCTGGCCCACGGAGGCATAGCCGTTGTAGGGCAGTCCGTCGCTGGTGTAGGAGGGAGCGTAGTAGCTCTGTCGGGTGTTGGAGATGTCGGCACCTATGCTGGCCTTCAGCTTCAGATGTTTTATTGGATTCCATTCTGCAAAGCCTGTGGCAATGAATCGGGTGTTCTCCGTCTCCGACTTGTAGTTCAGCAGGTCGCTGATGGGGTTGCCCACCTTGCCGTTGTAGATGTCTACGCTCGTCGGCGTGGGCTCGTAGTTGAACGTTCCGTCCTCATTAAATATAGAGGTATAGGGCGTATGCGAGATGGCTCCGTACCAGGAGTTGGCAGCAAACATCGAGCTGCGGTCCGACATGCCCGTCATCTTGTTGTAGGCGCCGTTGGCATTGATGCCCACGAGGAGGGAGGGGAAGATGTTGCGCTCGTAGTTGGCATGGCCTGCGTAGCGCTTCAGCCCCGTGTTCAGCAGAATGCCTTGCTGGTTGCGATAACCGCCGCTGATGCTGTAGCGCGAGATTTCGTCGCCGCCTACTGCCGACAGCTGGTGATCCTGCGTGAAGGCCGTCTGCAGGGCAGCATCCTGCCAGTCGTACGATGCGGTAGGGGTGTCCAGGCGGTAGCCCACTTCGCCATTGTCGTACATCTCGTTCCAGAGGTCGGCCCACTGCCAGGCATCGAGGAAGTCGAGCTTGCGCGCGATGGAGCTCCAGCCGAACGAGGCATTGTAGCTGATGTTGTTTCGCCCGTGAGAGCCTTTCTTGGTGGTGATGATAATCACGCCGTTGGCACCCCGCGTACCATAGATGGCGGTGGCCGAGACATCCTTCAGCACCTCTATCGACTCAATGTCTGAGGGATTCAGGAATGCCAGCGGGTCGAGCGAGGCATCGCTGCCCCGGGCTCCCGTACGGGTGGAGGCAGGGTCGTTGTAGACGATGAATCCGTCGATGACATACAGCGGTTCGTTGCCACCCGTGATGGAGTTGCCTCCACGGATACGGATGATGCTGGCGGCACCCGGCTGTCCGCTGGTGGTGGTGACGTTCAGTCCGGCTACGGCTCCCTGCAGCGCACTCTCGACGGAGGTGTTCTGCTGGCGAAGCAGTTCTCCGCCGACGCTCGATATCGAGCTGGTCAGCTCCAGACGCTTCTGCTCACCATAGCCCACTACCACCACTTCGTTCAGACGGCTGGCATTGTCGATGAGCTGTATGTCTACAGGTTCAGAAGCATCGTAGACGTCTACCTCTTGAGGGCGGTAGCCAATGAACTGGACAGACAGAGTCAACGGCAGCTCGACGTTCGTCACCAGACGGAAGTTTCCATCCACATCTGTGACAGCACCCAGTTCCTTGCTTGACTTAGGCACCAGCGAGGCACCTATCAGCGGTTCTCCTGTACGGGCATCAACGATGCGGCCCGTTATCGTGGTCTGTGCTAATGCTGACAGGGCAGACGACAGCACGACCAAAAATGTAAATAATCTCTTTTTCATAAACACAGTTCTCCCTAAAGGGTACGGGTCTATCGTTGTTGACCCGTCCCTTCATCTAAACTAAAACAAACTACTAATTGATTATGGCTAAAGTCTCGTGTTAATACTATTTTTGTGCCAGGTCCTTCTGACTCACTCGGTGCAGCTGGGCGGTCAGTTCTTTTTGTGACAGCGTCAGCAGACCATACTGGTGGACATACTGTGTACCGTTCTGCAGCACCCACAGCACAAAACTGGTCAGAACGGGGTTTGCATGATTGTACTCGAATCCGATGTTGCCGACGGGGATCTCATCATAGTGCTCGCTCTCCAGCAACTGCAGGATATCGTCCAGCCGACCCTCACTGAGCACCTGTCGTCCCTGCTTGTCGACATCCAGGGGCAACAGGGCCAGCGTCTGGCGCAACTGACGACTCTGCAGGTCGAAAATGTTCGGCAGCGAGTTCACCGTCACGCTCAGCGGGTCACGGCTAATGGCAAGGTTTAGGAATGAATCGTCACCTGAAATCTTCTTACCTTTGTAATTGACTGTTTCCTGATGGAAGTTCTTGGCATACAGGCGCGAGGCCGACAGCAGGCTGTTGCCTGTCACGATGTGCAGACGCTGCTCCAGTTTACCCTCCTTACGTTCGTCGTCCAGTTCATCCTTGACAAAGAACAGCAGCTTCAACTTCTTTGCGTTCAGAGCGTGTCCGCCCACCAGCTGGTCAGCCTCCGAGCCACGCGTGGTGACAGGCAGCACGGCATAACGCGCCACCAGCACGGCATCGTCATCGGCAGTAAGAACAAGATCGTTTTCTGTGTTTTGCGATTTCCCTGTGACAAATTGGAAATCAACTTTGGTGTTGGTCTTCTGATACTCCGTAACCCACTTCTCGACCAACGGACGTGCGAAGTTCGGCACGCGTAGGGTTACCTTCTCTGACTGTTCTCCCTTCGGGAGTGTGGCGTTGCAATGTGCACTGGCTATCAGACTAAGCTGCAGCCCTAAGATCAATGCTATGGTAAAAATGTTCTTTTTCATACGTTTGTCGTTTTTTATATTTACTAATAATGTGTACGCTAGCCTCCTTATCATTTCTCATCATCTGCATACTGCTACAATAACAGCATCGCATTCGGTTCATGTTCATCGTTTTCATAACTCTCATTTTTACTTTAACTTATAATTATTAATGTTTCTGGGTGCAAAGGTACGGCGAAATCCCCACCCTGACAATACCCCCTGCACGGCATTTCATGTACCATAGGTTTGGTATATCGTCCTTTCTACTTTAATTATATATAGAATTCCGACGCGTCGAGCAGTCCTGCACGCAACGCATACTTGACTACCTCGTGGGCCGTGTTCACACCCAGCTTGCGGAAGATGTTCTTGCGGTGGGTGGTAACGGTATGCACGCTCAAATATCGTTCCGCAGCAATCTCCTTAGTCGTCTTGCCTTGGGCAATGGCACGCACTATCTCGCGTTCTGTCGCTGTCAGGATGTCCGTAGCATCCTCCTCTTGTTGCTGGGTGATGATGACCTCCAGGACACGCTGGCTGATATAGCGGTCGTGGTGACCCGCCGACTGCAGTGCTTCACGGACCTCTGCCAGGGAGGCATCCTTGAAGACGATGCTGAACTGCGACGACGAGTAGACCACTCGGCGCAGAAATACGGGAGAAAGGTCGTCGCTGACCAATAACCAGTGGGACAGCGGGAAACGCTCGCTCACAATGAGCAGTTGGTCTATGTCGGCAAAGTCGAACAGAGAATAGTCGAGCACCACAATGGCACTCTCGTGTTCCTTCAACAGTTGCATAAGTCCGGCCTTGTCGGAAGCTTGGTAGATGACATTTTTTCTCTGAGAGGGCGGCGTCACACCATCCTCACATTGAAGAATACGCTCAAAAGCATAGCGCGTCAGTGCCTGATTGTCGGCTAAAATATAATTTCCCATCACTCTTCACTTTAAATCGTTTTCAGATGCAAAGGTACGGAGTTTAGAACAAACATCCAAAAACAACCAGATATTTGGAAAACACCACTAATAAGCAACCTTATCTCGCAAGTTTATTCTTTTTCACACTCCATTTCAGCCCATTTTTAGAATATCTTTCTAAACGAAAACTTTGGTCGGCTCACTTTTTTGTCGTACCTTCGCAGGCGATATGAAAACAGGACAGGCTATTTTCGGACGGGCAGCACTGCTGCTAGGCAACGAGGCAATGGAACGGCTGGCACGGAAACGGGTCATCATCTTCGGCATAGGGGGCGTAGGCTCGTGGTGCGCGGAATGTCTGGTACGGACAGGCATCGGCCAACTGACCATCGTGGACTTCGACTGCGTGGACGTGACCAACGTCAACCGCCAGCTGATGGCGACCACGGAGACAGTGGGACAGGTGAAGGTGGAGGCACTGCGCCAGCGACTGCTGACCATCAACCCCGAGGCAGAGATTACAGCCCTGCAGAAGACGTTCACGGAGGAGACGGCCAGGGAGTTCGGGCTGGACACGTATGACTATATCATCGATGCCATAGACTCGCTGAAGGACAAGGCTCGGCTAATAGAGTTGGCGTGTCTGACGAAGGCACGGCTCTACTCGTCGATGGGGGCGGCGCTGAAGCTGGATCCTACGCGCATTCAGGTGGCCGAGTTCTGGAAGGTAAAGGGGGACCCGCTGGCACGGGCACTGAGAAACCGGTTCAAGAAGGAGCAACGTATGCCGAAACGGAAGTTCAAATGTGTCTTCAGCGACGAACTGGTAAGGCCGCAAGGCGGCGAGGGCAAGGGTTCGCTGATGCACATCACAGCCTCATTCGGGCTGACGCTGGCGGGCCTGGTGATTCAGGATGCCATCAATAGAGTTGAAAGTCCTTTAACCTAATGGTACAAAGCGACCAAGGTCAATAAGAGAGTTGAGAGAAAAAATCCACAATTCTTTTGGTTTTTCGCTCGCTTATTCGTACCTTTGCAGTCTGATAAGAGTATCACAGCATAAGAAAAAGACTATGATTAATAGAGAATTGATTAGAACAAAGGTAGTGCAACTGACCTATGCCTACTATCAGAACGGCAGTAAAAACATAGACACGGCGGAGAAGGAATTGCTCTTCAGTCTGTCGAAAGCATACGACTTGTATAACTATATGCTGGCACTCATCGTGGCAATCACACGTGAGTCGCGCCGCCATCTGGAAGTAGCGGAGTCGAGGGCCAAGCGTGAGGGGACTCCCATGCCGTCGCGCAAGTTTGCCGACAACCGCTTTGCACTACAGCTGGAGGAGAACAAAACACTCCTGGACTTCATGGAGACCCAGAAGATATCGTGGAACGACGAGCCGGAGTTCATAAAGAAGATATATACCCAGATTACAGCGTGCGACATCTATAAGGAGTACATGGACGCAGAAGAGGATGACTACCAAGCAGACCGCGAACTGTGGCGGAGGCTGTATCGTACCCTCATAGAGCAGAATGAGTCGCTGGATGCACTGCTGGAGGAGAAGAGCCTCTACTGGAACGACGACAAGGAGGTAGTGGACACCTTCGTGGTGAAGACCATCAAGCGCTTCGAGGAGAAGAACGGTGCCTCGCAGGCACTGTTGCCCGAGTACGACTCGGAGGAGGACAAGGACTATGCCCGCAAGTTGTTCCGCGCCACCATCATGAATGCCGACGAGTATCAGCACTACATGAGCGAGGCGTCACAGAACTGGGATTTCTCACGACTGGCCTACATGGACATCGTCATCATGCAGATAGCCATCGCCGAGATACTGACGTTCCCAAGCATCCCCGTCAGCGTAACCATCAACGAGTTTGTGGAGCTCGCCAAGATATACTCCACCCCACGCAGCGCCAGCTATATCAACGGTATGCTGGACGCCATTGCGCACCACCTGGTAGAGTCAGGACGACTGCTGAAAAGCGTCAGAAGCGACAAATAAAAACAGCAAAATAAATCGTAAACTTTTAAATTGTAAATAAATGTCACAGATTATTTTAGCAGCCCAGGCCGCACAAGGCGGCGGCATGAGTTTCATCCTGATGATGGTAGCCATCTTCGCCATCATGTATTTCTTTATGATTCGTCCCCAGCAGAAGCGCCAGAAGGAGATTCAGAACTTTCAGAACTCGCTGGCCGAGGGCACGGAGGTCATCACCGGTGGCGGCATCTATGGCACCGTCAAGAAGATTGACCTGGCAACAGGCATCATCGAGGTGAAGATTGCCGACGGCGTAGTCATCAAGGTGGACAAGGGCTATGTCTTCAAGGACACCACCAGCACACCGATGCAGAAATAGGGCATAGGTCACAGAATGAGTCAGGTATTCAGGAGTATCAGGAGTTTCTTGTTCAGCAACATGAACAAGCAATTTTTTGTATTCTTGTTCTTCCTGTTCCTGTCGGCTGTCATCTGGCTCATCATGACGCTCAACGAGACGTACGAGAAGGAGTTGGTGGTGCCTGTACGCATCACCAACATTCCCAAGAACGTGGTGCTCACCTCGGCCAGCATCGACACCATCCACGTCACCGTGCGCGACAAGGGGTGGCTGCTGCTGTCGTACCTCTACGGAGAGCGCAGGCCCGCGCTGAACATCAACTACAAGAACTACGACAGGGGAAACGGTGGCGGCATTGTCTCTGGATCAGAACTCAAGCGCATAGCCGAGCAAAAGCTGGAGATGTCGACGAAGATTACCACCATCAAGCCTGAAAAACTGGAGTTCTTCTATAACAACGGTGAGCGCAAACGCGTGCCCGTCTACTGGACAGGACGTGTGATACCAGAACAGCTGTACTATATCTCTGACGTCAAATTCTCGCCTGACAGTGTCGACGTCTATGCGTCGCACGAAAAGATGGACAGCATCCGCATGGTATATACGGAACCGCTGAACTACGTGGGATTCCGCGACACGCTGACTATTACCTGCAAGATGGCCCATCCGTCAGATGTCAAGATTGTGCCAGAGCACATCAAGATAGCATTCCATACGGACGTGCTAACGGAAGAGAGCATCGGCGTCCCTATCAAATGTCTGAACCTGCCCAAAGGTAAGGTGCTCAGAACATTCCCCGCCAAGGTGAACGTGAACTTTGTGGCCGGTGTCAACCTCATCAAGTCGCTGCAGGCAGAAGACTTTATCGTAGTGGCCGACTATCTGGAGATAGAGCAGAAGCCTTCGGAGAAGTGTAACATCTACCTGCGCAAAGTGCCACAGGGCATCAGCAGGGCCATCCTCAGCACCAAACAAGTAGACTACCTCATAGAGGAACAGGAATGAAGATAGGTATTGCAGGAGGCATCGGATCGGGCAAGAGCTACGTGTGCAAACGACTGGCACTACACGGCATCGAAGTCTATGACTGCGACGCAGCAGCCAAACGGCTGATACGCACCTCGCCCACCCTGCAGCAACAGCTCGTCAGTCTGATAGGCTCGCTGGACAAAGCTGCCATGAGCCGGTTCCTGCTGGCCAGCGAGGCCAACAAGCGGGCCATGAACGCCATCATCCATCCGGCCGTCTTCGAGGACTTCCGTCAGAGCGGAATGCTGTGGATGGAGAGTGCCATCATGTATGAGTCGGGTGCCGACCAACTGGTGGACATGGTGGTGGTGGTCACAGCGCCTGAAGAAGTGCGCATAGCACGCGTCATGCAGCGCGACGGCATCAGCCGCGAGAAGGCACAGCAATGGATGGCCCGCCAGTGGCCTCAGGAACAAGTCAAGCAACGTGCCGACTACGAAATCGTCAACGACGGAAAAACCGACATTGACCAACAGATTGAGCAACTATTAACGACGTTAGGACGGAATAACGACATAACGAAAAATATAAAAGAAAAAGAAGAAAACATGAAACAGACCATTTTAGCAATCTCCGGCAAGCCCGGACTCTACAAGCTCGTATCACGCGCCAAGAACAGCCTCATCGTCGAGGCCTTGGATGACACCCATAAGCGTATGCCCGCCTTTGGTACGGACCGCATCACGTCGCTGGCCGATATCGCCATGTTCACCGAGACAGACGACGTGCCCCTGATGAAGGTGCTGGCCTCGATGCGCGACCTGGAAAATGGAAAGCCCGCCAGCGTGGACTTCCACAAGGCTTCACCCCAGGAGTTGCACGACTACTTCACGAAGGTGCTGCCCGAGTGGGATCAGGACCGTGTGCAGAACAGCCACATCAAGAAGCTCATCCAGTGGTACGACATTCTCGTCAAGGCTGGCATCACGGACTTCGAGGAGGAGATGGCTCCGACAGAGGGCGACAACATCGACGACAGACAAGAAAAGGAATGAGCCCTGGCTCATCCCTTTTTTCTTTTTCTACTATATCTTCCCGTTATTCTATCTTCTTGCTTTGCAGTGGGGGCAGATGCCCTTGACCAGGTAGTTGACAGAGTGCATCTCAAAACCGTCAGACAGTTGTACTGGCGGTATTTTAATGTCTTCCAAACAATAGGTGCGACGGCACTGTTCGCAATAGAAGTGCACATGCAGGTCGTCGTCCACGTGGTCGTCGTGACTGTGACACAATTCGTAGCGCACCCCGTCACCTCCGTCCTCAATAACGTGCACCAAGTGGTGCTCTTTGAACAAGGTCAGCGCACGGAAGACACCCGACTTGTCGATGGTCAGTATCTGGTATTCCAGCTCTGACAGCGACATAGGGCGGTCAGCAGCAGCCAGAGCCTTGACGACCACAATACGATTGGCCGTAGCCTTCACCCCGTGGTGCTCCAACAGTTCAACACATTGTTTCTCGTCCATATTGCCTTTTTACGCTTTTACTTTTCTCAGAATCTTCCTCCACGGCCACCGCCGAAGCCACCGCCTCCGCGACCACCACGGCCTCCGCCGAAGCCACCGCGACCGCCAGGGCCACGCATACTGGACATGCCGCCAAAGATGTTGAGTTTATAGATGACGTGCAGCATGGCATAGCTGGTGATGGCGTTATACTCGGTATCGCTGCGCTGCATGGCCGTCAGAGCACGGCTGAAGTTAGATTGCTGGTGCAGGATGTCGTAGAACTGCAGAGACACCGTCAGCGCATTGCCACGCAGGAACGACTGGGACAGTTGGGCATTCCATATGAGTTCGTTGGTGTTCATCGAGGCATCATTGTAGCCACGGCGTGAGTTCATGTTCAAGCCTGTCGACAACTGGGTGCCCCAGGGTGCTGTCAGCATGACGCTGCCACCATAAGAGTAGGTCCAGGTGTCCATGTTGTTGTTCTCCTGCAAGACGCTGCGGGCGTGCAGATACTCCAGTGAGCCGTTCAGCTCGAACTCCAGCCAGTCGTTGCGATAGCTGCCTGAGATGCGCTCGCCCAGCGTGGTGGAACGGGTGGTAGACTCCTGCGAGTCGGAAGTGCGATCCAGACTGATGTAGCCCACATTGTTGGCATAGCGCACGGTGGTGAAGGTGTTGATGTTGAAGTAGCCCGTCGAGTCGACAGCGGTATTGAACATGAACATACCGAAGATATTCCAGTTGCCGTTGATGTTCTCGGGCTTAGTAGTCCTACCACCTGACACGGGATCGTAGGTTGTCATGTTCGAGATGCTGTTGCGCGTCGTCGAGAAGTTGACGTGTGCCATGATACTACGCTGGTGGTTCTGGATATAGTTGTTGTAGAACAGACGGAAGTTCTGGGTGAACGAGGGCTTCAGTCCCGGGTTACCCTTGCGGATGTTCAGTGGGTTGGAGTCGTCGGTGATGTCGAGCAGGTCAGTCATGGAAGGCTGGCTGCTGGTGCCGCGATAGGTGAATCGCAGCTGGCTGACCTTGGAGATTTTCCAGCGGAAGTCGGCCGTTGGCGACACGTTGGTGACCGTTCGGGTCGTATCGGCATGAACACCCTGATAGTCCTGTATGAAATGTGATTTCTGGGGCTGCACCTGGAAGCCCACATTCAGGTTGTAGTCTTTGCGGGTGACGCGCAGGGCAATCTCGGCCGTGTGGATGTAGTTCTTATACTCCGAGAAGCGGCTCAAGTTGTCGTCCAGATAGTCTTCCATAGGTTTCGAGCCTAACATATTCAGGTAGCCGCCCCAGTTACGATAGTCGGGTACGATGCTGAAGAACGGCAGGCCGAGCTTGCTGAAGTCGTAGGTGTCACGATCGCTCTTCGTATATCTGTACTGATACTGGTACGAGAACTGCAGGTAGACGCGGTTGAAGATGGGCTCGCTGTAGGTGGCACGCAGGCTGTAGTTCCAGTTCTTGGTGGGCGTCACCGCATAACGATTAGCCTGATAGATTGAGTCGTGGGCGAACTGGTAGTAGTTCACGGAGTCGTTGGAGAACGACTTGCTCATGCCTTCGCCGTAGTTACCTCCCAGGCGCAGCGTGATGTTGCGTCCGTTGGTGCTGAGCTTACGATTCAGCTGCAAGTTGCCGCCTACCGACTTGGAGTCGCTGTAGGTCACCGAGTTGCTCATGTTGCTGTTCTTGACCACGTCCTCAGCCAGCAGGTCGTCCAACTGTCTCAGTGGGTCGGTGATGTTGCGTATGCTGTAAGGGTCGGCGTCAAAGGTGGCACTGGTGCCCTCGCTCACGCCGTCGTTAGAGTTGTATTGGAAGTTGGGCCGGAACATGATGTTCGTCATCGAGTCGGGCGTCCATTCCAGTCGCAGTCGGGCGTCCCAGCTGTTGCTTCGCGTCATGTTGCTGTTCAGCGAGTTGCCGAAGGTGGAAGCCGAGCTGCTCAGGAAGTTCTCCGTAGAACGACGCACGGAAGCGTCGCCGTCGCTGTGGTTCCAGCGGATACTACCATCCAGCTTCAGTTTGTCCTTCTTCTCGTAGTTCAAGTTGACACCCGTCATCTTGGTGGCGGTCAGTCCCTGTCGGCCGCGGCCCCAGCCGCCTCCGCCCATGCCGAAGCCCATGTCGTTGACGTTGTTGGCGCTGGACATGAGGAATATCTTCATGTCGTCCTTCATCCATCCGCCGAAGATGCGTCCGCTGTAGCGGTCCTTGGTGCCCTTGGCCAGGTCGGCGTTGAGCATCATACCCTTGTTCATGCCCTGCTTGATGCCGAAGTCGAGGACGGTCTCTTCCTCGCCGTCGTCAATACCGCTGACACGGGCCAGGTCGCTCTTCTGGTCGTAAGCCTTCACGCGTTCTATAATAGAGGTAGGCAGGTTCTTCATGGCGGTCTTCGTATCGCCCGTCATGAACTCCTTGCCGTCGACCATAATCTTCTTGACCTCCTTGCCGTTGATGGTAATCTTGCCGTTCTCGTCCACCTGGGCACCAGGCAGGCGCTTGACCAGTTCTTCGACCACCGAACCCTCAGGCGTACGATAGGCCGATGCGTTGTAGACAAAGGTGTCGGCCTTGAGCGTCACCTTGGCAGCCTGCCCCGTAACAGTGGCTCCCTTCAGCATGACGGCGTCGGGCTTCATCGTGATGGTACCCAGTGCCACATTCTTGTCGCCACTAACGTTGACACGCTTGGTATAGGGTTTGAAACCTACACACGTCACCTGTACGATATACTTTCCTGCTGAGGGAGCCTTCAGTTCGAACCTTCCGTCCAACCCTGTCAGCGCACCCTTTACCAGCGTGCTGTCCGTGCGGAGCAATCTGACGGTGGTCTGGGGCAGTGCGTCGCCCGTTTCGTTTTCCACTACCGTTCCTGTCACATTGCGTTGAGCCATAGCCGCCAAGGCTACCAGAGGCATCAGCATGAGTAATAATAGTCGTCTCATATATTCTGCGTTTCTTGTTTTCATACGGACTTATGACGAGCCGCCCGTCTGAAAGTTTAATGCCGCGCGTATAAAATTAATGTAAAATCTACAATTAATGTCCTTTTTCGATACAAGTTCAACATTTTTATATTAACTTTGCAGCCTGATGGAAGCACAAAAAGTAATCATATCGCAAGAATTGGAACAATCGCTGAGTCAGGCCATTGCTGAGTGCAACTACGACCGTCTGTTCGTACTGACTGACGAGACCACCCGCCGTCTATGCCTGCCCGTCGTGGCGGGATATAGTTGTATGAAACCAGCCCAGAACATCACCATCGGGGCTACCGATGCCAACAAGACGCTCGACTCGCTGAGCCACGTGTGGAGCGAGCTGCAACGCCTTGGGGCCACGCGCCACTCGCTGATGGTCAACCTGGGCGGCGGCATGGTGACCGACCTGGGCGGATTTGCCGCCTCGACCTTCAAGCGGGGCATCTCCTACATCAACATCCCCACCACGCTGCTGTCGATGGTCGACGCCAGCGTGGGCGGTAAGACGGGCATCAACTTCGGCGGTCTGAAGAACGAGATTGGCGTCTTCAACAACGCCCGTTCTGTGATTCTCGACACCATATTCCTGAAGACGATGGACCGGGAGAACCTGCTGTCGGGCTATGTCGAGATGCTGAAGCACGGGCTCATCTCCAACGAGCCGATGTGGGCAGAGCTGCTGAGCTATGAGTTCAAAGGGCTCAAAGAGGTCAGTGCGCTCAGAGAACTCGGACAGATGCTGGCCGACAGCGTGGCCGTCAAGCAGCGCATCGTGCTGGAAGACCCGACGGAGCAAGGCATCCGCAAAGCCCTGAACCTGGGTCATACTGCGGGCCACGCCTTCGAGTCGCTGGCGCTGGAGCGCCGCCCCGTGCTGCACGGATATGCCGTGGCGTGGGGACTGATAGTCGAGCTGTGGCTGTCGTGCGTCAAGACGGGATTTCCGCAGGACAAGATGCGCCAGACGGTGTCGTTCATCCTGGAGCACTACGGCCGCATGGCCATCACCTGCGACGACTACCCGCACCTGCTGGAACTGATGCACCACGACAAGAAGAATACGGGCAGCGACATCAATTTCACGCTGCTGGGCGGCATCGGCGACATACGCATTAACCAGACGGCCTCAGAAGAGGAAATCAAAGAGGCGCTTGACTTCTATCGGGAGTCATAGCCATCCGTTCGGCCTCGCGGCGGGCAGGCTTTCCTGTCTCCGTGAGGGGCAGACGGTCTACGGACAAGATACGACGGGGCACCCAGTACTTGGGCAGGTGCAGGCGACAAGCGGCCAGCACGTCCCCGACAGCTTTCGACTCGGTGAGCAGCACGACCTGCTCGCCGAGTTTTTCGTCTGGGGCCTTCGTTATTATATAAGGTACGTGCAGGTGTGGACGCAACCGTCGCTCCACTTCTTCTATCTGAATCTTGATGCCGCCGGAGCAGATGACGTTGTCCTTGCGGCCCAGGATGCGGAATCGCTGCGTGGCGCACGAAGCGTTCGGCGTGGAGCGTTCTCTCTTCGAGAGTGTGGCGTTGCAATCTCTCTCCGAGAGTGTGGTGTTGCATTCGGCTATATCGTTGGTGACCAGCGGGCCGTCGTGGACGGCTGGGGCGTCGATGACCAGACAGCCGTCGTCGGTCAGCGAGAGGGTGACGCCGTCGAAGGGGGTGTACCAGTCGCTGGCGTCGGGCCCGTTGAGCCGGCGCAGGGCAATGTGCGACAGGGTCTCGGTCATGCCGTAGGTGCTCCAGACGTGATGAGGGAAGTCGGCCAGCTGGCGGGCCAGGGCGTCGTCGATGGCTCCGCCGCCGATGATGAGGTGGCGTATCTGGCGCAGGCGCTGACGACCTGCAGGGTCGTTCAGCAAGTTGTAAACTTGTAGGGGCACCATCGCTGCGAAGTCTATGAATCCGTCCCATTCCGGGGTTCCTTTGGGCTCGGTGCTGACGAGCCGCAGGCCACAGGTCAGCGCCCGCACGACCATCATCTTGCCGGCAATGTAGTCGAGCGGCATACACAGCAGGGCGGTGTCGCCCTCGTGCAAGCCTAAGAAGCGGCAGGTGATGCGGGCCGAGGCTTCCATGCGGCGCTTCTCGACCAGCATGGGCTTGGGCTTGCCGGTAGAGCCGCTGGTGTGTACCAGCACCGTCGGCGATGGG
>Ga0256407_10004907_pt1 | contig 21854 bp, 8 predicted proteins | sample RumenRJG_04DNA_FD_193489 | JGI IMG/M metagenome (GOLD analysis project Ga0256407, IMG submission 193489) | Bovine rumen microbial communities from Lethbridge, Alberta, Canada - RJG_04 | ecosystem: Host-associated > Mammals > Digestive system > Stomach > Rumen | place: Canada: Alberta | collected... | reverse complement strand
AGAAGGGCAACAAGATCGGAACAGGCGCCTACATCGCGAAGTTCGACTTTACGGCAGAATCCTTCTGCGCCTCGAAGTTCGACGAGACGACCAACGACTACAAGGCATCCTGTGCTGAAGTGGGCGCTAGAGTCGAAAAGGCAACCGACAGCAAGACCAAGACTCTTGGCTTCAAGAGAAGAAAGTAATTGCAGCAAGGTCGCCTGGATTTAGCAGTCCAGGTGACTTTTTATCAAATACATTATGTAAACTTTTGTATACAAATTTATGGAAATGGAATTTTTTTGATTCCTTTTATCCCACTTTTTCATTTTCTTTATTCATATGATACGCTTTAACAAACAGAAAAGCAAAGTAGAGAATATTTTGAGAACAAAAAAGGAATATATCACAAAACTTTTTTACATAAATAATCTATTTTAGCATTTGAGAGAATATAATTAGAGGGCAAGACTTGTTTTGCCCGCTTTTTACATATGTAAAAGGAGACACTGTGAGTATTAAGAAGTATCTGATTGCATTGTGTACCGCCACCTCTGTTATGGCGGCACAACAGGAACAACCGACTCCTTATGACTTGATTCGCCCCACATTCCCACTCACATGGGATAGTACTGTATTCAAGTATTTTGACACCTCGGTTACCAAGAAAAAGAACATGCTGCCCAAGAATCTGACTCCGGCAGCATACGCCCCCAACGCATTGATTCCCGATACGTTGAACCAGGCATATTTGGATGCAATCAACTACCGCATGTCTCCGATCCGCGTGAACCAGGCGGGTTATCTAGAAAAAGACTTAGAACGTCAATTCTATTACGTCGGTACAGCCACGACATTCGAAGTTGTCGATGTCAACGGCAAATCCCTTAGCCCTGCTGTGACTGGAACGCTCAAGTCCTCCGGTCAAACAACCACTTCTGACTGGACGATTATTGCAGGCACAAACGCCGCCACCAACGACCAGAAACGCTATCAAGTCGACATCAAGGGTCAAAGCGGCACCATAATGATCGGTAACATCCCTCAGGGTGTCCCGACTGAAACGCGCCTCCGTATCAAGGTAGGCAACGATATTTCGAGTACATTCATTATCTCCGATAAGGTTTACTCCATGGTGAAGGACGCCGCCCTCAAGTTCTACGGCATCAACCGTAGCGGAAATGGGCAGTCCTGGTTCCATCCCGCCAGCCACACATTGGATGGTGGTGGTCCTGTCGTTACAGAAGCTGATGACGTCCGCGGACCGTTCAACGCAGCTCTCGCAGGTACGCTTGAAGGCGGTTACTACGACTGCGGTGACCACCTGAAGGAATCGCAAACCCAGATGTACGCTTTCATGGTTGCCGCCGTTTTGGCAGCCACGAACCCCGAAGCTGACGAAGACCATTACGCATTCAACCAGGGCGAAACAGTCAATACCGATGGTATGCCGGACATGCTCCGAGAAGCCAAACACGGTGCAGACTTCGTCCTCCGTGCTTACGTCCGTGCAAAGGGAGTCATCGATGACATGGCTCTTTCCGTCGGTAACTTTGGTTCTGACCACGCCTGGTGGGGCCGTCCCGAAAACCAGGACAAGCTCCCTGTAGACAATTCTGCATCAGCAACAGACCGTGGCGGTCCGGCATCCCGTACCGTACGTCTTGGCGAAATCGGTGCCAACATCGGTGGTGAAACGGCTGCAGGCATGGCCATTCTCGGCAAGATGTATGCCGAATACCCCGAATACAAGGATTTTGCCGATAGCTGCTTGAAAGTCGCAAGAGAAATGTACGACTTTGCAAAGTCCATGGCACAGGGCAAGACCTACACCAACAACAAGAAGGCTGCCGGCTGGTCCAGCCCCGCTTACAACGGTAACAACGAATTCTACGACGACATGGCTCTTGCTTCTGTCGCCCTCCTCTATGCAACAGGCGAAAAGCAGTACGCCGACGACATGCTCCGCAACAAGAACATGGTCCAAGGACAGGAATATTCTGAAGGTCCGGGATTTTTCCAAGGCGGTTGGTTCGTCACGAACAACAAGGGTTTCTTCAAGGACGTCAAGAACACCAGCTGGGCAAACGCCTACTCCTATGCCCTTTACGCCCTGTATAAATTGATCCTCGCCGATAAGACTAAAGCAACGACCGAATACGGCTTGACCGAAGATGAATGGCTGAACGCTGTCGAAGACTGCATTATCGACATGATCAGTAACTTGAACGACATGAGCGGAAACGGAAGCGGCTCCATCGAGCTCCCGGCAACCGGCAACTGGAAATCCCGTACATTCCAATTCGACCCGATTTGGTACACGATGCACACGGACCAGACCTGGATTTACAACCGCTATCAGACCGGCAACATCTTTGAAGTTCTTGCTTACGCAGACGTCGCCAAGGACATAGAAAAGAAAGGCATTACCCTCCCGCACATTTCGAATCCAAACTGGCACGCCGATGAAATGTACCAGCTCGCCATCAACCAGCTCAACTACATGCTTGGCGTGAACCCGTGGGATGTTTCTTTTATCCTCGGTATTGGCGATAAGAACGACGCCCACCCGCACCACCGTGCAGCAAACCCCGAAGGCAAGAACATGCCGGGCGCAAGCTACAAGTACAATCCGCCGACAGGCGCCCTCTTCGGTGGCGTGACACCGGGCATGACAAACTCCTGGGTTCCTGACAACAAGAGCTGGGAAGACTACCACCTTTCTGAAACCTGTATCGATGCTGCTGCAACTTTGGTCAGTGCAGGCATGCTTGCCGCCAATAAAGTCGACAAGACTCTCGCTCCGGATATCAGCGTGGAAATCCGCCACGTGAGCATGGACTCCGCCATCGTGACCGTCAAGCTCACCCAGCGCGGCACCGCAACAATCTCTTACGGCACAACTGAAGGTCAGTACAATTTGAACGCAGCAAGTGCAGGCGCAGGCGTCCAGCACGACATCGTTCTCCACGACCTCAAGCCGGGTACCGCTTACTACTTCTACGTCACAGGCGCTAATGCCTACAAGCCTGAAAACACGAAGACCAAGTTCCTCGTCGATAGCACACAGACTCCGTTCACGTTCACAACGCTCAGCACGGTCGAAAACGCAAACATCGCAAACGTCACCGTCTGTAACGTTACCGCCGACAGCGCCGAAATCATGTGGTACACTCCCAACGGCGAATACGAATCCAGAATTTACTGGGATACCCAGCCACATTCCACAGCTACCGAATATGCAAACAACAGCGGAATCGGAAACGCAGATGTATCCGGCATTCCGACCCAGTTCCATTACGTAAAGATTGGTGGACTCAAGGAAAAGACGACTTATTACTTCATGGTCGAAAGCAATGGCACATTTGCCAATGTCGACGATGACGACAAGCCGCTAAAATTCACAACACCCGTCACGTGGTACGACTTTAGCGTAAAAACTTACCAATACCCTTGGCAAGGAGATATGGCTATGGTCAACATCAATATTTTCAATAACGAATCAAGAGCATTCGACAGCTTGACCATCCGCCTTTACATGCGCGGTACCGACGAAATCGAAAACGATATCGGCATGGGCACAGACATTTGCAACGACTACGACGAAGCAGGCTTCAGCGGAGCTTGCCCTGACGAAACCATCGAGGAACTCGCAAGACTCCTGCGCGATGCCCATCCTGTCAAAATCGAAGACACCTACGATGATGCTACGGGAACCTGGCAATGGTACTTTCCGCTAAACCTCGGCTCCACAGTCATCAAAAGTTCAAGCCGCCTGCGCTTTGACGTGAGATTTGATCACCGCAGTCCGTACCCACCTTACAAGGACTTGATGAACGAAGCGCCAAACAAAAAGCTTTATTGCTATTCTGGCAACAAATGGTACGCCCCGTCCAACGAAACTCCGGGCGCCCCCACTTTAGACGAAAATCCGGGAGACTGGAGCTGGATGCCGCACTCACGCGCAAATGGCGAAGAACTGGATTACCCCGGCATGCCGTGTATCGAAAAAGACGAAGGAGATACCGACTTTGATGCCGCTCCGGTGAATCCGTATGTATCCGTCTACCGTAAGGATGAATTTATCTGGGGTTACAGTCCTTCCAAGAAGGAAATGCAGACCAAAAGAGCGAACTACAAAATCAACATGGTACTTGATCCACCATTCAATGTTTCCAACGGTTCCCATGTCGATATTGACCAAGCCAGCAGCACCGTCCACGTTACCGGCAAGGTGCACGTTTCCGAAGGTGGATACATTACCAAAATTTGGGCAAATGGCGTTAAAGTCAGTGGCATGGCATTCAACGACGGCTTAAGCCTTGACAAGTGGCTTTTGGACGAATCCGGAACGAAGATTATCGCTAAATACAATATTCCGACAGACATGTGGGAACTCGATATCCCAGTCAAGATGAGTATCGGGAGCAAGAAAGTCGACATTACTCTGTTCGCAGGACCAGACCCCACATGCGATGTCTGCATGGAAAACGGCGGTTGTGCCTTCGAGAACAGAACCTACTACGTAAACTTTTCCAAAGGCGATGCCACAGAATCGCAGCTCGTCATCAAGGACGCCTCTGGCAACCCAATTATAAGTCCAGCCAATCCGGAAGGCACGACATTCTACATTGACGTGATGGACAAAGACAAAGTAAAGAGTAATACAAAGACTATCGATGTCGAAATCATCAACAACAAGAAGAACGACAAGCTCGTTGTAACCTTGAAAGCAGACGAAGCGAACCCCGGTCACTTTATCGGAGGTCCAATTACCGCCGTCAACCATTCCAAGGAAACAAGAAACCAGACTTCGGAGATTTCATTCTTCGCAGGCGACACCATCCAAGTCATCTACACCGACCCGAATGACGAAGACGATATTTCGAAGCAATCGTTCTACGCCATATCCAAGGTTCCGTCGCCACAGAAGGTTCTCGCCGAAGATACCGACTGTGACAACAAGGCAGACCAGCTGAAGATTATCTTCACGAACAAGCTTGCCGAAGGCTACACGCTCGACAGCATCAAGTACTTTATCGAGGGCATGGCTGATTCCGTAAAAGTCCCGCTCATAGCATCGAAATATGCGGACATGAATGAAGTCATCATCCCCATCGACACAAGTCTTATCCCGACCAACGCCTCCCCTTCCGGGAAAATCACAACTTACATTACCGATCAAGGGACGCCTAATGCAGAAACCACAAAAATAACAGACGGCATTCTCCCCACGCTCACAAGCGTCTCGATTCTCGAAAAAACAGACGACGACAATAGCGGATACGACACCGTCCTAGTCGCCTTCTCAGAAGAAGTCATCCTTTCTTCCTTGAACGAATGGCCGCTTATCATCGCAGGAGCAACAGGCTCTCCGACTCTCGTTGGACCTGCAACAACCACGAACAACGGCAAGAGCTGGCAGCTCATCATCAGTGGAAATACAAACTATACTCTCGTACCCATTGGCGCCCAAGCTGGCGCAAAAACGACCAACAACTATTCCATCACCGACCAAAGTTTCAACCCAATCGATCCGTTTGGCTGCAAGCCGACCGTACCTGTAACACTCATTTCCCGCCCGGTACCTATCTACCATGCCGAAATGATCGACAAGGAAGGCGACGGCATTCCGGACGTGGTCTACATGATGTTCGAAAGAAAGCTCAAGACGAAGGACATGTTCGACAGCGTCGTGACGATCTGGGGTGACCCGGGCATCACGCGCACGTTCAAGACGACAGCCGACACCACGGGTGGAGTCATCAAGCCGAAGGAAACCTACTGGACCATCCGCGACTCCGTATCTGCACCGTTCGTTGTTCAGATTGACTCTGTCACGACGAAGGATTCCGTCAACACCTACAGCATCGTCGAAATTACCATCCCGGCGGACAACGCCTACCCCTATGGCTCTACCAGCGGCGAAAAGGACGGCAACGGAACGGTCTCCCCGCTCAAGGGTGCTGCAAACGGCTTCTTCGAAACGACCTACACGCTGTATGACAAGTGCGCCCCGGTCATTTCCACGGCACGCCTGATCAAGGGCATGCTTACCGTCAACATGTCCGAACCCTTGACTATTCTGGACCACAACGGCAAGTATATCCAGCGCGAACGCGACGAATACATCCCGCCTGACGAACCGCAGGGCTCCAGCAAGACCCCGTACTTCATCTACAATGAGAAGGACAACGTCGTCCATGCCGGTGACCGCATTCGCCTCGTCCCGCAGGAACTCGGCGCCGCCTACGTCGACAAGAACAACAATGCCCCGACGAAGTTCAACCCCTACGTCCGCATCACAGGCGATGATAACATCCGCTTCAACGTGACGCTCTCCAAGCCGGTCTCGACACCCTCGCAGAACGCCTACATCGGAAGGCCGGAAGCGACCGCAAACGACGCATTCGTGACGACAGCGGTTATCGCAGGCAAGAACAACTTCATCAACGGCAACGGAACACTCCTCGGAGTCGCCGACACCGCTGCATATGTGGGTTCAGGTCCGAACTTCCAGATCGAAGTCACAATGCCTTCTGCAAGCTTCACGACCAAGGACGGCATGCCCATGTACGATATCCACCTGAAGATCGTCATGGACCTCTACGATAACCTCGGTCAGTACATCAATACCTACAGGCTCGACATCCCGAGCGAAAACTTCTCGAACGTCCGTAACCTCGTCGACAACGGCATCCTGAAGCTCAACGTGGAATGGGCAGCCAAGGATAACGAAGCCCCGGTCGCCAAGAAGGGCAACAAGATCGGAACAGGCGCCTACATCGCGAAGTTCGACTTTACGGCAGAATCCTTCTGCGCCTCGAAGTTCGACGAGACGACCAACGACTACAAGGCATCCTGTGCTGAAGTGGGCGCCAGAGTCGAAAAGGCAACTGACAGCAAGACCAAGACTCTTGGCTTCAAGAGAAGAAAGTAATTATAAACAGGCAGCCACCAGGATCTAGCCATCCTGGCGGCTTCTTTATTTTTGGATAAAAGAAGAGAAAGTATGAAAAGATTACTCAGCATTGTTTCTTTACTTGCTATGTTCTGCATGGATTATGCAGAGGCAGAACTACCGAACATAGACAGAACATGTACCACCTGTAGCCGACGCTATTTGGACTCGTTGAACGTCTACAACAGACGTCCGATCCGAATGAACCAAAGCGGATTCAGACCGCAAGACTACAAGTACGCCTATGTCGCCGATCCAAAGGAAATGACCTTCAAAGTCATCGATGCGAACAGCGGTAAAGAAGTTCCAGGTGGCGGAAACCTCTCGCTTATCAAGAAAGGCGCTACAAAGCCAAACATCTGGATTAACGGCGCATTCAACTCGTTGGAAAGCATTTATGAGTTTGGTAAACAGGACTCCATCAGCACAGAAAAAGAAGACCTGTACCGAGCCGATTTTACTACGCTTTCAACAACGGGCGAATACTTCCTTGTCGTGGGCAAAGACACATCGGCAACATTCCATGTGCACCCTTCCATCTACAACTCCATCCTCGAAAACTCCTTGCAGTTCTTCGGGATCCAGCGCTGCGGTAATACAGATTCGCACTTCCACAAGCCCTGCCACTTGAAAGACGGCTCCAAAGTCGGACATGACTTGACGGGTGGTTGGCACGACTGTGGTGACCATTTCAAGGTTTCTGAAACTCTTGGCTATACCGCCTACGTGCTTTCGATGGTTTACCTTACCTACCCCAACAAGGCAGAAGACCGCTATGGTCATTCTTATGCTGACACAGTCTTTACAGACGGCATCCCGGATATTCTCTACGAAGCAAAAATCGGTGCCGATTACATACTCAAGCTTTACAAGGCCTCCAAAGAAGATGGATTGATTGCCCAAAATGACATGTACCATTCCGTGGGCGTTGACGAAAAAGACCACTCATTCTGGGACTTGCCGGAACGTCAGGACGCTCAGCCAGAATCTAAGGGCGGTCCAGACCGCGTTGTGCTCACAGGCATAGGTGCAAACACTTCGGGTATGTTTGTTGCAGCCCTTGCAAACGTCGCTGCCGGCTATCGCGTTTACGACCCAGCCTATTCTGATACGCTCATCGAAGCAGCAAAAGACATTTACAAGAACGTGATGATGCCGCTCTTTGACTATGGTAACGGAAACGAAATGGGAAAGACGACATCATTCCCTGGATTCTATACCGGTGGCGGTCCGCGTTATGACGATGGTGCGGCAGCTGCACTCGCCTTGTGGTACGCCACTAAGGACACGACCTACCGCTATGACCTTTACAAGAACACCAACATTTTCAACAACCCCACCAACTCTAGATTCAACCTGGACTACTTCAAGGCAGGATTTCTCGGCAATGAAAGTGGCTTTTCTCCTGGCGGCTGGGCAACAGACTACCAGAACATCCACACCTATGTGCTGTTTGCATTCCAGAACCTGATTTTGAAGAGCACTGAAACAGCTGCAGAATTCGGTCTTACAGAAATCGAACGCGACTCCCTCTCGATGCGTACGATGGCAACATTCCGCAAAATTTTGAATGACGCCACAAACCAGGGAGACTCTACCGTTCTCGTCAATCCGGGGGTAAACTCCAACGAAAAAAGCGAAGCTCATGAAGGTCCGACAGACCTCAAGGTCATTACACCCTACAACCTTGTATGGACTAGCTTTGACTGGGGCGTGATCCGCTACAACCTGGGTACAGCCGTTTCCATCTTCTTGATGTACGAACTCACGAAGGACGAACGCTATTTGAAGGTCGCTCTCGACAACATGTACTACGCACTTGGCGCAAACCCGTGGGATATTTCCCTCTTGATGGGCGCAGGTGACAAGAACCCGCAACACCCGCACAACCGTTCTGCAAACCCCGATGGCTTCAATACCGGTGGCATGCCTTACCAGTACCGCTGCCCGAAGGGTGCACTCATGGGTGGCCGCGATCCGGAAAAAACACTTATCGAAGACTGGAGCAAATACACCTCTACCGAAACATGCATTGACTTCTCGGCACAGTTCCTCTTCCCGGCCCAGAGCCTTGCTGAAACACTCCCGCCCGATAACGAAGGCCCGATTTTTAGCAACATCGTCGGAACGCCGATTACAGACTCTACCGCTATCGTAAGCTGGGACGCAAATGAAGTCGCCCTTGTTACGGTTTTCTACGACGTCGTCCCCAATTCCGCCAATCCGAAATCAGTGCAGCAGACCACAGCCTCTAAGGGCGGTTCTGTAACGCTTACCGGCCTCATTCCTGGACAGACATATTACTTCTTCCTCGAAGGCATGGACACCAAGAGAAACATCACGACTGATGACAACCATGGTTATTGGTACTCCTTTACCATGACTCCCAAAATGACTGAAATCAAGGGAGTTACGATTTGCCAGGTAGACCATCGCAGTGCAAAGATTTACTGGTGGAGCACCGACCGTCTGAACGGCGTCGTCAACTACGGAAAGGCCAAGGGAGCCTACACTGAAACCCAAAATGCAAGTGGCAGCGCCGTCCTTTTCCACGAAGCTGAACTCACAGGACTTGAAGCCGGTACGACCTATTACTTTACCGTTTCCTCGGGCGCAAAGACTTCTGAAGAATACTCATTTACCACAGAAACCCACGCCACCTACGCTGACCTCGATATTTCTTTGAAACCGAGTTCTTACGGTGGAGAAGCAGCCTGTAGCCAATGGCAAGATTGCCATGCCTTCATCATGTCGCTTTCAAACAACGACACCGTACCATTCGAAGACTTTGAAGTGCGTATGTACCTCAAAGATCCAAACCTCTCCGCACTCGGAAACTGCCACCAAAACTTCGGTGGAGACGGTCAAATGGGTAAGCCGATTAGCGTTACTTTCGGAAGCGCTCAGGAAGACGGTTTTGGAGGCTATTACCTCCCCATTAACGTCAAAGGCAAACTAGAAGTTTCTGGACAGTTGATTATCCAAATCATCTTCCACAACTACGATCCTAATGTAAAGACAGTGAAATTCAAGGACATCGAAGGTTCCTGGTCACTCCGCGCACACACCGAAGAAACCGATCCGGAACATTTCGAAGGCATTGACTTGACACAAGCTCCTTACTTCAAGGGTTCTGAAACGACATTCCTTGAACACAATTCCAACGGTGAAAAAGTCGTTGCCTTTACCCGTGACCCCTATATTACCGTCTATTACCACGGCAAACACATCTACGGTTACGGTCCGGACTACACGCCAGAAAATGGCCCGCAAGTCAAACGCACCATCGAAACAACATTCACGAGCCCGTTCGTAAGCCCGAGATACTCTGTTGAAAGGGAAGATCCGCTCACAACGTACGCCGCCACAAGTAAGGTTTCGCCGACGGGTGTCCTCGATGCTGTTGAAATGAACAGCAACCCGTACAAGTTTGAATACCCCAACATCAAGCGCACCGACTCTATCGCCTTCGGTACAGATACGACTCTCGCCTACGGCAACAACTACATGGAATGGGTCACCTGGCATAACCGAAATGCCAATATGAAGGACGAAAACAAGTATGACTGCGCCTGTGCCGTGGTCCGTAGCAACGTTGAAATCGACAGTATCACGAAGCCACTCGAAAAACGTTACCTCGTTTTCGACAAGAGCAATATTGTCGGTTATAAGGACAAGTTCATTGAAGTCCAGATTTCGCTCCTCGACAGCAATCTCGAGCTCTACAAGGACGAAAAGAACCTGAACGTCGAATTGGTTAGCGATGATCCGAATGTCCTCTTCTATACAGACCCCACAGCCACTATTCCGGTAACAACCATAACGCTTTATGACGGTGTTGCGACAATCTACGTGAGCTCCAAGGTCGCCGTGAAGACAACTATTTCTGCAACACACGCCAATACCGCAGATTACGCCTACACGCCAGCAGTTGCGGAACTCGACATCGAAGAATTGCCGCCTTGGCCGATTATCGACGTGGCAAAGATTGTGGACTTGAACTGCGACCACATCCCGGATGCCATGGACATCACGCTTTCTTCGGAATATACGGCAAACCAGAGTTTCACGTCTATTTCGTTCACTTACGGAAGCACGACCATCAATGCGAACAAGGTCAAATCGCTTAATGGCAAATCACTCGTTGTCGAATTTGACGACATCAAGGACATCGTAACAAACGCCACAGGAAAGATTACGCTTACAAGTAATATCGAAGGACAGGTCAAGACCGTCGAAGATTCCTATTCCGACGGCATTCCGCCCGCACTCCTTTCAGCTACAGTCCTCGAACGCCAGGATACGGCAAACGCGGATCACGTTTATCTGCAATTTAGCGAACCGATTTCTGCTCCGGGCACAAACTTCCCGCTCATCCTTTACGCAGCAGACGGCATTACAAAGGCTGCTACACCGACGGTCCTCTCGGCTAAGCTTTACAATGAACCGAAGAACATCTGGGACTTCGAAATCGCCTTTGATGCAAGCAACAATTCTGTAGTCACTGCAGGCATGTGGGGACAACTCGACCCGGCAGGTTCCATCAAGGACTTGACCGGCAACGGCGTAGCCGGTCTCTGCACACCAGAAAAGGTCGAAATCCTTCTGAAGATTCTCCCGATCCCGATGACTTACGCCGTCATTACCGACAAGGATAAGAACGGCTATGCAAGCCACGTCGATGTACAGTTCTCCAAGGCACTTGACGCCAAGCACACACCGGATACGCTCGAAATCATCTTCGGTATCGCAAAGCCAGAAACGCTTAAGGTCGAAAAGAGCAAGTTCGCCCTCAACGGTGAAAACCTCGCTATCGACCTTGAAAAGCCGTTCCAGTTCGGCAATACCGCAGGTAACTACGACGGAGCACTTCCCGGTGGAAAGATGCTGACTCATGCAGGTCTTGTCACGCAGTACCTCGGTACAGGCGCCGCCACGGAATCGAACTCGGTCCTCGCCGAAGATAAGGTCGGTCCGGTCTTTGTTTCCGCAACAATCAACCAGACAAACTCTGCCGACGTTCTGAACATTACCGTCAGCGAACCTCTCGTTGTTGCAGACTCGACTCAGGAATTCTACAGACACAAGCGTGCCGAAAGACTTTCCAATGCATTTAGCAGCAACTTCTCCGCATGGAGCTTCTCGCAGAGCAATTCGAGCCTCACCTTCCTCTACATGAACAGCCTCGCAGGCACAGTCATGGAAGGCGACTATGTGAGAATGGGTTCCATGATGACAAGCACATTCAAGGATGCCAATGGCAACTATCCTGAATTTGATGTTCCCTGGGTTTTGGTCAACGGCAAGGGCGCTCCGAAAATCAAGTTCGACGTGCATCTCCGCGAAACCGTTACCGATGCTAATTCGCTCAACCGCTCTAAGGTCAACACCGACGAGACCATGCGATTCTACATCAGGAATCCGTCGAACAACAAGTTCGACCTCATCCAGGGCGGCAAGGTCACACAAACCGCCATTGACTCAGCAGATATCGGCGGTGCCATCTTTGACGTGAAGCTGACTGTTCCGCGCGGCTCTTCGTTTGGTGAAGAATGCGCATGGGAAAGCCTCCTCGTCAAGTTCAGCATTCCGATATACTCGAACCTCGGTAACTTTGTTAATAGGTTCAAGCAAGCGTTCAGTGTAGATCCGAAACAGTACCTCTCGACGAACAACCTGGTGGAATTCGCCATCGAATGGGCAAACAAGGCCCCGTCTGGCATCCGCACCAAGGATGACAGAGCCGTTGGTACTGGCGCCTACATTTACAAGGCAGAAATAGAAGCTACATTTACGCCAAACATGAACAATCCTGATGTCAAGGGAGACGAGAAGCTCATCAAGAACTTCTCGACGAAGAGTTCGTTCGATCAGACAAAGACCTTCGGCATCAAGAGAACTAAGTAAAAAGGTCAAGAAGCTGGGAAAATATGCAAGAGAGTCTATTTACAAACTCGCCCTACGTTATAACGCTTACTGTAGTAGCGTTGATCATCGTATGCTATTTTCCCATCATGCTTGGTCAAAAGACGTCAGTCAAGCAGCTCCCTCGCCCCATACACCAGCTGGTCATCATCAGCATATTCTGGCAAGCGAGCAACTTGATAGGCGACATTTTCTTTAGTGGCGATAACTTTATTGCAGGGACCAGAGCCTATACGGCAAGGCAACTCATATTCTGCGCGGCAGCCCTTGGCTGGATCCAGCTCGGGAACGCCATACACCATACCGCAGAAATCAGTCTCAAGATAAAGCGCAAGAACGGCTGGAAGCTCATGAATATTTTCGGAGCTTTAGCCGTTCTCGTTTCGACATATCTCTTTATCAGTAATCCTAGCTTCATTCCCAATTTAAACTTCTTTGGCTACCATCCCTTTGCAGAACGCCCTGTATTCAACTTTTATTCTTTACTGTTCTGCTTATTCGTAGTCCCCAACATCATCGTTACCGCCTACATTATTCTACGCAACATTGTACAAACTAGCGATACGACACTTCCCTACCAGGTTAGCATTTACATGTTATCCTCGTTTGTATTCTTTGTAACCTTGGCGGCACTCTTCGATTTCGTTATTCCCATTTCCACAAAATTCAGTAACTACGACCAATTCCTCAAATGGTCGCAATTCATCTCGGTATTCTTGGCAATCCTTTCGGGGCAATATTTCACTTCCGTATCGTTCAAGAACAAAAGCGCATCCTGGTTTTTGGACAAGCTAAAAGACAAGATGGTAGACGGGCTTATCTACTACAACTACAAAGGTGAAATCCAGCTTGCAAACCCAGCAGCTCTTGGAATTTTACACACAACGCAAGAAGCCCTCCACAACAAGAAAATCACGTCCATATTCCCGCAAATACAAGACCCGGCAAGAGAATCGACCTACAACAAGATTAGAGTCAAAATCGATAACGAAGACCATATTTTTAATGTCTCGATTTTTGAAATCCGCCAGTCATTGACAACAAACTATAACGTCGCCTTTTTCAGCGATGTCTCCAACACGCTGCATTACCAGCAAATTATCAAGACCCGCGATGAGCAGTTCAAAGAATACCAGCTCGACCAAATCCGTTATCAGGAACGTTTGAACATCTGGAAAAAGAAGGTCGATGAAAGTAAATACTTTTTGGATACGCTTATCAGTACACTCCCCTTCCGCTTCTGGTCCAAGAACGAACAGGGCGTGTTCATGACGCAAAACCAGACAGACATCAAGAGTCGCGGCAACCTGCTGCAGACTTCAGAACCGGACAGCAAAATTTTGCCGCAGGAACTCTTAGCCCGTAACGAAGGCGAACCGCAAAGTTTTATTTCTTACGAACGAATTAAGAGATCGTTTAACGAAGACCAGGATGAAGAAGATGATATCGAAATTTTGAAGCAGGACGACTACAATATGGCAGTCCGCAAGGGTGCTGCTAAGGATATCATGATTTTCAACAACATGTTCATCCCGATTATGGCGCCCCGCAAACCGTACAAAATCATCGGTATCAAAATCGATATTACCAAGGAAATGCGTCTCGAAAAAGAACGCGACATGTTGCAGGAACAAAAGCACATCCATTCGAGACTCGAAGAACTGGGCACCATCTGCGGTGGCTTCGCGCATGACTACAACAACATTCTCGGCTCGCAAATCGGCTTCTGCGATCTCGCCCTTGAAGTGCTCGACAAGGATAACCAAGCTTACATGTTTATCCAGGAAGCCCGAAAGGCTGCAACACGCGGTAAGGAATCGCTCGAAGAGCTTTTGAACACCATCCGCGGAAAGACATCCGAAAAGGACAAGCTCACTGAATTTGCGCCGTACATGATTATCGACGACGTGGTGAAGAAGCTCTGGATTACGCTCCCGCCGAACGTGAAGGTCAAGGCAGAAAACCTCGACAAGAACATCCGCATCGTCGGAAACGTCTCTGCACTCGACCGTATTATCAGCAACCTCGCGAACAACGCCATCTTTGCCATGAAGGAAAACGGCGGTACGCTCACGATTGCCCTCAAGCGCGAAGTGCTCACGGAACCGCTCATTACGCCATACGCCCCGCAGATCGAAGCGGGCACGTACGCCAAAATTACAGTCGAGGATACCGGTACCGGCATGGACACCGCCACCCTCGAACGCATCTTTTCACCGTTCTTTACGACCAAGGCACCGGGTGAAGGACTCGGTTTGGGCTTGTCATCCGCATTAAGACTGCTAAAAGAAGGCAATGCGGGCTATACAGTCCAAACAACATTGGGCGAAGGAACTATTTTTAATCTATATTGGTCTATAAGAAACGAGAAAATGGAGGCTTAATGTCTACAATACTCATCATTGACGATGACGCTCAGCTCAACCTCATGTTGAAGTCTGCTTTGGAATTGAAAGGTTACACTGTCGATACTGCTAGCAACGGTAAGAAAGCAAAGTCCCTTTATCAGAAGAATACCTACGATGTGATTATCACCGACATCATTATGCCGGAAGGTGATGGATTTGAAGTTGTCCTTGATCTTCGTCGCATGGGCATGAGCGACCGCACAATCGCCATTAGCGGTGGTGGCCGTACATCTGCAGAAGACTACCTTGCAACAGCGCAGCACTTCGATGTTGCCGCAATTTTCAGCAAGCCGCTGGATCTCCAGCTGCTTCGCAACAAAGTTGACGAGATTATCAAAGCACATTCGTAATAGCGCATAAATGATGAATATCCTGATCGCTGATTTTGATCGGAAATTTGTCGAGGAGCTACAGCGGAACTGGTCTATTGCCGGAACGAACCTCCTGGTCTGCTCCGACGAAAAAACTTTGATGCCGCTAATAAAAAAGACGTCGATAGACCTTGCGTTTATCGAGGTTCCTTTTTTAATGCTCGACAATATGGATTTGATCAGCTATTTGAAGGAACGCCAGCCTGGTGTCGAAATTTTCGTACTGTGCGATGACCGCAACTGGCAGGGAGCCGCTAGCGCCATTACACGTGGTGCAAGCAGTTTCTTGAAAAAGCCGGTCACGATTTCGCTCCTTGAGAGCACGGCAAGCAAGATCCAGGCTCAACAGCAAAACAAGTCCAACACGCAGCTCATGGAGTCCCAGGTGTTGGACAGCCTTCTCGGCGACACGCCCGAGATGCGCAAGATTTTAAAGACAGTTTATAAGGTCGCACCGACCAACAGCACCCTGCTTATAACCGGCGAGTCTGGTTCGGGCAAGGAATTTTTGGCAAACGTCGTCCACCGCTACAGCAAGCGCGCGAACGAACCGTTTGTGCCAGTCAACTGCGGCGCCATCCCAGAGAACCTCGTAGAAAGCGAACTATTCGGTAGCAAGAAGGGATCGTACACAGGATCTACAGCCGACAAGAAGGGCCTGTTCGAATCCGCCAATGGCGGTACGCTGTTTCTCGATGAAGTTGGCGAACTCTCTCTCGCAACGCAGGTGAAACTTTTACGTTTTCTGCAAAGCCACGAGATCCGTCGCGTGGGCGAAACGGAAGCCCGCTACCTCGACATCCGCATTATCGCAGCAACAAACCGCAATTTGCAACAAGCGATGCACGAAGGGCGATTCCGCGAAGACCTCTACTACCGCCTGAACACGTTCCACTTGCAGCTTCCGCCGCTCCGCGACAGGAAGCCCGTCATCCCGAACTTAATTCGTTACTTTATCTTAAAGAACAAGGAAGCACAGGGCAAGGAAATTCATGACCTTGAACCGGCAGCTCTTTACGCTTTGACAAAGTACCCCTACCCCGGCAACATTCGCGAACTCGAAAACATCATGGAGCATGCGATCGTACTTTCGGAAGGTGGCATCATCAAGCTCGAAGACTTGCCGGAATACGTGCAGGTGGAAGCCCGAGAAAAGACGGTTGCGATTCCGCATATCAAGGATGCTGTGGGCAATAAAGATAGTGCCAGCGAGCCTGCTTACGATAAAACCGCTCGCGACATTGTCGAGGAAGTCGAGGAAGAAGAAAAGTCTGCCGAGAATCCGCTCGGGAAGCCGATTCACTTTGAACCGATTTCGGGCAAGACAGATAGCGCAGGGCTTCTGACGCACAACCCGACAAAGTTCATCACGCATAATCCTGCGCCCGAAGAAGAAGAAATTCTTTCGCTCGACGAGATGGAACGCAGACACATCTTGCATGCCCTAAGCATTTGCAAAGGCAACAAGACTGAAGTCTGCAAGAAGCTCGGCATTAGTCGTGCTACACTCTGGCGCAAGCTCAAAGAACTTAAAATTGAAATGGACGGCGGCGAGGACTAACGCAGTCAAGAATCGCGCAGTTTACACTTCTACGAGAGTCGCGACTAAGCAAGAATCTTTTGTAGAACCGCTACCGACAAAGTCTACGTCTTGGGATTTTTTCCAAGACGTTTTTGCGTTTGGATGCACGGACGAAACTGCCGCGAGAACATCACGGGCAAAAGCGGACAAGTTAAACTCACTGTAGTTGGAACTCACCATGAAAAATCCGCCGGAATTTAAAAGCGTCGCGCAGTCGGCAACGAGCGGCATCAGGTGTTCACGCACATTAAAGTTAAAGCCCTTGAAACGCGCAAAGCTCGGCGGGTCAAGCACGATACCGTCAAAGCGGAGTCCCTTCTTTTGCGCCCAATGCACATACTCGATAGCATTACCGCGGAAGAACTCTCCTGGGCGCAAATCAAGGCCGTTTAAGGCATAATTTTCACGGCCCTTGTCGAGAATCTTGCCGCTGATATCGGCGTTTGTAGCGACCGCAGCACCGCCTAGACGAGCATGCACAGAAAAACTGCACGTATAGCTGAACAAGTTCAAAAAACGAAGGCCGGTTTGCGCGGAATTTTCGAGATTCGCCAAGTCAGCGAGATGCGCGGTGGAAGCGCCGGACATGGCGCGGAAGCGTTCTTCGACTTCGAGACGCACGTGACGCATGTCGAGGAAAAGCCCCGGATTAATCGTATCGAGCAAGTCCACATGAAAATTGGCATTGCCCTCACGAACGGTCCCCACAGCATCTTCTCGCAAACCAACCACAACATCCATCGGAGCGTTTTCGAGCGAACGCCCTGAACTTGAAAGGCGTTCCTTTGTCACAACGCAAACAGGATTGAAAAGAGCGACCAAAGCATCGACAATTTCAGTCTTGCTCGTCAAAAGCTCCGGTCCAAAAAACTGCATCTGGTATCGATCGCCGAACTTGTCAATCGTAAGTCCCGGGAAACCGTCAGCAGCACCATTCACAATGCGCAAAGCATCCGTTACATCAAATAACGGTGCGCGCTTTTCGAGCGCAATCGCTAACTTGTTTTTTAAATCAAAAGCCATTCGAGAAAATGAATCCTAGATCCTTCGACTTCGCAACTTCGTTGCTTCGCTCAGGATGACACAGAAAAAATAGAAAATTCACTGGATCCCGTCGGTCGTTTCACGCCCTCCAGGATGACAACTCTTTCGTCTATTTATCAAGAGTCTTGATCTGATCCACGAACTCGCCCACTTCCTTGAATTCGCGATAGATGGAGGCGAAACGCACATACGCCACAGCGTCAAGCTTTTTGAGTTCCTGCATCACGAGGTTGCCTATCTGATCATAGCTCACTTCAAAGCCTTCCGACATCTGCAACGAATTTTCCACGCGCGTCACAAGCTGTTCGATATCGTCTATGGACACCGGGCGCTTTTTGCAGGAGTTCATAATGCCACGTTGCAATTTTTCGCGCTGGAACGGCTCACGCTCGCCGCTGCGCTTGATAACGGTCAGCGGCTGGACTTCGATATATTCACGGGTCGTAAAGCGACGGCCACAAGCGCAACATTCACGACGCCGACGAATCGACGAGCCACTCACGCGGCTATCGACAACCTTGTCGTTATCATTCTTGCAAAACGGGCAAATCATGCCTTGAATATAACACTTTTTGAAGAGAATGTGCGCAAAATCACAATAAAATTACATTGTTTTAGTAGGATGTAGGACAAATGCATAGGTCGAGCGTCGCGGCCAAGCTTGCTTGGACATGACCGAGACCAGCATTTGGTACTTGAGCGTAGCGAGAGTACAAGTTAGAAGTAGTGCAAAAAAAACGGCACCGTCATCGGCACCGTTTTTTAAAAGATTCGATTGCGTTCGCTAATTAAGCGTTAGCTTTCTTGAAGTCTTCGACGTTCTTGGCGTATTCAGCGAGGTATTCCTTAGCGGCTGCGGCAACAGCTTCTGGGACATAGCCGAATTCCTTTTCGAGGACGCCTGCTGGAGCAGAAGCACCGAAGCGTTCGAGACCGGAGACCTTACCGAAGCCACCCACAACCTGAGCAAACAGGAGCGGAAGACCGCTGGACTTTGCAAACACCGGAGTCCACGGAGCAATGACGCTGTCGCGGTAGGCTTTCGGCTGCTTGAGGAAGAGAGCCGGGCTGATCATGGAAACAACGCGCACGGACTTGCCTTCGTCGCGGAGGAGTTCAGCAGCCTGGTGTTCGAGGAGAACGTCACTGCCGTTTGCAACCAAAGTAAGATCTGGCTTCTTGCCTGCGGCAGTGTTGTCGCTGACAATGTAAGCGCCCTTACGGCAAGCCTTGGCAGCTTCGTAGCGGTTTTCACCCGGGAGCGTGTTCACGACCTGGCGAGTGAGGATGAGAGCCGTCGGGCTGTCGTTGTTTTCAAAAGCCATTTCCCATGCAGCGAGAGTTTCGTAAGCGTCTGCCGGGCGGAGCACGAGCATTTCGGCCTTGCCGCTAGCCTTCGTGAGGCTTTCGAGCAAGCGGATCTGCGTTTCGTGTTCAATCGGCTGGTGCGTCGGGCCATCTTCACCCACGCGGAAGCTGTCGTGCGTAAACACGTACTTGACCGGGAGGCCCATGAGAGCAGCCATACGGATTGCCGGCTTCATGAAGTCACTGAAGACAAAGAACGTTGCGCAAATCGGATAGAGACCGCCGTGGAGAGCGATACCGTTTGCAATAGCACCCATCGTGAGTTCTGCAACGCCGACCTGGACAAATGCACCCTTGAAGTCGTTAGCGCGGAAGATGCCCGTCTTGTCGAGGAATGCCTGCGTGTTGTCGGAGTTCGAAAGGTCTGCAGAGCTGCAGATGATGTTGTGATAATTTTCGGCGAGGTAGCCAAGAACCGTACCACTAGTGACGCGAGTGGCAACACCTTCCTTGATGTTGAGCTTGGAGAGGTCGATCTTCAAGCCCTTGCCAGAAAGCCATTCATTGAGGGTAGCAGACTTTTCAGCGTTTTCCTTGTCCCAAGCAGCCTTAGCCTTCTTCCATTCGGCGACCTGCTTGCGAAGTTCGTTTGCGCGGGCTTCAAAGCCAGCCTTCACGTCGTCAAAGACCTGGAACGGATCGTCCGGATTGCCACCGAGATTCTTGACCGTAGCAGAGGTAGAAGCACCTGCGGCATTGAGCGGCTGACCGTGCGTAGAGACAGCGCCTTCGTAGCTCTTGCCGTCTTCGGCGATAGCGCCCTTGGCCATCGTGGTGTGACCGTAGACGAGCACCGGCTTTTCAGTTTCGGCCCAAGCGGCCTTGAAAGCCTTGCGGAGTTCTGCAATGTTGGAACCGTCGCATTCAATGACACGGAAGCCCCAGGATTCGTACTGCTTCACAAAGTCGTGGTCCATCACGTCTTCGGTCTTGCAGCTAAGCTGGACCTGGTTTGCGTCGTAGAAGAAAATGAGGTTCGAGAGCTTGAGGTGGCCTGCAATGCGACCCACGCCGTATGCGATTTCTTCTTCGAGACCGCCATCAGAAACGAGGCAGACGGTCTTGTGTTCGAGGATAGAGCCAAAGCGTTCGACCATGAAGCGTTCGGCAATAGCACCACCGAGAGCAATGCCGTGACCGATACCGAGCGGACCCGAGGAGTTTTCAATGCCGAGGGCGACATCGACTTCCGGATGGCCCGGAGTGCGGCTGCCAAGCTGGCGGAAGTTCTTCAAGTCTTCGAGCGTGAGGCGGTTCGTAAGGACGAGTTCGGAATAGAGGAGCGGGCTCATGTGGCCCGGGTCCATGAAGAAGCGGTCGCGAGCCATCCAGTTGGCGTTGTCCGGATCATAGCGCAAGAACTCGGCAAACAAAAGCGTGATGGCGTCTGCGGCGCCCATGGCTCCACCCGGATGTCCGGACTTGGCCTTCTGCACCATCGCGGCAGAAAGGATACGGACGTTGTCAGCTGCTTTTGTAACTAATGAATCTTGCACGGTCTAACCCCTTTAGAGTTTTGTTTTTACGCGGCAAATTTAGTTTTTTCTTGCGAAACTCTCAAGGTATATTGTCAAATGAAAAGCCCAAAGCAATAAAAAGTTATATTTCAGCAACAACTTAAAATAAGCCCAAACGCCCCAAAAGAAGCAATTCCTGGAGCGATTTTTACGTGTTTTCGAGAAGGATTAAAATGAACTACAAAGACGCTATCTTGAGGCTCTTCAAGAACTTAGCTCACCCCGCCGGCATTTTCGGCACCCTCGTTGCCATAGCCATTCCGTTTCTAATTTACCTCGCCCCGAACATTAATCACAGGGAAACCATCCGACAACTGGACTTGAACCTCCCCCTGCCGCTTTTTGCGATACAGTTCGTCGCAGGCATCGTCCTGTTCTGCATGTTGAGCAAGGATTTCAGGGAATGGATCAAGGGAATCCTCCCCGCAAAGTCCATAAGCATCATGACGCTCGTGTTCGCCGTTGCAGTTTCAATTTTCGCAGGCACACAAATAGAGGCCCGCCACCGTGTCCAGAGCGACGAAAGCGTATTCATGTCCGTTGCCCAGAACATGTACTACAATAACGAATCCGGCACCTGCAACCAGGGCGAATTCGAGAACGGCGCCCTAACATGCAAATCCACATCCAACAGTTTCAAGACGAAAGGCCTATCGTTCCTTTACCGCATCGGCATGCCGCTGTTCGGAAGCGACC
>Ga0256407_10004904_pt1 | contig 21857 bp, 19 predicted proteins | sample RumenRJG_04DNA_FD_193489 | JGI IMG/M metagenome (GOLD analysis project Ga0256407, IMG submission 193489) | Bovine rumen microbial communities from Lethbridge, Alberta, Canada - RJG_04 | ecosystem: Host-associated > Mammals > Digestive system > Stomach > Rumen | place: Canada: Alberta... | reverse complement strand
AAATCGACGGCGCGCAGCTCCGGCAGCGAATCCAGCAGCGCCGTCTCTCCCGCGGCGAGGGGGAGGCGAAGCTCGGTCGCGTCCGCGTCGACGCTGCCCGCCGCAAAGACCACCTGCGGCCCCTTGGGCGTGGGCGTCTCCTGCGTGGCCGGCGCGGCGCTGCCGCCGGCTTTGCCGCAGCTGCCCAGTACCAGACAGCAGAGCGCCGTGCAGAGCCCGGCCTGTATTTTTCTGTTCAACATTCCAATCTCCCTGCGGCTGTTGGGCCGCAACATATGATATATCAGTATACGGTGTACAGATCCGCAAAGTCGATCACGTCGGGATCCGGCTCAACCTCGCGCGGGCAAGAATAGTCATAGAGCGGATCCGTCCAGTAATAGGCGTAGGCCTCCTCGTCATAGCCCATCTGCTGACGCAGAAGCTCATAGCGCGGGTCATAGCGCTGGTTGCCCATCTCGTCGCCGTGCTCGGCAAAGCGCCAGTATTCCTCAGTGGGGTCGGGCGTGGTGTCGTTGACGACGCAGTTGGGGTGCAGCTCGCGGTATTTTGCGATCTGCTCGGGCGGGACGGGATCGTGCTGCCCGATCCACAGCCGCTCCAGATCCAGCCCGTAGAGCGGCGTGATATCCGTCACGGCGAAGTTGAAGCAGATATTCAGATGCCGCAGATTGTGCAGGTTCTCAAAGGGCGTCAGATCGTGCAGACGGGTGGACATGGCCTCCACGTACTCAAGCTTCGGGCAGTACGCGATGGGGGAGAAGTCCTCCACAAAGCTCATGCCCACGATGAACACCTCAAGATCCGGCATATAGCGGATAAAGTCGATGGTGTCAAGATAGTTGTTGTGGCCGAGGTCGAGGTACTTGAGCTTCGTGCAGTATTTCAGATTCTGCACGTTGTTGTGCACCAGCTCTCCCGCCTGGCCGGGCATGGAGGCGAGGATCTTTTCCACATTTGTGCGCGCGGTGTAGCCCTGGGCAAAGTTGATGCGCCAGATGACCTCCACATTCGGCAGACTGTCGCGCAGGCGCGCCATCGCCTCGTTGGGGACGCGGCAGCTGTCCATGTCGAGCGTACGGAGCCTTGTCATACAGGCGGCGACTTTGCCGACCAGCGCGCCCTCATCCTCCATGGGGATGTACTTGAGATCCATGACCTCGTCGCTGAGATTGAACGGGCGGTCAAAGATCGTGAAGGCGTAGTCGATCACGGCCTGGGGTGCGGCGTCGTGCAGGAGCTTCAGGCTGTCCCAGGCAAGGGGCGTCTCCAGTTCGCTTCCGATGCTGATCTGCCGCAGACCGGGCAGGCGCTTGAGCTGCTTTGCCGTCTCGGCCGCGTCAGCGTCGTGAAGACCTTTCAGATCCACAACGGCGGCGTCCTTGGGATAGACCGTGCCGAGAATGCGGATCTCAGGCTCCGGCGTGGGCGTCGGTGACGGCGTCGGCTCCGGCGTTGCCGTGGGGGAGGGGATCGGCGTCTCCTCCGGCGCCTCGGCCTCCTTTTTTGTGCCGCAGCCCATAAGCGCCAGGCACAGCAGCGCGCAGAGCAGTACAAGTGCCGCGCGGCGTATTGCTTGCATCATAGTCCGTAGACCTCTTTTCCGAACATTCCCCGGTATTCATCGGGGACCTCTTTGTCGCAGTAGGGATCCAGCCAGTAGAAGCTGTATTCCTGATAGTTGTAGCCGAGCTGCTCGCGCAGAAGCTCGTAGCGCGGCACCCAGTAGTATTTCGGCTCCTCCGGGTCGTAGGCGGTAAAGCGCCAGGCGTCGCCGTGGGGGTCGTCCGCCGTGGTGTTGACCTTGCAGCCCGGAACCAGCTCCTTCATGCGCTGCGCCTGCTCGGCGGGCACCGGGGTGTCCCGCCCGATCCAGAGGCGCTCAAGCGCGGTGAGCCCGTAGAGCGGGGTGATATCCTTGATGTTGGGACAGGCCGCGATGTTGAGATGGTGCAGCCCTGTCAGGTTTTCAAGCGGACGGAGATCGGCAATGTTGGTAGAGTTTAACTCCAGATATTCCAGCTTTGGGCAGCTTCGCAGGGGGCTGATATCCGTGACGCCGGTCATGGCGATGATGAGCACCTCAAGCTCCGGCATGGACGAGACAAAGGAGAGATCCGCCAGGTCGTCGTTATGGCCGAGATCGAGATACTTGACGTCCGTGCAGTATCGCAGCATGGAGGCGTCCTCTATCATGCCGCCCACGGTGGGCTTGGAGGCGAGGATGCGCTCGGTATCGGTACGCACACTGTAGTTCTCGCCGAACCAGACGCGCCAGACGATCTTCGTCTGCGGGAACAGATCGCGCATCTTTTCAAGCGAGGAGTCGGAAATGCCGGTGCTGTCCAGATCCACATAGGTGCAGTGGTTCATACAGGAGAGCACGGAGTACAGCGCATCGCCGTTATCGCGGATGGGAAGGCCGCGGTAGTCGAGCTTTTCCGTGTCCAGATCTACCTGCTTGCCATATAAGGTAAAGCTGTAGCGGAAGCGCACATCGGGCCGCCTTGATTTCAAAAGGGCGATGTCCGGCCAGGGGATCGTTCCGGCCTCCTCGCTGCCGAGCTCCACCGTCGTGAGTCTGCCCATGCAGGAGAGAACGACGGCCAGGGCCTGCACGTCCTCATGCCGGGCGTCCCGCAGATCCAGGATTTCGGCCTCGCTGTCAAATACCTTGCCGCCAATGACGGCGGAGAAATGGAACGCGGCGTCCGGCTTGACAGCGCGGATGGCCTGCATGTCCTGGATGCCGAACTGCCCGCCCACTTCGCCGAAGCGCAGGGAGCGGATATTGTTCAGACCGGAGAGCGCGTCGAGCATGGCGGGCACGTCCGCGCCGGTCATCCATTCCAGATCCAGCTCCTGCACGGTGTTGTCCACGCGCTCCCCGTTCGGGAGCTGAACCGTATAGAGAACCTGCACGTCAGGATGGCGCGCGGCCCAAAGGGCAATCTCCTCGCCGCATTCGCTGCCGCGGAGGTCAGCGCTTTTGAGGCGCGTCAGATAATCAAGCTGCGACACCTCGTGTTTGGTGATCACGGCCTTGAGACTCTCGGTGTTGGCGGACACGTTCTTGCCGCCAATGCTGATTTTTACGCTGCCGAAGAGGGGCGCGGCGAACCAGGGGCCCTCATGATAAACGCCGGACATGCCGAAGACGAGCGCACCGGCCAAAATCAAAAGGGCCAGCAGACGACCCAGTACTCTCTTAAAAACCATTTTCTCCCTCCGGGGAAAATTCCTCCCGCCGGCCTTTTCATACAAGCGGGAAATTACACTCCAATATAAAAGTATAACATCCCGCAGTTTTATTTGCAAGACAAAGACCGGGCGCAAAGGACAAAAAACACGGCAAAATCTGCCGAAATGGAGAACAAAAACGAAAATGGAAAAATCAGAGAAAACTTTTTGAAAAAATGCTTGACAAATGGAGGGACGGGTGCTATTATAACGATGCTGTGGCCGGGTAGTTCAGTCGGTTAGAACGCCGGCCTGTCACGCCGGAGGTCGAGGGTTCAAGTCCCTTCTCGGTCGCCACAGATATGCCCCTTTTATAAGGGGCATATACTTTGCTGCTATAGCTCAGCAGGTAGAGCGCATCCTTGGTAAGGATGAGGTCCCCAGTTCGAATCTGGGTAGCAGCTCCAGATTTTCAGCTCCGAAATCTTAAGGTTTCGGAGCTTTTTTCTTTGCTTTTTGGACGTTTTGAGGGTATCTCCCAAACGGGGGAGAGCCCTGCCGATTTCAAAACAGCCGTTTTCAAGCAAAAACTGCAATTTTTTTCGGACAAAAAATCCGCAACCCATTGCGCCGCAACGGACTCAGCGATCAGCGCCGTGCAATTTCTGAACAGAAATGGGAGAAAATCCCATAACTTTTTCAAGAATTTAAGGCATAGGCCTGGTCGATCACGCTTGCCGAGCGAATGACGCTGTCCCTGTTTTTGACGTAGTGCTTCAACGTCATGGCCGCCGTGGTGTGCCCTGCCGCTGCCTGCGCCAGCTTGATGTCGCGGGTGTTGGCATAGATATCGGTCAGCACCGTCGTGCGGAAGCGGATCGGCGTGATCTTCTCATCAAAGCCCATGTCCGCCTGAACGCGCGCACACATCTGCCTGACCTGCATATAGCTGAGAGGCTTGGCGCCGCCGAGCACAAAATCCGTGGGCTTGCCCCTGTCGGTGAGGTACGCAAGGGCAGCAGATGAGAGCCCGATCGTCCTTTTGCTGGCTGCCGTTTTCGGCTCTTTGATCTCCGGGCGGTTGCGGTCGGGATGCGTCACGGCGCGGCAGATATGAAGCGCCTGTTGCTCAAAATCAATGTCCTGCCACTGCAAGCCCAGCACTTCCTCCAGCCGCAGCGGGTGGAGCGACTGCAGCGCAATGTACATGCGGTCAGTCGTGTTCCTGACCTGATCAATGTGGCGGTAAATATAGTTCATTTGCTCAACGCTGTAGCATTCCGTGCACTTGGACGGCCTGCCGGAAATGCTGATCCTTTTTGATTTGGCAGGATTTCGGATGAGGTATCCGTCATCGACCGCCGCATCCAGAATCATGTTAAGTACGACGCGCGCCTTGTCCTTCGTGGTCTTTGCGCCGCTCATGCCGTTGAACATCCGCTGGATATCATCGGTGGTGATATCCTCGATATTCTTGTTTCCAAACGCGGGAATCAGATAGCGGGTCAGCTGACGACGGTATGTGCTGCCGGTGACGGAGGCGATATTGGGCTTGCTGTAGAGCTCAAACCAGTTTTCGGCGTAGCTCTTGAAATTGTGCTTTCCGCTGTCCGCCTCCGGATCCGGTGACTGAAACAGCGCTGCCAGCTTTTCGGCGTACTCCTGTTCGCTGCTCGCACTGATCCACCGCTGATTTCCGTTAATGATAATAAAACGTCTGATTTTGCATGCCATGTTGTTTTCCTCCACAGACATACAATCGGTCTCTGTTCGTTTGTCAAGGTTCAGCGCTCGGTTCAAGAGCCATGATATCATCGCCGCGTTTTCCTTGTCAACAGTAAGGCTGCCGGCATCGCGCGGCATGTTTTGCGTTTCTTTCACAGGCTCAGCCTCTTCTTGTCTGTCGGAGTTTGCCAACTGAGACAAGAGCAGGGAAGCAAGGGTGTTTACATGCCCGTCAATGCGTACATTTTGTGTGGCATCAGGAATATTTTTTACTTCGAGTGCAGTTGTTTCTGCGGATTTAATAGCATTCATCTCCCATAAAATTATTTGAAGAGAAGGATGCATCTCCATGGCCTCGTAAGAGGAAAGCGGAGATGCGAGATCAAATAATCATCTGAGAGAGCCAGCGGAAAAATCTGTGTTCAGTCGGATACCTCCTTTCGTGATCGTGTACTATTTCTTTGCGGCTCGCTCAAAACTGCGAAAAACAGCCTTTGAGAGCCAACATAAGTATCGAAGAGAATTAAACACAACATGCAAAGAAGACAATCAACAGATTCACATCTATAAGTATCAGCGTGACAGTCGTTCGCGTGAAGCTGTTGAACAATCAAGGACATGTTCCTCACGGATGCTTGTGACAAATTACAAGTAGAACGGCGTTTTATTCTTTTTTATATAGTTTTATATCCTTATATATTATTTACTATACTTTATTATTTCTTGGCGGAATCTGCCACTATCTTGGGTGAAATCCGACACCATATTGGGTGGAATCCGCCACTGTATAGGGTGAAAGTTGACAGCATACAAGGTGGGATCCGACACTGTCTTCGTGGCTCAGAAGTCTTCCAGGCATTCCGGCAAGGTCTTCATTTTATCAGTCTTTCTTGACGTTCCCTCAGGCCTGTTCCATCCACGTATACTTTTTAGAAACGTTATTGTCGGTGATTCGGTTTTTTCATCTTTGCCGTGCTCGGCTTCGTTTTTTTTTCCTTTCGGCATAGTCCTCATCCGTTTCGAACGGCAATCGGTCATCATCTTCTGAAAACGCTTCACCGCTATTGTCGTGCTCAAATGACCGAACCATGTCTGGTTTGCGTTTTTCAAAGAACTCTTTTGCCTTCTGCTCTTCTGATAAAAGAAATTGATGAGCGTTTGCGTCTGCAGTGGTGCCTGGTTGCTCTGGCGCTTCTTTCTCCAACTTGGTCTCTTTGACGGTCTCCTGGGCAGGAGCGTCGCAGAATATATAACTGTTCGCCTTTTGATGGCGGATAAAACCTTTGTCGAGCAATTCCGCAATCCCTGCCTTATACATGTCACGGGTTATTCCCCAAGTGGCACAGTCTTTTGGAGAAAGTGCAAAGCGATATCCGTCTGCGTTTTTTTCAAGGTAGATCCACATTTTCAATGCGCTGAGTTTTGTTATGGTTTTGCAGGCATGTCTGCCCGCTGACTGCAAAAAGGATGTATAGAGAGCATCTCCGCCCACATCAACTTTCTGCTTTTGTGTTGTGATGATTTTCTGATTTGGATATGTTATCATTCTTTTCTGTACTTATCCCTCCAAATACTCCTGATACTCGATCCTGAAAAGCGGCTGGTTGCCGATCTTCTTTGCGCAGGCATAGGCCGTATGGCCAACGAAGCCGACGTAATTGAGCGTCCTGTCCGGGTTCAGCGCGTACAGATCCGCGTGATGCCTGGACGTCGGCAAAGCTCCGTCGCAAAATGTGAAGCCGTCTGCCTCCGCATCCTTGAGAAATTGCGTGCAAGTTCTCTCGTCCGAAAGATGGACGTAGATTCTTCCGCCGGTTTCTTCGACCAGCTTTTTGATTCTGGGCATAAGAAAAGCCCTCCCTTCTTATAAATAGACACGAAGGATGGGCGTAAAAAAATATGCAACCATCACTTCGTGGCTGCATACAAAACCGTATACAACCATCGCTCCATGAATCTATGAAGACCCATCTCCTAAGCTTTGCCACCTTGTCGCGTTTTAGCGGTAGGTTGGCGGGCGGTCAAAGGGCTTAGTCCCTCGCGCCTCTCTCAATGGCTGAGGCTACTATATCACGGAAAAAGATTTTGTCAAGTAAGTTCCCTGCGAGTATTTGCGTTTACCCAAAAAAATTTTTTCCGGGACTTGCGCTGCTGCGTCTTCATCTGCATGGCTCCCCACCGTTAAAATGATAGTTTTATTGCCCTCCAGAAGAGGCAAACGTGGCGATTTTTCCTGCGCCGGAGTCCAGAAACCCATTGAAATGTAATGGATTACGGCGTTTATGAAAAGCTCCGCGTCAGAAGCGTCGGCCATCTGCTGCGGGAAATTTGGGTACATGGGAATGTACGACACTTCTGCACCACGCAGCTATTTGTGAAGTGGCCTTCTTCTCTCGCGCAGAGATGATTATTGCCCGAAGCGTTCAAATGGTACCCGGCTTCTCAAAAACGTTCAAAAATGGAGGGCTTTATCCATGATCTGACAAGCATCCACTGAAAGCTTTCCTATAAAAAACCTCCCAGTTTGAGATTCTCCTGCGTCTACTGCCGTCGGGAGCATCTCGATGAAGTGCGGAAAATTGAGCGTAAATTTCCTATTTGCCCGTTTGTCTTCGGCAACGATCTTGCCCGAGACTTTTCCGGAATTCGTGTTGTCGCTTTCGCCCCTCCGGTCTGAGCGAAAACGCGCAAAGCGTTGGCGTGCCTTGTGGTTCATTCGGCATTTCGTGTGGCTGTATCGACCGGCTAGCTGCTATTTGCTGTTCATCACCTGCCTGTGAGCTTGCTTGGTTTGGCATATTGAAACAGAGAAGGGGCGTCATAATGCGAGAATAACGTACATTTTATACTTGATTTTTACGTTGAATCGGCAGGTTGCCTGTGGTATAATAAACTAATTAAATTTTGACGAGAAACGGCGGGATGCTCGGCCTTCAGAGCAGAGCCCCGTGCTGAGAAAAGAAATCAGCTCGTCTCCCGCAGAAAGCAACCACACCGCCCTGACGGCAGAAGGGGGAAAGACAAAGCATGGAAAATGAACGAATCGCGACCGGCAAGCGCTGGGGACTGAAGCTGCTCCTGGTGCTGTTCGATATCTTCGCGGTCAATTTCTCGTATTTCATGGCGCTGGTGCTGCGCTTTTATGTAAACCATGAGTTTCACCTGGCGGGCACACTGTTCATGCCCCTGTTTGAAAAGTTTGCGCCCTGGTATACCGTCTGCTGCATCGTCGTCTTCGCTCTTTTCGGGCTTTACAAAGGCGTCTGGCGCTATGCCGGCTGGAACGATCTGACCCGCGTGGTGTATGCCAATATCGTGACCTGTATTATCCAGGTCGTCGGCACGCTGCTCTTCATCCGGCGCATGCCCACTACTTATTATATACTAGGCGCGGCGATCCAGCTCTTCCTGATCTGCCTGAGCCGCTTCTCCTATCGCCTTATCCTAAAGGCGACTTCCCAAATTGCCAACAACAGGAGTGAGGCCACGATCAATGTGATGATCGTCGGCGCAGGGGAGACAGCCCGCGGGCTGCGGCGTCAGCTTGAGGAAGGGGACGGCAGCCTCGTCCGTCCGGTATGTGTGGTGGATCTGCACAGCGACAGCAAGGGCAAGCTCTTCGATGGCCTGCCGATCGTAAACGGGATCGAAGCCATCCCCGCAGCGGTTGAGAAATACGATGCGCACAGCGTCATCATCGCCGATCCCCTCATGCGCACAGAGACACGCATGGCGATCAGCGAGCTCTGCCGGGAGCACAAGCTCAGCTTACAGAATTTCACCGGCTATACCCAGACGATCACGTCGGGAGTTTCCCTGAATCAGCTCCTGCAGCTGGTGAACGGCCCGGTCAGCGTCTCGCTGGACGGCAATACAAAGAGTTTTGAAGACAGCGAGCAGGCCATTGCCGCCCTGCCGGGAAAATATGTGGTGAAGGCGCTCTCCGCGCGCTCCGGCAAGCTGAATGTGGAAGTGCAGCTGGATCATACCGTTCTCAACAGCATGGACGCGGCCTGGGTCGCGGACTATGAGCAGGAAACCGGCGAGCCGGTCAGCTTCTTCTGAGCGGCAAGGGAAAGGAGCAAAACAATGTACGATTTCAAATCTGATCCCCGATTCGCCGGCGTCACGCCTTTTAAAAACAAAGTCTGGCTCTCCAGTCCCACCATGCACGGTGACGAGCGGCATTGGGTGGACGACGCGATCCTGACCAACTGGGTCTCCACTGTCGGCGCGAATATCAACGAAGTCGAAAAGCAGATCGCGGAATATGTGGGCTGCAAATACGCCGTGGCGCTTTCTGCCGGTACGGCGGCGCTGCACCTTGCCACCAAGCTCGCGGGCGAACGGCTCTACGGCCAGGCAAAGCCAAACGCCGGGACGCTGGCGGGACGCCGGGTGTTCTGCTCGGATATGACTTTTGACGCCTCCATCAATCCTGTGGCGTATGAGGACGGAGACGCTGTCTTCATTGACACGGAGTATGATACCTGGAACATGAGCCCCGAGGCGCTGGAAAAGGCGTTTGCATTCTATCCCGACACGCGGCTGATCGTGCTGGCGCATCTCTACGGCACCCCCGGCAAGATCGACGAGATCAAAAAAATCGCCGACGCGCACAACGCCCTCATCGTGGAGGACGCGGCGGAATCCCTGGGCGCGCTCTACAAGCTGGACGGCAAGTGGGTCGAGACCGGTACATTGGGCGACTATAACTGCATCAGCTTCAACGGCAATAAGATCATCACCGGCTCTGCCGGCGGGATGTTCCTGACCGATAATCTGGAGGACGCCAATAAGGTGCGCAAGTGGAGCACCCAGAGCAGGGAAGCGGCCCCCTGGTATCAGCACGAAGAGATCGGCTACAACTACCGCATGTCGAACATCATCGCCGGCATCGTGCGCGGGCAGATTCCCTATCTTGCTGAACACATCGACCAGAAGCGTGCCATTTATGAGCGTTACCGTGACGGCCTGAAAGATCTTCCGGTGAAAATGAATCCGTATGATCAGGAGAAGTCGGTTCCGAATTTCTGGCTGAGCTGCCTGATCATCGACGAGGCCGCCATGGCCCCGTCGGTGCGCGGCGAGCAAGACGAGCTGTGGCAGCACGTCCCCGGCAAGAGCAGTCCTGGCGAGATCCTGGCGGCGCTGGCTGCGTTCAACGCGGAGGGCCGACCAATCTGGAAGCCCATGCATATGCAGCCCATTTATCGTGTCTCACCGTTCATCACGGCCGACGGCAACGGGCGCGCGCGCAGCAACGCTTATATCGCCGGCAGCAGCGCAGACGTCGGCGCGGACATCTTCCGCCGCGGCCTGTGTCTGCCGAGCGACAACAAAATGACCCCGGAGCAGCAGAATAAGATTATTGATATCATACACAGGTGCTTTCGATAAGGGGAGGCAGCAATGCCCATAAGGAAACATAAGCCCTACGGCCCATATGAAAAATACTTCAAGCGTCCGCTGGATATAGCTCTTTCCGGCGCGGCGCTTGTCGTGCTGAGTCCGGTCATGGGCGTCACGGCGCTGCTGGTCAAAAAGAAGCTGGGCAGCCCCGTGATCTTCACCCAGGAGCGCCCGGGCAAGGACGAAAAGATTTTCAAGCTGCACAAGTTCCGCTCCATGACAGATAAGCGGGACAAGAACGGTCAGCTTCTGCCGGACGATGTGCGCCTGACAAAATTTGGCCGTACCCTCCGCTCCACGAGCCTGGACGAACTTCCGGAACTCTGGAATATTCTCAAAGGGGACATGAGCATCGTCGGCCCGCGGCCTCTGTTAGTGAGATATTTACCGCGTTATAACGAACATCAAGCGCGCCGCCATGAGGTGCGGCCGGGATTCACGGGGCTGGCGCAGGTTCACGGCAGAAACGCGATCTCCTGGGAGGAGAAGTTTGACTGGGACGTAAAGTACGTAGATCATATCACATTCACAGGCGACTGTAAGATCGTGCTTGAGACGGTGAAGACAGTTTTCAGCCACGAGGGAATCAGCTCCGAAACGTCGGCAACGATGGAAGAGTTCAAAGGGAGTGTGGTTGAGAAATGAAGCTCGCGATTATTGGAGCATCCGGTCACGGCAAGGTTGTGGCTGATATTGCCGAGAAGAACGGATACGATGAGATTGTGTTCTTCGATGATGATGAGAGTATAGAGCTTTGTGGTAAATGGCCAGTTCTCGGCACCGTGCATGAAGCGCTGAGCGGAGAGCATGATGTTTTTATTGCTATCGGTAAGGCTGAAGTCAGAGAGAAACTGATGGAGTGCTTTGATGGCCACCATTTCCCGGTTCTCATCCATCCAAATGCAGTTGTTGCGGATGATGTGGTGATTGGGGAAGGCTCAGTCATTATGGCCGGAGCGGTCATCAATCCCAGCGTGAGGATAGGGCGAGGATGTATTATCAATACCTGCAGCTCGGTTGACCACGATTGTAATATTGAAGATTTCGTCCATATCTCCGTTGGAGCCCACCTGTCCGGCACAGTTAATGTCGGGAAAGGAAGCTGGATCGCTGTCGGAGCGAGCGTTGTAAACAACGTGGAGATTTGTGAGGGAACGGTTGTTGGCGCTGGAGCAGTGGTCGTTAAGAATATTGAACAGCCTGGAACATATGTAGGAGTACCGGCAAAAACGATGAAGAAGCCGAATCTAATATGGGGGGTACAGCCTAACCCATAATGACCAGCTCTCCGAAGGGAGGGCGGCGTAATGAACATTCTATTCACTGGTGTAGGCAGAAGAATAGAACTGTTACAAGCCTTTCGGAACGCTGCTCTTGTGTTGGATAAAGAGTTAAAGATTTACGGTGCGGATATGGCTGGTACAGCTCCGGCTTTGGCTTATTGTGACTATGCGCGGCGAGTAGTCGCAATGAAAGATCCCCAGTATATAGAGAATCTTCTCCGGATTTGCGCGGATGATCACATTGATCTCTTGATTCCGACGATTGACACCGATCTTTTAAGCTTGCCAGAGAACAAGGAAAAGTTCGAGGCAATTGGCACAAGAGTTATGATCAGTGCGCCAAATAAGATTCGGATATGCCATGACAAGAATAACACATCTCAGTTTTTTGTAGATTGTGGGCTTCATGCTCCGATGCCTGTGAATGACTGGAAAGAGTACAAGAGCGGTTTCCCTGCCTTTATAAAGCCGAAGGATGGGAGCAGCTCTATTAACGCATTTAAGGTTGAAAATGAAGAGGAGTTAGTAATTTACGCTGGACAAGTTGAGGACTATATCGTTCAGCCTTTTGTGAGCGGAAAAGAATATACAATCGATATCTTCTGCGATTGGAATGGAAATCCAATTTCAATTGTTCCACGGGAAAGGCTTCAAGTCAGAGTCGGCGAGGTACTGAAGACGAGAATAGACCTTGATCAAACGATGATCGAGGAGAGCAAAAAACTGTGTTCAGCGTTCAAACCATGTGGGCCGATGACGGTGCAGCTCATACGCGATGCTGCGGGCATCGACTGGTTTATTGAGATCAATCCCCGATTTGGTGGCGGTGCGCCGCTGTCCATGAAGGCGGGCGCAAGAAGCGTGGAAGTGATTCTGCGGCTGATGGACGGAGAAAGCATAGAGGAGCAAGAGATCGCCGATGGATCGATCTATAGCCGATTTGATCAGTCTGTGTGTATCACAGAAGGAAAGGGAGAGATCAAAGGTGTGATCTTCGATTTGGATGACACCTTGTACAGTGAAAAAGAATATGTGAGATCAGGCTTTAGGGCTGTCAGTGACTACTTAGGCGGCGGGTATGAGGACAAACTATGGGGCTTCTTTGAAGAAGGAAAACCTGCCATAGATGAGCTGCTGAAAGAACTGGGAAGAGATAAGGAAAAGGCAAAGGTATTGGAAGTTTACCGTTCCCACAAGCCCAATATCCATCTCTATCCCGGTGTGGCAGAGATGATTACGGAGTTGAAGGAAAAAGGCATCAAAGTTGGCATCATTACCGACGGTAGACCTGAAGGACAGCGGAACAAAATAGATGCGCTCGAACTGGGACATCTCGTTGAAGATATTATTATCACCGATGAGCTTGGCGGCACTCAATTCCGTAAGCCCTGTGACATTGCGTTTCGGATTATGCAGACACGCTGGAGACTGAATCCGGCCAATATTGTTTATGTCGGCGATAATCCAGCCAAAGATTTTAAGACTCCGCAGCAGTTGGGGATGCAAAGCCTGTGGGTAAAAAACGACGATGGGCTGTATTCAGATTCACTATTGAACAACGATAGAAAGTTTTATTCTCTAAAGTGTGTGAAGCGGTATTTACTTAATTGAAGCTCGTTATCAGTTACGAAGGAGTTACTCTATGCGCGTTATGATTCTTGCAAATAACGATGTTGGCTTATATCAGTTTCGCAGAGAATTGATTGCTGAGCTACTAAAGGATCACGAGCTTTATATTTCACTTCCGTATGGAGATATGGTTGATCCACTCGTCAAGATGGGGTGTCGGTTCATCGACACACCTATGGAGCGGCGCGGGATGAATCCCTTGAAGGATCTGCGACTCTATGGGGAATACAAGAGAATACTGAGAATAATAGAGCCCGATCTCGTTATCACCTACACGATCAAGCCAAACATTTATGGAGGGATTGCCTGTAGGTTGAAGAAGGTTCCTTATGCTGTGAACATCACGGGTTTGGGTACTGCTTTTGAAAACAATGGCTTACTTAGAAAAATGGTCACGGCAATGTATAGAGAGGGATTGAAGAGGGCAAAGGTTGTTTTTTTTGAGAACTCCGCTAACCGTGATTTATTTGTGAAGGAGAAGATTATTAGGGATAATCAGGCGGTACTTCTGAGCGGCGCTGGTGTTAATCTCGACCACTTTACCTATACATTATATCCCCAAAATGATGTGTTTCATTTCCTCTTCATTGGTCGTGTGATGCAAGAGAAAGGGATCAATGAGTTGTTTGAGGCTATGAAGAGGCTGATAGCAGAAGGGGAGAACTGCTTCCTGGATGTGGTTGGCCCGTTTGAAGAGAATTATAAGGATAAGTTGGAGGAATTCGAAAAAGCTGGATGGCTCAAATATCATGGATTCCAGAAGGATGTAAGGCCGTTTATAAAGAATTGCGACTGCTTTGTGTTGCCTAGCTGGCACGAAGGTATGGCAAACACAAATCTTGAGTGTGCAAGCTCAGGCCGTCCAATAATAACGAGTAATGTCCCAGGCTGTAGAGAAGCAGTTACGGAGGAATCAGGATTTCTTTGTGAGCCGAAGAATGTGGACAGTTTGTATCAGGCGATGAAGAAGATGATTAAGGCAAATAACAGGGAAGAGATGGGTAAAGTCGGACGAAAGCACATGGAAGATATGTTTGATAAGAGGAAAGTTGTAGAGTCGACTATCAGAGAGGTGTTAAAATGAGAGCCCCGTTATTTAGCATAATTATTCCAGTTTATAATGTGGAAAAATATATCGATCAGTGCATTAATAGTGTGTTAAAACAAACGTGTAGTGATTATGAAATAATACTGGTAGATGATGGTTCACCTGATATGTGTGGAGAGATATGTGATAGATATGCGAAGAGTAACGCGAACATTCGTGTTATTCATAAGAAGAATGCGGGACTATCTATGGCACGGAATGACGGATTAGAGAATTCAACAGGAACTTACGTTCTGTTTTTGGATAGTGACGATTATTGGGATGATGATAATTTTTTGAAGCAGGCGAAAAATAGACTAGAAGAGATACAGAATATCGATATCTTGATATTTGGGACGAAAAAGCTTTTTAATGGTAATAAGATAAAAGACATTAGGATACCAAAGGCGCATAGAGATGAAAAACCAACAATTAAGCAACTGATGCAAGAGAATTCTTTCGTTGTATGTGCATGGGATAAGATCGTATATAGACAATTTTTAACTGATAATAATGTTACATTTGCTGAAAACCAACTGAGTGAGGATTTTGAGTGGTGTATAAAGTTGCTTCTTTCTAATCCGATGATAGATGTTCTTGACATATCTCCGCATGTATATAGACAGCAAAACGCTAATTCGATCACATCCAATATTAGCAGGAAAAACATCGAGGATATTTGTAATGTATTTGAAAAATATAGAAGCATGCGCAATAATTTGCCATTAATGAATTTTCTTGCAGAAGAATATGTTCTGTGGATGATACCTACAAATTACATAAAAAAAGCGGATATCATTGACTTGCTTGCAAGAATGAAAAACCATTACTCAATATTAGAGTATGATTGGTACCCAAATGTAAAGCGAATTAGTAAGTTTAAGATCGTGGGCTTTGAACTAATAAGAAAAGGCATGTTTATTGCTTATCAAATTATGAAGAGGAGATAAGTTGAAAGTATTAGTAGTATCTCAAGAAGTTTGGCGAAATGATAAAAATGGAGGGAACGTTCTTTCTAATATCTTCAGTAACACTGGATATGAATTTGCTCAGATATATTGCAATCCAGGGAATCCTGCTAATAGCCTTTGCAAAAAGTATTACCAGATGACGGATTCTATGATGATTAAATCTCTTCTCCATAAAGGCAAGTCTGGCCACGAATTAAACTATGAAGTTTTTCCGTGTGATAATACCGTATCAGTTGATGAACAGGCGGAGCAAGAGAACCATAGCTTTTACAATTTTTTCAGAAACCATCATTTAGAACTGTTTTATGTTTTTCGCTCACTCATATGGAAACTGGCAAGATGGAACACGCCAGAATTGCAGAATTTTATTAGGGAATATAATCCGGATTTGATATTCGCACCCTGCTACGCATCGCATACCATGTTGGCGATTGACAGATTGGCAAAAAGTCTGACAGGCGTTCCAATGATTTCCTATATCTCAGATGACAATTATGGCCTACGGCAATTTAGACTGGATCCTATTTATTGGCTTAATAGGTTTGTCCTGCGGAAGAACATGCGGAAAACTTTTAAAATGTATGACTTGGTCTACACTATGACAGAGGAGCAAAAAAAGGAGTATGAGAATGCACTCGGCTGCAGAATGAAGATTCTCCGTAAGAGCGGAGATTTTACAAAAGTTCATGAAAAAAAGTCAGTCAACAATCCGATACGCATGATCTATGCTGGTGGTATTTATGTGGGTAGGTGGAAAACACTTGCCAAGATTGCGGAGTCTATTCGAAAGATAAACACAGATGGTGTGAAAATCATTCTCGATATCTATACAGGGAATACGTTGACAAAAAAACAGAAGGCGTTATTGCATGACGGAGTTAACAGTACTGTTCATAAGAGTATTTCATTAGAGGAATTAAAAGATAAGTACTGTGAAAGTGATATTGCGCTGCATGTGGAGTCATTTGAGCTCAAGTACAAGCTTTTGTCGCGTATTTCATTTTCTACAAAGATAATAGATTGCCTCTCAAGCGGCTGCGCAACAATGGCGATCTGTTGGAACCAACACTCAGGTTATATCTATTTGAAGAAAAACGATATTGCGATCTGTGTGGATTCAGAAAAGAAAATACCGGAAGCGATTCAGAGTATTGTAGACCATTCGGAACAAATTATTGAATATGCTGCCAAAGCAAAAATATTTGGTTTGGCAAACCATCAACAAGAGATTATAAAGAAAGAATTCATGGGAGATATAGAATCATTCGTGAAGGAGTGAATGGATGAAGGTTTTACAGATTAATGCAGTTTATGGAATTGGTTCAACCGGCAGAATGACCATGGAATTGCATAATTATATGAATGACCATGGAATTGAATCCTATGTCTCCTGCTCCCAAGCCTGTATTATATCAGACCCACATCAGATACCTATAGGAAGTCCACTGGATGTAAGAATTCATTCATTTATGGGACGGCTTACCGGTTTACAAGGTTATTTCTCAAAGACAGCAACAAAGAAAATTCTAACAGAAATAGATAAGATTAAGCCAGATATTATTCATTTGGGCAACTTGCACTCGAATTATTTATGTGTCAATTTGCTCTTGGATTACATTGTAGACCATGACATTCCAACAGTAATCGTTCTTCACGACTGCTGGTTTTATACTGGAAAATGCTCGCACTATACTATTGATGGATGTAACAGTTGGGAAAACAAATGTGGGAATTGTCCTCGTCTGAAAAAAGATATTCCGAGTTGGTTTTTTGACAGAACTGAAAAGATGCTCAAGGATAAAGCGGAGAGACTTTCAAGAATCAAAAAATTGGGTGTAATAGGAGTTTCTGACTGGATTACCAATGAGGCCAAAAAATCAATACTAAAAGATGCATTAATTATAGAAAGTATTCATAATTGGATTGATACGGATGTTTTTAAACCCGACCAAACACAGGCAAATGCATTAAAGCGACGACTTGGCTTGGAAGGGAAAAAAGTTATACTTGGTGTATCGAACCTATGGAGCAATGCAAAAGGGCTTGATGTGTTTATCCAATTGTCAAGAGTTCTGAAAGAAGATGAAACTATTATCCTGGTGGGGAATGTTGGAAGAACAAATCTCCCACAAAATATACTAAATATACCACCGACAGAGCAGGTAGAAGAACTGGTTGGGTATTATACAATGGCGGACGTATTCCTACAGCTCTCGCCTGAAGAAACATTCGGAAAAGTTGTAGCAGAGGCTATGGCATGCGGAACTCCGGTAATTGTAGTTAATTCCACAGCAAATCCGGAGTTGATTTCAGATGATACTGGATATGTATGTGAAGTTGGCGATTTGAAAAGCATAAGGTCAAGACTTGAGCAGATATTTAAAGCACCTAAAGAAAAGTACTCGATAGCTTGTAGAAGATATTCTCAATTGGAATTCAATCGCGATGTTCAAATGGGGAAATATGTTGCATTTTATAATCGTTTACTAAAATAAGACTCCGAGGTACTAAATGGTTTATTATATCAATTTTGTAATAGAGATATTGGCGGCGATGATTCTGCTGAGAGGCGTTATGGCTAATACTGATCTATTGCAACAGGCTGTGATGTCAAATGACAGGAGAAAATGGTATTGCATTTTTTGCGGAACCCTATGGATTCTGATATCTGGGCTTAGAGGATTGAGTGTCGGAGCAGATACAGAGGCCTACTATTATATGTATCTCAATGTAAAGAATATGAGCCTCGATAGATTGTATCAGAATATAATTCTAAAAATAACTTCAAATATTGGAAATAAAGATCCCGGTTATGATCTATTTGTTAAATTAACTCAAGTAATATCTGATGATTATCAAGTTTTTCTTGTGGTAGTTGCTGTCATATTCATGGTGCCCTTCTTGATTTGGGTGTGGAGGGAGTCAAAGAATCCGCTGATCAGTTTCATTTTGTTTTCAAGTTTGTTCTATGCTTTTTTTGCTATTACTGGAATACGACAGACGATAGCAACTTCGCTGATTGTACTTATAGGAGATAGATTTGTAAAAGAAAGAAAGTTAATACCATTTTTAGTTGTTGCTTTCTTTGCCGCATTGATACACAAGTCTGCACTGGTATTTGTGCCATTTTATTTTCTTTCAAGAATAAAGATACGAAAAACTACTTCGGCCTTAGCAGGACTGGCTTTTGCGCTTGCCTTTATTTTCAGAGGCACGCTGAAAAATCTTTTTATTTCAAGTTCGGGCTACAGTGATTATGCAGCAGACTATGAAGGAGCTGGAACATATACATTTACGTTTATATTGATAGCATTGTATGTGTTGAGTATCCTCTCATATAGAAGAGATAAAAATTTAAAAAATAACGGCCGGTTTTATGTTGCATTATATTTGGCAATGTTTTTTGTGCCGCTGACTTTTTTGAATCCCAGCGCAATGCGGATAGTACAGTATTTCTCGATTTATCTGGTTCTTCTAATCCCCGAAATGATAGATGCGGCATTTACAAAACAAAGCAAAAAAATTGCAACGGCAGTTGCGGTAAGCATGCTTGCAGTTTTGTTGATAAGAAGCAATCCTTCTTATTCTTTTTTCTGGAATGATTAAAATCACAGGTGCAATCGTATGGGTAATATATATTATCTTTCTTACTATGACTCTACTGGCAGCAATGAACACCGGAATGTGACTCTCTCAGCAAAAACAAAGATGGACTATATCATTAATTGTCTGGTAAAAGCAGGAGAAAGGATCGAGATTATTTCAGCAAGTGGAAGTGCTGATAAAAAGGAGAGTTATCCAAAGAGTTACACAGAGATTCAAGATAACGTATATCTAAAAAAGTTTTATACATTTCCGTGGGGCAACAGCTTTCAAAAGCTGCTCAGCATGACGACCTCAAGAGCAAGTATATTATTTGAACTTCTGAAAAAGAGAAAGAACGATATTGTGCTCGTGTATCACTCTCTTGGGTACATGAACACGGTATTATTTGCGCATAAGATTAAGAGGTTCAAGCTGGTGATGGAAGTTGAAGAGATTTACGCAGACGTGACAGGCAATCAAAAAATACGTGCGAAAGAACTGCGGTTTTTTCAAGAAGCTGACGCCTATATTTTCCCAACACAACTCTTGGATGATGCAGTCAATACAAGACACAAGCCGTCCGTTGTAGTACACGGTACTTACCAAGTCGAGCCAGATCGCTACTGCAATGTGTTCAACGATGATGTGGAATACTCGGAGAAGAAAACGATTCACTGTGTTTATGCAGGCACTTTAGACCCACGAAAAGGCGGCGCTATAGCCGCCGCCGCCGCCGAATATCTACCTTCTAACTATCATATCCACATTTTAGGCTTCGGTGGGGAAAAAGAGATCCAAGAGATGAAGAAACTTGTTGCAGATGTTCAGAGTCGTTCCAAGGCAACTGTCAGCTATGATGGTCTGTTGTCTGGAGAAGAGTACATTCGCTTCATTCAAAGCTGCGATATTGGATTGAGTACACAAGATCCTAATGCAGCATTCAACGAAACGTCATTTCCAAGCAAGGTTTTATCCTATTTCGCTAACGGGCTTCATGTTGTCAGTATTCGCATTCCTGCAGTTGAGCAGTCTGCTGTTGGAGATATGTTGACGTACTATGACGTACAGTCACCTGAGGAAATCGCAAAGGCAATTATGTCGGTTGATGTGCATGCATCGTATGATAGCCGAGAGAGAATTGATAAACTGCATGAGTCATTTGTGCAGGACTTGAAGCAGATGCTGAAGCAAGTAGAAACATTATGAGGTGTTAGCCAATGAATCCGCTTTCACTATTTGATAGATCGAAAAATAAGCTTGTCAGAAGCTATCGAGAATTTTTTTTTCGGAAGTATATTTCTTGTGGCACAACGATTTTCCCCTTGTTGGAAGCGTTACGTTAATTAATCGCAATATCAAACTCGGACATAATGTTTGCATCTATCCTGGAGTTATGTATTGGGGCGACGGCCTGATTGAAATCGGTGACAATGTCGATATTGGGAAAGATACCGTTATTTACGCCTCCAAGTCGGGGGGGGTAAAGATCGGAAACGGTACTGTTATCGCCGCTCAATGTTATATTATTGATGCGAACCACGGATTCAAGGGAAGAGTTCCAATCCGTGGACAGATTAATGATGTAAAGGCTGTTTCAATTGGTGAAGAGTGCTGGCTCGGCGCGAATGTTACGGTAATCAAAGGATCCCAAATAGGTGACGGCGCGGTTATTGGGGCAAAAGCATTAGTAAACTGTGAAATTCCACCGTTTGCTGTCGCAGTCGGAGTGCCTTGTAAAGTGATAAAATACAGGTAAAAGAGGGAATGCTTAATGGGGAGCGTGGTATTATGAAGAAAGCGCCTGTGATGCTGTTATTTTTCAACAGACCAGAATGTCTAAAAGAGGTTTTTGAAACAATAAAAGATTATAAACCAGATGTGTTGTTTTTGGTTCAGGATGGTCCACGGAATCAGAATGAAATAGACATAATCAAAATAAATGAATGCAGAAACATTGTGTCTGATGAAAACATTTTCTGGGAATGCAAAGTCTATAGGAATTACTCAGATGTTAATCTTACGTGCGACCATAGAGAATATACAGGTATTTCGTGGTGCTTTGAATATGTAGATGAGTTAATCGTGCTTGAGGATGACTGTGTTCCGTCGCAAAGCTTCTATCACTTGTGTGAGGAATGTTTGGACAGATATAAGGATAATACAAATATTCATTCTATTTATGGATTTAACAGGGTTGGATCCTATGATTGCCCGTATGATTATGTCTTTTCAACAACAGGAGCGGGGTGGGGATGGGCGACATGGAAGCGTGTGTGGAATAAGGTTGAAGAATTGCAATCTTTAAAAATACTTGAGGACGAGAATGGGATGAACTATTTTTACAGAGTTGCAGATCGTGAGATATTTAATCAATATGGAGATTTTAGACAACAAGGTATAAAGATTAAACAGACTAATTCCAAATTGGGAATAATGACGTCGTGGGAATTTGCTCTGGGAATAGTTCAAATAATGAACAACATGATTAGCATTACACCGAGATTGAATCTGATTAAATACATCGGCATATCTGAAAATGCCACACATACAGAAAGTGACCCTAGATTATTATCAAGAAAAATGCAGAAATTGCTTCTTCAACCGGCTTATGAAATGAAAGAACCATTTAATCATCCTCCTTTTATTGTACGTGATACTGAATTTGAAATTAAATCCAGAAAGGCGTGGCATCAAAGAAGGAAAATTGTAAATGTAGAAGCACTGATAAGACGAGCGTTGTTTATGAACCCAAAAGATTTTCTATTGTATTTAAAGGAAAAAGGTAAAAAATACATAATTCGGAGGCAGTAAGTAGGATTGTAAAATGATGAAAATTCAACATTTTATTAAAGGAAATCGAACACTTCTAGCTGCCTATACCTTTATGGCAATACCGCACAGAAAATGAGTAGTGCGGAAACGACCTAAACATGGTAAAATAACAGTATGAATAAACAGATAACGCTGTCCGCGTTCAACGATGAG
>Ga0256407_10004902_pt1 | contig 21866 bp, 26 predicted proteins | sample RumenRJG_04DNA_FD_193489 | JGI IMG/M metagenome (GOLD analysis project Ga0256407, IMG submission 193489) | Bovine rumen microbial communities from Lethbridge, Alberta, Canada - RJG_04 | ecosystem: Host-associated > Mammals > Digestive system > Stomach > Rumen | place: Canada: Alberta... | reverse complement strand
CCGGGAGCGAAGCGTACGGAAGGTTTCCATTTTTGATGCTCTGGGATATAATAAATGGGTATTTCAGATCTTAACCGGATCTTGGTCAACTCTGTTTATTGTTTCCTACATTTGATTTACGCTATCTAAGCTGGGCTTTTCATTGACACAGAGGATGATATTTATTATAGTATCTACATATAGAAGTTTTCAGGGAACGCCCGTAACATTGAGCCCTTCGCCAGGGTGGCATCTCACACTTCGTGTGAGATAACCGGTGATTACAGGCGTCTCTTCTTTTGAAGAATAAAAATCAGGAGGCCATATGATGAAAAAAAACCTTATAAACAGGCGCTCTGAAGGCATATGGTGGGGGCTGTGCGTAACCTTAAGTAAGCGCATTCTATCTACATTTCTTTGTATTACATTCCTGACTGCAAATTTCATAACTGCATCTCTGCCTGTAACGGACATATCTGTATATGCCGCCGACAGCAAAGCGATAGTGCTTGTAAATGACGGCGTTGCCGGTAATATAGCAAATCCCACGAGTGGAGCCGGTAACTGGAGTAGCGTATATTTTGGCAACTATTATCAGGATACTGATACAACAACTAAGAACCCCGTAGAGTGGAATGTACTGAGTAACGCTAATAAAAAGCTGTTCCTGCTTGCAGATCAAAATCTGGATTGCAGGAGGTATAATGAACAAGACACATCAATCACATGGGAGAATTGCACCCTTCGTAAATGGCTCAACGGAGAAGCTAACGGTACATATGCAGATAATAATTTCATAGAGAATGCATTCTCAGATGAAGAACAGTCAGCCATTGCTACAACAGCGGTTGTAAATGATAAAAACCCCGATTATAACACACCGGGCGGAAAAAATACATCAGATAAAGTATTTCTTCTTTCTATCGATGAAGCAATAAATCCAAGCTATGGTTTCCCTGATAATTATATTATTACAGACTATCGAAAAGCCTTTTCAACACAACATGCTATGTATAATGGCGCATATGTATCTTCAACAAATGGCACCAGTGATTGGTGGCTGCGCTCGCCCGGTATCAGTGATAGCAAAGCGGCGTTCGTGGACGATCGTGGGTACGTGAACACCGACGGCAACTATGTGAGTTACAATAACGTCGCGGTGCGTCCTGCTTTTAATATAAATCTTGAATCTGTAATCCTCACATCTGCCGCAGTAGACGGCAAAGATGCCGGAGCGACTCTTGGTTCGCTCAAAAAAATAGCGTCTTACTCAGGCACTGAGTGGAAACTGACAATCCTCGACAGCGGCCGAAATGCTTTTACTGCATCCGCGGGTACGGGTGCTACCCTTACAGAAACAAAGGGGTATACTTCATGGACAGTTCCCGTAACATGTACGGGCGCAACATCGGGTACTGATGAGCATATCTCAGTCATCCTTACAGATAGTGACGGGAAGGCTCTGTACTATGGGCATATTCAAGATAGTGTCACTATCCCCACAGGTCTTGAAGCAGACACATATACGCTTAATGTATTCAATGAACAGTGTAATGGAAACTATAAGACCGACCTTTCCAGTCCGATCAGTACTATAAACCTTACTGTAACAGAGGCTCCGACTGAAAAGGTCGCTACACCGACATTCTCTCCCGCGGCAGGAACATATACCGAAGCACAGAACGTTGCGATCTCGTGCGATACAGAAGGAGCAACCATTCACTATACAACAGACGGAACCACACCTACAGCTACAAGCCCGACATATGACGGAGCCATCAATGTAAGTGAGACAACAACCATCAAGGCAATCGCGGTCAAAGATGGTATGACGGATAGCGCAGTTGCATCAGCGACATATACGATATCAGAAACTCCCGTGGAAACTTGTACCATAACCTTTGAGCCTAACGGCGGTAAAGGTGAAATGGATCCTCAGGTCGCGGATAAAGGTGAAACCGTAAAACTTAAAGCAAATGATTTTACGCGAAGCGGATATGAATTCAAGAACTGGAATACTAAAGCAGACGGTTCCGGAGATAAGTATGATAATAAAGAGTCGATAAAGCTTGAGAAAGATCTGACTCTTTATGCACAGTGGAAAGAAAAACATGAAGATGATGACGACGATGATGATTCCCACGAAGAGAGTGGATTATCAACACCGTCACAGCCGTCATGGACTCTGGAGATGGCTACTGCAACAATAGCTGCACAGAAGGCTGCAGATCAACAGCAGGCAGTAGCACAGCTGAAAGATGCCTCTGCAAAGCTTACGGCACTTGCATCAATGACATCTGCGCAGAAGGCTACTTATTCCAAGACAGGACTTGACCTTGAAATGACTAAGGTAAGCATAATTGACGCCAATACAGCAAAACTCCTTGTGGCGAATAACAAGATACCTTATAACGTTAAGATAATGTTCGGACAAAGTGAGATTACCATTACAATCCCTGCCGGATTTAACTTCAAGCCCTTCATAAAGGCAGACGGAACTATCAATATCCATGAAGTGCTCTGGTCGATCATATCCGGCAAGACAAATAAGCGTTAATTACAACAAAGAACATTAATAATATAACCGGAAAGATACTGATTAATAAAGAGGATCATGGGACAAGAGAAAGACCCGTGATCCTTTTAATTATGAATAATCTGTTAATGGACGGTAAAACTGAAACCTGAAAAAATAGAGATTAAGTACCTCATTGATTGTTTCCGTCCGACCAGGATTGGTCATTTCTATGCGACTGTGGGTGGCGATTTCCACCCGACTCTAATAGAGCAAAAAGACATGGACATTATTCATTATTGCAGCAGTAGCCTTTATCGCGAGTGTGTGAAAGTTTTTCTGTAAATGAGATATCCTAAGATAATTACGAGCTGAATGGTGGTTAAATATCCATTGTTCAGCTCGTTTTGACTATATATTATTTACTAAAACTTCCCACACCAAAATCAGGCATCTTATGGATCATTCAAGCGGGATTCCGGTATGGACCATCTCAGTGATCCCGGAAGGCAGTGAAGGTGAGATCACCTTGGAAGAAACCGTTAGGAGGATTGCTGATGTCAAGCTGGCTCATGCTCCGGGTGAAGTATATGAATATGCAACGATCAATTACGATGTTCTTGCATTGATCATTGAAGAGGTTACAGGAAAAAAATATGAGGATTATATTACCGGGACAGTTCTAAATAATGCAGGAATGGATGAGTCTTTTTTTAGAATTTCAGATTCTGACAGACAGCGTATTTTTCCGGGACGTAAAGCCGGCTTTTTTGGTACGCGGCAATATAATGCTCCAACTTATTATGGAAATACTGCCGCTGGTTGCCATCGTATCGATCACCTCCGTTTCTTTATCATTTTATCACATTTTATATACGCTATTCATTTTTATTACAAGCGAAGGAGATGGGATTGCAAGGGTTAGCGCCATAAAACGACAGCCCTGATATCACGACCAGCATAAGCCGAAGCAAGGGGAACTCAGTTCCCTCTTATCTCCTGGCGCATAAAGCCCACATACGATATCGTAAACGCAGCAAAGGTAAGCGCCAGCAGTCCTACCAGATGAGGCCAGATCAGCAGTAGGCTCTGACCCAGCGGCAGGTAACCGCGCAGTGCCCCTACCAGCTGGGCGTAGGACACGGCGTTGATCGCCCTGGTCGCGGGGTTCATAAGCACGGAACCGGCCTCGGAATAAAGATAATACGGAGAAAGACGGTTTAAGTTAAGATTAAGGTCATAGTTTTTAAGGCCGTTGACCGCCTGCTGATACTCTGTATTGACAGGATAGGCCGCATTCGCCATAATTCCGGCTAAAAGGCTCATGAAAATCGCGAAAAAGAGCCACAAGGCGATCGAAGAAAGAGCCGAGGTCGTTGCCTGCCTGGTAAAGACCGAAAACAGCATGGCCATTGCCAGCCAGAAACAGACGTAAATGTCAGTAAAGATCAAATAGATCAGGATCCTCACAAGCTCCTCACCTGTGGGTCTTATCCCGGAGCAGAGAAAGCCTGCGCAGCCCACCGCGATTCCTGTGCTGAAGATCATGACAGTGATAAGCGTACTTGAGGCCAGGAACTTGCCGATAATGATGGAATCTCTGTAGATGGGCTGTGACACAAGGCGGTTTAAGGTGCCGCTATTTTTTTCCGCGTTGATCGAGTCAAAGCCCAGGATAAGCCCGATGAACGGCCCGATCAGGGCGATCAGCGACATATACGAGGGTATTGAACTTCCGCCTGTGGAAAACAGCTTTAAGAACATAAAGCTTGCATCAAACGAAGCCTTCGGATCCGCTGCCGCGTCTTTAAGCGCGCTGCCTATGCCCGTAACCGCGCCGTAAACGCTTGCGATCGTCATAGCGATCACCAGGATCAGGATAATGATGAACCTTTTTCCCGTTACGTGATCTGCCATTTCCTTCTGGTAGAGAGCCGTAAGGCTGTGATAACGGATACTCTTATTGTTATGCCCCTCTGCGGCCGAAAAGGCGTTTCCTGCTGCCGTCTTTACCATCACTGTCATCTCCTTCTTTTTCAGTTTCTTCAAAATAGACACGGTAGATCTCATCGAGATCCCCGCCCTTCTGATGCAGATGCAAGAGCTTATATTCATTTGTTATAAGGTACTTTGTAATTTCCTCCCGAAGATCCTCCGAGGAATTGATTACAAAGGTATTGCCGTTCTTTGTTATCCCGGTCATTCCCTTAAGTCCCTCAATAAATCCCAGAAATCTGCTGTCGCAGGGCTCGGTCTCAACCTCCAGAGTGTAGTGCCCTTCCGTCTCGATCTGGCTTCCGAGCTCATTGATACCTCCGCAGGCGATCAGGTTTCCGTCCACGAAAATACCGACCCTGTCACAGATCTGCTGGATCTGGTAGAGCTGATGGCTGGATACCAAGATCGTCTTCTTATCCTCAACGCTCAGCTGCTTTATAAGGCTTAAAAACTCCCGCATACCTTCCGGATCAAGGCCCGTTGTGGGTTCATCCATTATGATGACCTCCGGATCCTTAATAAGGACGTCCGCGATCCCGAGACGCTGGCGCATACCCTTTGAATAGGTCTCCGTCTTCTGATCCGCAGCGTGGGTCATTCCCACCTTTTCCAGCAATCCGTCGATCATCGGGTTGATCTCATGCTCCGGAATACCGTTAAGCCTCGCCATGAAACGAAGGTTCTCACGTCCTGTCATATCGCTGTAAAACCCGATGTTGTCCGGCATATATCCGGTGATCCGCTTTACCAGCATGGACTGCCTTGTGCAGTCATGCCCGTCGATCAATGCCATTCCATGAGTAGGTTCGGTCAAGCCCAGGAGCATTAATATTGTTGTTGTTTTTCCCGCACCGTTCGGTCCGAGCAGACCGAAAATCTCTCCCCGTCTGATCTCCAGATTAAGATGATCCACGGCTGTTTTCGGGCCATAAGCCTTTGTCAGATCCATGATGCGGATAATCGGTGTATCTGTCATAGCCTGCCTCACTGTTTATCTTCTTCCAAACTTTCGAATTATGTAAACCAATCCGGCAACCAGGGCCGCGATGATCACAACCGCCACAATTCCCCAGCCCGTATGATTCTGTACGGCAACTCTCAAGTCGCATTCGGATTTGACCACTTCATTTGACGCAGTGACAAGAACCGCGTAGTCCCCGAGGATCGCATCCTTCGCAGGAGTAATATGGGCGGTCACTTCTTTGCTCTGTCCGGCGGGAATATCACTGATGGTGTCCTCGTCAAATGTGACCTTCCAGTCGGTGGAAGCCTGTGCCTTAAGGCTTATATTGCTGAGGTCGATATTGCCCGTATTCTGTATGGAAAGAACCACATCCTTCGACTCACCCGCATAGGTACTGGTGGAAAGATTGCCATTGGGCGTAGTCGCCGTAAGGCCGTAGGTACCAGTGATCTTAACGGTAACCGGGAGCTCGAGTGTCTCTCCTGCACAGTCCACCATGAACGTGAGAGGATACTCACCTGCCATTACATTCTGCGCGGGTGTGACTGCCACAGCGATCGAAGAAGTTGCGCCGGCTTCTACCGGAACTGAAGATGTTGCGCTGCCGGCATCCGAAGGAGTAAAGGTTACGTTCCAGCCCTCCGGCGCTCCCTGAACAGACATTGAATAGGTCTGATTCTCTCCGCTGTTGTTGGTAAGCTTCGCGGTATAACTGAATTTTGTTCCGGCCGGACCCTCCTGCTGAGCGTAATCCGTGGTGAAGGTATCAACACCGAGCTTTTTCTCTTCCGCATCAACCTTGACGGAAAGCTTTAATTCCTCGTTCACGCTACCGCCCTTCGCGTTCAAGGTGATCGTGTAGGTATCCTCCTTCGCATCCTCCGGAACGGTCAGCGAATAGGAAAGCGACGGGGAATCCTCTTTTTTCTGATGAGCACCTACATGAACCATGGACACTTCATTTGAGGTGTTCTTGAATGCTCCCTCCCAGCCCTCCGGGAGATCTTCCGCTTCAAGCGCAACCGTGGTCTCCTTCGAACCGGTATTTGTTATATAGAGCGGAAATGTTGAGGCTCCGCCTGGCTTTACCGTAACCCCGGGGTAGTCTGTGCTAAAGACCACTCCACCTGCTTCGTCCGCAAAAACCGCAGCCGGCATAAGCACCGTAATCGCCGCCAGCACTCCGGCCGCCAACAGTCCGCAAGCAAACCTCTTTTTCTTTCCTGTCACAAATCCTGCTGTTCTTCCCATGATCTGTCACGCCTCCTTAAAAAAAATGTAAGGATCGTTTGCGATATTGGTCAAGCACCTCCTCCGCAACGCCTGTACTGAAAATTAGTCCCAATTTGTGACGCAAATTTTATAATTCCGTGTTTTTTCTGTGAACAAAAAGAGCTGCCGTAAAACGGCAGCTCTGGCTTGCCAGACGTAAGCATTTCTGTTTGGTTTACACCGCCGGGAGAGTTTGCTGTTGATATGGGGAACATCCAAACGAACGAAACCGTATCTGCGTACAAGCCGGTAAGAAGCCCGGAACGTGTCGCATACAGGTTTCTGGATGGAACGGAGTCAGTAGAAGAGATTGCCGGGAAAATCGCGGAGACGCATCCTGATGTGGCCATTGCTTTTTCGATTCCTATTATGCCGTATGACTGGTCGGCGCTGAGAGATGCGATGGTCGGCGAAGAGCTCCGCAGGAGGGGGATTAAGACTATCTCGCACAGCACCAGATTTGCTCTTGAATCTTTTCAAAGAGGTGAGGCAGACCATAAAGGTGTTAGGAGCATGCTCAGAATGGGATTATGGTATGCACTGTTGCCATGTTCAATCTATGCGATTGTTTTTATGATATCGGCCGTTCCTCTCGCACGATTTTTCCATCCTGTATGTCCTCTGCGGTCTCGATGTCATACTCCTGAAGGAGCTGTTGGATGATCTGACGCTTACCGTCTGTCATCTGGAATTTGTGTACGGGTTTCTTTTCTTTTGCCATAATAAAAGGCCTCCTAAAGATTTATTTTATCTTAGGAGACCCCGTTCATACAGTGTTATTCCGTTTTTACAGAGATTTTTTCACAGACTCTTTATCGCCGCCGATTTCGGTATTAAATCGTTTGTTTATAAAGTCAAGCTGTATCTTATTTAAACTTTATTCCGTAATAATCTTCTATTGCTACCATCCAGACTGCAAGATACTCATCTTTGAACATTTGGGATACATATTCTGTTTTGCCACTGTTCATATATACGGTACGGTCCCTGTAATTAACGATCCAGGTATCATCTTTGCCATATATGTTCAGGTGATAAACATAATCTGCCGCATTATTAGCATCGAGATAGCAGTCATGTATCTTTATAACAGTATCATGAAAATTGTTGGCCATTGCAAGTGACATGATCAGATCTTTTTCTATGCTGTCTTCATCAGAGCTTAAATCTTTGTCAACAAGCATTATTGCGAGCATGTCATAAAAGAAATCCCTGTTTATCGTACGGCCTTTTTCCAAAACAACGGAATCAATATAGTCAAGAAATCCCCCAAGGTCTTTTCCGGCATGTAAAACCGTTGCGGCGTTCAAACCGCCGTTTGGAATGACTGTAAGGTCGGTTCCGTTCCTGTAAACATCAGTAAAACTGTATTCTGTTTTATCTCCGGCGGGCGCAGCCGCTGAAGCATCGGAAGCATCGTCTGTCTTTTCTGCATCGGCCTTTGTATCTTTATCCTGAGAGTTTGTATTAACGTCGGTATCAAATTTTAGATTCTTTATGGACTCAACCGATTTATTGAGAGAATCAAGATCTATATCCGCATTTGTATCGGTGCCTGTTTGTGTATCCGAAACGGACGATAATTCATCCTGCTTTGAGGAAGCGTCTTTTCCGGAGCCTTTCGAACATCCCGTAAGAGCCATGGCAGATATAAGAATAATTGTTGCAACGCGGGTAACAGGTCGTGTTTTGAAATATAAGTTCATTTCCTGGGTTCCTTTCATTTTTACTGTTTGGATTCTTTCTATATATAAGAGAGTATACATTTAAAGATAGGTTCAACAAATTCGCGCAAAGCCCTTGGCAGGCATTGCTATCGGAAGATAATGTCATTTTACATGCAAAATCAAATCTTCCCCAACAATTCCCTCTCAAGTGCACCATAATCAATAACTCTTTCATTTGGGTTATAAAATGAATGTGATCCGGCTCCTTTGCTGTTCTTTCTTATAAGAGTGATGATATATCCTACCGGGTTTGAGATATTATCCCGCCCTAAGACATTGTTGATACAGCACTTTAACATAAACGGAGACATTCCGGCTCTGTTTGCTTCCTTTGCGATCCGATCGATGTTATCGCAGCTCAGCATTCCGCCAAGAAGTGCTTCTGCCGTACAGAACATGGAGTCAACTACGATATCCGATTTTTCATTTTCGCTTTTTCGCAACGCCAAAGGTACATTTTCCCGCTTTTCGGACCTGAAAACGCCATTCTCGGCATTTTTGTCATTTGGATGATCCGGATTTACCCTCAATGAGTGTTCGGAACCTTTATCCGGGGTATGATTAGCACGCTGTTCCGGAGTAAATCTAAACAGGAGAGCACAAATAGGGTTACCCCGTAAGCTGTCGCATTCGGATTTAAAAGACAGATCTTTGAATATTCCCTTTTCATTAAGTTCTTTTACAGCCGGGATGATCAGTTTCTGGAGACAGTTGTTGTTACTGTAGGATATAACCCCGAGTCTTCTTTTAAACTCATTGATCCCCACATGCCATATACCGGTCGTTCTAAACTGCTTCAGATTTATGAAGATAAACTTGGATGCCTTGTGCTTTAGTGATATGAATTCTCTTATATCAAAAGTAGTATAGCCCCTTGGGACGTCAAAAAGTGACCGTGTTCGATCATTGACTTCAACAGTCAGTACCTGATCATACCAGTTTCTGATAAAAGTCGGAAACAGCATATAGTCACAGTCTTCTTTATCATTGCCGACCGCTATAGTGATCTTCTGAAGCTTTGTACATAGCCTTGCAAGTTCCTCGTCAAAGTCTGCAAGAGTCCGCCTGGGATTATATCTTATGGCTTCCCGTATGCTTTTATAGGAAATCCTTATCCCGGTAGAAGAGTTATTCCGAAATGAAGCTAAAATATAAGCGAACGCGTTCATCTCAAGCTTTGTAAGATCCGTCGGAAATACGGAATTGATACAGTTATCGTAACGAATGAGGTAATTATCCATAGATCACGCCTCCTTCGCCATATGTAAGAGAGTTTATCATGGCGGCAGAAAGCCCGTAATGATCCATGAGCTCTTCCTGAACCTTCTTTCCGGATTCATGAAGTTTTATGTATCTTGGATCATCATCCGGAAGATCCCACATCTCCTCCGTTATCCGGTCAAGTTCGATAAGTTTTCCCTTTAGTTCTTCTGAGATTACATTTGTACAGTTCATCTTTTCCCCCTTATCAATAAAAAAGAAGTCTTCCCCTACATATACAAATAACGGAAAAAGATTTTTGTTTGTAAAAAAATGGGAGTACATATCAGATCAAAAAATCCCCTTTTGTTACTGAAATATTCCCCTTTCTGTATTGGAGAATACTCCCCATTCTTTATTTCATAAGATCGACATTTCTCTCCCTTTTGTATTGGAAAATTGCCTGAAACAGGGCAGCAGTGCGGCTTTTAGGGCATGCAAAAGTATTTGATCATAAAAGAATTGTTATAAAATCCTTCATTAAAAGAGATGCGGTAAAAAGATTTATGAAAAATCCGGGTGCTTTAAGAAGAACTGATGTGATATCATAAACACGTGGCGGCAACTTTCCGCCCTCGCCGGTTTATATATGGCCACCTTCATGGTGGCCTTGTTTTAAAGAGAAAACCAAGAGTATTTGATGGAGAAGACATATGGGAAGATTAAAGGAACTAAAGAAATACGTAAACAATGCGCTTTCAAAGATGGATGATCCTGATGACATGCTAAAAGCGGCAGGTCACCTTTACGGTGTATCGATGTCAGCAGAACTTATCGCTCAAAAGCGAGGACTCGATACCGAACTTGCCGGTATGGCAGGAATGCTCCATGATCTTTATGCTTACGAGAGCGGATCTTATGATGATCATGCTCATAGGGGCGCGGATCTTGCCAGAAAGGTTCTAAAAAAGCTCGATATCACATCCCCCGAGGAGACAGATATCATCTGCTCAGCCATATATCACCATGATGACAAGGCATCTGTTGATTCTCCGATGGATGAAGTACTTAAGGATGCGGATGCAATGCACCATATCTACAGCGATCTTTCCAAAGAAGTTAAAGAAAAGGAAGCCACAAGGTATGAGAACCTTAAGAAAGAGTTTGTGATCAAAAACGATTAACTTCAAATAATCACAATTTGAGGGTTAAGTGATTTTGGATCTTGCCGATATATATATCAAAGATAAGAAATTTGCCATACAAAACTCTTTTTCATAACTTCCTCTCAAACCATTTAAGTACAGGGCGCTGCACAGGGTCAGCGTCCTGTGCTTATTTATGTCGGCTCATTTTTGTCTGAACCCAATCGGGCGTGTTTTAAGCATCTTGTTTGCGGCATATTTGCGGCATTTTACTTAATGAAGTAGTTTATTTCTGTGTGACACTCGTGTGACGGTCAAAGTCTTATAACATAATCAAGAAAAGGAACCGGACCGGTAGCCCGGAGAAGGAGGACAAAGAAATGTTAGCAATCAGAGAAGAAGAACTGAATATGGTAAATGGTGGCAGCATACTTGCAGGACTTATCGGCGGATCGCAGTTTAATGAAGGCGACTGGGTAATGTCTAAATCAGATCCGGATCTGGGAATCGGGGTTGTAGTAGGAAAAGAATACCATGAAGGATGGTTCTATTATGTAGCAATGGATAGCGGAAGGCTCTATGCTCCGGAAAGTGACCTTGAGTACGCTATCACAAAATAGAAAGCTTAAACGATATACTTTTTCATACAAAGAAGATGACTGATTTTGTTAACAGTATGTTCATAATTTGAGAGAAAAGCGTCGCAACCCTCGCCGTGAGCATCTCGCACTTCGTACGAGATATACGTTGATTTTGCGGCGCTTTCGCATGTTTGACGCGCCGGAATAGGTTTTCGTGATTTCAAAGGGCTGTTAATAATTCGTGAATATCTTCATTAGGGGATTTTTGATATAATTCGTTTCAGAGTATTCATGATTATTGGCTACACGAGGATTGATTATATGAATATAGAATACAAGAAAATCCATGATTTTTGCAAAGATGATTTGGAAACACTTTTTCTTTCTGTAGATTGGTCTTCCGGACATTTCCCTGAGAAACTTGTTGTTTCTATGCAGAATTTCAAAACTGTTTTTTCGGCATGGGATGGGAATAGGCTTGTTGGGATGATATGTGCGATGGATGATGGGATAATGAATGCGTATGTTCATTATCTCCTTGTTGATCCGGCTTACCATGGTAATAAAATCGGAAGGACTCTTGTTAAAATGGTGAAAGAGCATTATAAGGATTATCTGCGTGTGGCAGTAATAGCTTATGATAATGAGGCACATTTTTATGAAAACTGTGGTTTTGAAAGGAGTAGGGATGCCTCACCGATGTTTATTACGTCACTATGGACATGATGAGAGGGAAAAACACAAAATGGTTGAAATAAGAATTGCAACAAAAGATGATATAGAAGACCTGATGCATATTCGCCTTGAAATGCTTAAGGTCGTGAACGATTTGTCAGAAGAATACGAGTATTCTGATGAAATGGTATATGAAAGCCGCGAATACTTTTTAAATGGAGACCATTTAACTGTTCTCGCTATTGATGGCGACATGGTTATTGGATGCGCATCTATGAGTTTTATCAGGATAATGCCAACATTTGATCATCCTACAGGAAGACGGGCACATCTTATGAATGTATATACACGATATGAATACCGCCGTCAGGGTATTGCACGCAAGATGGTTGAATTTCTGATTGATAAAACGTGGGAAAATGGTGCTACAGAAATCAGCCTTGATGCAACCTCATTAGGAAGGCCGCTATATGAAAGCATGGGGTTTATTGATTCGACAGAAAGTATGGTATTAAGAAAAGCATGAAAAATGGAGCATACATATACAAAAATGAAGCGTGCGAGAAGAAGATGCATGCATTTTATGACAAATCGCTTACGCTTCTTCAAGTACCATATACAGAGGAATACTTCGAGACTTCTTTCGGTAGGACTCACTGCCTGCTGGTCGGGGATGAAAAGAAGCCGAGGATCTGTACTATCCACGGCGGTAATGGTATCACAACGCTGAATTTGAAACTGTTTCTGCCGCTGTTGTCTGAGTACAGTATCCTGACACCTGACGTGATCGGGATGCCCGGGAAAAGCGAACCGCACCGCAATATCAGCAGCAGGAAGGACGAATACGGGATTTGGATCAAAGAGGTGCTGGATCATTATCACATTGAGAAGATATCTTTCGCAGTCTCTTCATACAGCGCGTCCATACTTCTATCGTTGGCTGGCTACCATCCGGAGATGATTGGTCGCTCGCTTTTACTGGTTCCGTCGGGAATCGCACATGGGCCTTATCTTCCTATGTTGGCAAAAATGATCTTCCCATTTATGAAGTATTATTTCGCTCCGTCTGAAAAGACGATGGATGACGTGATCGAGACTCTCGGTGGAGAGAGTGATGACGTATGGCGGGAGTTTTTTGATCTGATGATGGGATCTTATAAGATGGAGTTGAAGGGGCCGAAAGAATATGGGAAATCGGAGCTTGCAGGTTTAGATACACCGCTTCTGCTCATTGCATCCCGTACTGATATTTTTTTTCCGGCGGACAAGGTGTTTCGAAGGGCGAAGGAGATATTGCGGGGGCCACTCAAAATGGTTGAGATTGAGGGAAAGCACCTGCCGACACAAAGTGCTATGGAAGGAATTTGCAGGCAGACGATCGAATTCCTGAAAATGGAAAGTGATACGTGATGATAATTTCCGGTTTGTTAAGAAAATGACTGATTTTGCGGCGTTTAGCATAGCTCCTTGATCTCCTTGACTAATGTTCACGTAATATATATAATGAAACCATAGAGGTGCAAATAATAGCGCAAAAAGAGGTGCAAAAATGGTAGCAATAAAAGGTGCAGATATTAAATATAATTTCAAAGCTATATGCGACAGAGTTTTTGGTGGAGAAACCATTATAGTATCCAGACCCAAGAACGAAAACATTGTTCTTCTTTCGGAAAAGAAATATGAAGAACTTGAGCGCGCTCAAAGAAACGCCGAGTATCTTGCAAAGATCGATCGCGGTATTGAACAAATGAAGTCCGGAAATCTGCAACATCATGATCTTATCGAGGTGGATTGATGAAACTGGCTTGGACAGATGATGGCTGGGATGACTACGTATATTGGCAGACCGAGGACAAGCGCACATTAAAGAAGATAAACAGCTTGATCAAGAGCATTAACAGAGATGGTCTATTAAAGGGCGAAGGCCATCCGGAACCGTTGAAGTACCGTCCCGGTTATAGCAGGACGATCAATGAAAAAGATCGACTTGTGTATGATATACAGGATGGAGAACTTGTGATTTTTTCCTGCAGATCGCATTATGAAGACAAATAACAGCCGCCATCCGGGGGCTGTTATTTTTTGGAAACATTAATTACAGTTGTTAAGATAATGAGGATAACTGACAAAGACGTTTGTATAATAGAAGTAGCAAAAATGCAACTAATGATTTATTTAGATTGGTTCCGCTGCTTATTACACTGATAGCGGAGGTGATTAAGAAATGATTTTTTCAGAAAAACTGCAGGTGCTTAGAAAGAATAAAGGATACACGCAGGAGGCTCTTGCGGAGAAACTTGGTGTTTCAAGACAAGCAGTTGCAAAGTGGGAATCCGGACAGATCTATCCGGATATTTCCAATCTTATCCAAATTAGTGATCTTATGAGTGTCAGTGTTGATTATTTGGTTAAGGATCAGGATTGTGCAGTAAGTATTAAGCCACAACCGGATACGGATCTTGATGAACTGATATCATTCAGATTGGAAGCAAATGTCAATACTTACGCAGCATTTAAGAATGAGGTTGATGCCACCAGACCTGCCTCCCACGATTTCAGATATGAGAACGGCAAGTATATTTATCACGATACATATGTCGGAGGAGAAGAATTTGCAGGAGAAGAGGCGATATGGAAGGATGGACAGGCTGTATATGCCATGAATTATATGGGACGGGTATTGGCAGATGGCTTTAGTGGGAATTTCCTGAAAGAAGCTTTGAGAGCAGCAGAGGAGAAGATGCCGTATAGGGGACCGGAATTATACCAATCAGGTGAATACACATATAGATGTAAAGTAACTGGTGATTTTACGTGGTTTCAGGGATATGAAGAGATATATCAGGGTAATCAACAGGTGTACGAATGTGTTTTTCATGGTGGATTACTGAAATGATATGTTTCGATTTTAGCTTGTTAAGAAAATGACTGATTTTGTTAACTGTTTCGTTCATAATTTGAAATATAATCCTCCCAATCGCCGCAGTTATCGCGTCTATAGAGGATATTGACACTTGACACGTTACGGGTTATAATACGGACATGATAAAGTCATTTGTCCACAAAGGTTTAGAAGAGTTTTTTGAAACCGGTTCTAAAAAAGGGATACAACCCGATCATGCACCGAAATTGGGAAGAATGCTTGACAGACTGGATGCAAGCACGAACCCCATGGATATGAATCTGCCGGGTTACAGACTACACCAGCTTAAGGGAGATAAGCAGAATATGTGGTCTGTTACAGTAAACGGTAATTGGCGAATGACGTTCTATTTTGAGGGACAAGACGCTTATTTGGTCGATTATAGGAATTATCACTAAAGGAAGGTGAATGTTATGACGAGAAGACCTACTCATCCGGGGACGGTATTCCTTGAGGATGTAATGAAACCATTGAATATGACGGTTACTGACACTGCCAGAATGCTTGGTGTAAGCAGAAAAGCTCTGTCAGAGTTCGTAAATGAAAAAGCTTCATTAAGCCCGGAGATGGCATTAAGAATTAGTATAGCTACAAACACATCTGTTGAGAGCTGGATGAACATGCAGCAGAAACTTACTCTATGGAATGCCCGTAAACATGAACCCACAAACGTTATTCCGTTTCCGTTGAATGTTACCAAGGAAGGATAGTGGGGACTGTTATGGATAACAATAAAATAGCTGAGTTTATCAGGAAACAAAAAGTTGCTTTTATATGTTCTATTGATGAGGCAGGATTTCCAAATGTAAAAGCTATGCTAAAGCCGAGAAAAATGGAAGGCTTGCAGAGCTTTTATTTTTCAACAAATACTTCTTCGATGAGGGTAAAGCAGTACATGAATAATCCTAAGGCCTGCATCTACTTCTATCATAAGGGTTTGATTAAGTATGCGGGTGTTATGCTGAAAGGCAAAATGGAAGTACTGACAGACCAGGAAACAAAAGATATGATCTGGCGTAAAGGCGATACGATGTTTTATAAGGGTGGGGTTACTGATCCTGATTATTGCGTCTTAAAGTTTACCGCTGAAAGTGGAAGATACTATTGTGATTTGAAGACGGAGAGTTTTACAATCTGACAGTAAATAGATTGGAAGTTAAAACTCGGTTCGTTAAGAAAATGACTGATTTTGTTAATTATTAACAGTTTCGTTCATTATTTGAGAGAAAGCGTCGCAACCCTCGCCGTGAGCATCTCGCACTTCGTACGAGATATACGTTGGTTTTGCGGCGTTTTGTATGTTTGGCGGGTAGAATCGTTTTTTTGAGGTGGGCAGATTATATTGGGATGCTTTCGGAAAGCGATATGTTACACATAGAATCTTGACGCATAGACACTTTAAGATATAATATGTCTATATGGAGGTGCGCATATGTTAGCATTACAGGAAACTATCCGTCCATCTGCGGATTTAAGAAACCATTATAATGAGATTAGCAAACAATGTAGGGAAAAAAATGAAGCTGTTATTATTACTGTCAATGGGAGAGGTGATACAGTATCCATGTCGTACGAGGATTATAAGAACATGAAGGCCCGGATTGAATTGCTTGAAATACTTGCGGAAGCTGATGAGGATGTACGTAACGAAAGAGTAGCTCCAATGGAGGATACGTTTAATAACCTTAGAAGTATCCTTAAGGAGGACATGCATTGAAATACAGGATATTTCGAACGGACACAGCTGATGCTCATATACATAAAATAGTATTGAATATAGCAGAAAAGTTTGGCTCTGATGTTGCACTGGAAAAACTTGACGAACTTGAATCGAATATCATGATGCTCGCTGATGATCCGTACATAGGAGAGGAACCTCGCTATACATTATTGAGGCGCCAGGGTTATAGGGTGCTTGTCACTGAAAAAGATCTTGTTTTCTATAAGGTTGATGATTCGCAAAAAAGAGTCACGGTATACGCTGTAGTTGATCAGCGACAGGACTATTTAAGAATTTTGAGAGGTATATAAGTGATCACAGTCGTTAAGAAAATGACTGATTTTGTTAACTGTTTGTTCATAATTTAAGAGAAAAGCGTCGCAAATGTTGATTTTGCGGCGCTTTTGAGCTGTGAAGGCCTCTTTTTGAAAATCGGTGATTTCACTCGCCTGTTTACGTTTCGTTCATATCTTCGCTTTGGAATCTTTGATATAATTTGTTCGGGTATTTTTTTACAGGATAACTTATGAAGGGGATTGATAAGGAAAATGAAGATGAAGAAAATGTGGCTTACTGTTTCGGCTGTTACTATACTTGGCTTTGCATTCTTTATATCCGGCTGTGCCGCCTTACATCACGAAACTCCTAAGGATGCGGTGGAATTGTCGGATGCATCTGTGGGCGATATTGTAGTATTCGGAGACATCAGGTGGTATGTGATAGCCAAAACAGAGGCAGGCTATACGCTTTTGAGCGAAAAACCTGTGATAAAACAGGCGTTTAGAAAAGCCGGATATGGTATTTTCACCGTTGCATGGGAAGAATCCACTTTGCGGACCTGGCTCAATGAGAAGTTTTACAACACTTTCACGGAAGAGGAAAAGGCGTTGATCGCAAAGACGCACAATGTCACTTGTGACAGCATTGAATACGGCACCGATGGCGGAGACGATACGGATGATTTTATTTATCTGCTAAGCGTGGATGAGGCAAATGCCCTGGATGACAGTGTGCGAAAATGCGGCAGCTGGTACGAACTTAATTACCAGTGGTGGTGGCTTAGATCACCGGGGGTAAATAGAGATTATGCGACATATGTCGGTAAAGGGAAGGATGGAATAATTGATCCTATTGGAGATATTGCGGGTAATGATTACGGTGCCGTCCGTCCTGCGCTGAATCTTCGCATTGAAGATCTACCGGTCCCGACGACGATGAACAGAACTTCCGCGGAAGTGGAGGCTGAACTTCAGGCGATATCCGATTCTCAGATCGATGATGTGGTCGTATTTGGCAGATATACATGGTATGTAGCGGATAAAGCGGACGGTATATGCACCCTGCTCTGTCAGGGGCCGGTTGCGTATATGCCGTATAATGACACCAAAACGGATATCACATGGGAGAACTGTTCTATACGCAGATGGCTCAATGAGGATTTCTATAACAGCAAATTCTGTGACGGAGAGAAAGCAGCGATAGTGACCACACATAATACATTTAACGAAGACGATTTTCATTATGAAACGGACTGTGGAAATGACACCGATGACAAGGTATATCTGTTCTCTTATACCGAGGCAATGGCTGTCAGTGATGAAATCAGGGACTGCGGTATCGACTGGTGGGTGAGGACACCCGGAAAGTATCAGCATAACGCGGAATATATCGGGTTAAGATCACCGGATACGATTGGCAACTCTGTTGACAGTCACAGGGCGGTCCGCCCTGCAATAAGAGTCAGATACTTAGGTCAGACGGTGGATAGGTAAATCATTCCTGTTTCGCTGGACAGTTATATCGGAAATAATCCCGCTAACGATTCGCGGTAGTAAAGAAAATGACTGATTTTGTTAACATTTTGTTCATATTTATAGTAGAAACGTCGTAAGGCATTGATTTTGTGGCGTTTTTGCAATGCTGGGGCACATTTTTGAAAAACGATGGTTTTGGATGCGTGTTTACAATTCGTTCATATCTTCGTTTTGGGATTTTTGATATAATTCGTTAGGATATTATATTTCAGCATAATGTGTTACAGAGGAGCAATACTAAAGACTATGGAAACATTACGAAAAACATTAAAAATCATAGATGTATTTGTGTTTATAGCAACTACACTGGCTATTGCGGGTGTGTTCTATGAAGGAATGACTTTGAAATGGTATAGCATAGTTGGAATCCTTGTAATCTGTATGGATTATTCCTTTATGCCGGCGACTATCATCCATCTGATCGCAGACAAAAAGAAAAAGATAATATGGTTCCATGTTTTTTCATTGGTAATTATTTTGATAGCGATCATAATGAAGATAGTTGGAATGGATTATCCTGCGATTACCCTTGTTTTGTGGTATTTCTACATATGGTTCTTATACGGGGCATTAAGTGTAAAAGCGTTTGGGTTGAATAAAAGATAACTTTTAGGATAACGCAGAGCGACAAATCTCGCAGTTTGTGGAGGTAATACATATGGTCGATTATGGATTAAAGGGCAGGGTGGCTTTGATCACAGGGGTAAATAACCCGCAGGGAATTGGCGCAACGACTGCTTTGGCATTTGCCCGTGAAGGGACAAAGCTGGTTTTGGTTTATAAAAAGGTAAACCGACCTTTTGATAAGGATAAGACCGACAAAAACGGAGCGGACAGATACTATGCCGCAAATGCCGGTGACGCCGAGTATCTGGAGAACAGATTGCATGAAATGAAGACGGAGTATCTGATCCTTGAAAGCGATATTTCTGATGAAGATAACGTAAAAGCGATATATGAATCGGCTTATGGAAGATTCGGTAGAGTTGATATATTAGTCAATAATGCCGCCACGGATGATGAAACAGGGTGCGACACTATAGAAGCTGTTACTCAAAAGGTTATCGATGATACGTTTGCAGTAAATGTTCGCGGAAGTATTATGATGACAAGTGAGTTTGTGAAACATCGTGGGGATTACGGGAGAATTATAAATATTTCCACAGATGCAGCGCAGGTATTTGCAGGCCAGATCACTTATGGAGCAAGTAAAGCAACGTTAGAAGCATTAACACGTAGTATTGCACTTGAGGTGGCTAAATATGGAATAACCGTTAATTGTGTAGCCCCGGGACCTACTCAAACAGGATGGATAGATGAGGATTTTGAAAAAGTGGTTACTCCGTTGATTCCTATGGGGAAATTGATCCGGCCGCAGGATATTGCAGAAACAATACTGTTCTTGGCAAGCGAGCAGGCACGGATGCTAACAGGACAGGTTATAAGAGTTTCCGGTGGGAAAGATTTGTAAATTCCAGTTGTGCGCCCAGCCAAGGGTGTGTAGCCTAGCCGGTGGGAGTCCGGTATATCCAAGGTCTAACCAGCCAGATATTAGCGAGTCTTGGGATGGTATCAGCAATGGTGCCTGACAAGCGTAGACAGCAAGCAAGTAGGGTCGTAAAGCGATTGAGCCTCGAAAAGTTAGTTATACCAGTTGGCCGACGTCTTAACTGGTGCGGAAGGCAACATCATGCGGCTCGCTATGGTGAGAACTGCATGGCACTGCGGGGTCATAGAGCCGATCATGCTTGACATAAAGGATGCACATCAACTGGGGAGAGCCTGCCGCCTCTCGCAGAAGAGTATGACATACCAACTGAAAACGGAGGATGTCAAACGGACGGCAGGCAGTCGGATAACTTCATAGTACTGTTGAAGTCGGGTAATGCCGACAGAGGGAAGGAGGTTACACAGCAACGGTCTCTCTGAGGAAACATCATCCGTACTCAGGGACGGAGGTAAATGGTGGGAACGAAATTAGAGAGAATAGCAGAAATATCAGCGACAAGCAGGAAACCGGAATTCACAAGTCTGTATCATCTGATCAATGCTGACCTGCTGAAAGAATGCCATAAGGAACTTGACGGCAAGAAAGCAGTTGGTATAGATAAAGTGACCAAGGAAGAATACGGTAAGCATCTTGACGGCAACATTGCTGACCTCGTTCAACGGCTGAAGAACAAATCGTACAAACCACTCCCGACGCGAAGGGTCTATATACCCAAAGCCAACGGAAAACTGCGTCCTCTGGGAATTGTATCCTACGAGGATAAAATAGTGCAGCTGGCGGTAAAGAAGATACTGGAAGCGATATATGAGCCAAGGTTTCTGAATTGCATGTACGGTTTCAGACCCAAGAGAGGATGCCATGAAGCAGTCAAGGAGGTTTATCAACATGTGTCACACGGGAAGATAAACTTCATTGTGGATGCCGACATAAAAGGCTTCTTCGACCATATCGACCATGAATGGATGATGAAATTCCTTGAATGGCATATCAAAGACCCGAACATACTATGGCTGATACGGAAGTATCTAAAAGCGGGAGTGATGGTTGATGGTATATATGAAGATACGGAAGAGGGCACAGTTCAGGGCGGAAATATAAGTCCAACGTTGGCAAACATATACATGCATAACGTGTTGACACTTTGGTTCAAGCTGATAATCCAGAAAGAGGCAAGGGGCGAATGCTTTCTTGTGAACTATGCAGATGATTTTGTGGCGGGATTCCAATACAAGTCAGATGCGGAGCATTACTATGCGGCCTTAAAAGACCGCATGGCAAAATTCAATCTCGAACTGGAAGAGAGCAAAAGCAGACTAATAGAATTCGGGCGATATGCGGAGCAAAACCGCAAAGCAAGAGGGCTTGGAAAGCCAGAGACATTCGACTTTCTTGGGTTTACATTCTATTACGGCAAGAGTAGAAAAGGATACCCATGGCCCAAAGTCAAAACATCGCGAAAGAAATTTGAGAAGAAGCTGAAGGAATTCAAAGAATGGCTCTATGACAATAAGAACCAGCCTGCGAGAGACATAGTGAAGCAACTCAATGTGAAATTGGTTGGCTACTATCGATATTATGGAGTGTCGTTTAACATCTATAAGCTTAATGCATTCCTCCATCGGGTACAGCAATTCCTTTTCAAAGCGATGAATAGACGAGGGTGCAGACGGACATATACATGGAACGGTTTCGTTGACATGTTGAAGTGTTATCCACTTGCAAAGCCCAAGGTTTACTGCTCACTATATTGAAGTAAATGTTACTGTGAGGAGCCGGATGCGGGAAAGCCGCACGTCCGGATCTGTGAGGGGCTAAGGGTGTGAGCCCTTAGTCTACTCGACTG
>Ga0256407_10004901_pt1 | contig 21869 bp, 18 predicted proteins | sample RumenRJG_04DNA_FD_193489 | JGI IMG/M metagenome (GOLD analysis project Ga0256407, IMG submission 193489) | Bovine rumen microbial communities from Lethbridge, Alberta, Canada - RJG_04 | ecosystem: Host-associated > Mammals > Digestive system > Stomach > Rumen | place: Canada: Alberta... | reverse complement strand
CATTATGTACAGGTCGCTGAAGATGAGGATCGAACCGGACTCGGAGCAGAGGAAGGTGATCGAGGCATCGTTCAGATACCACTGTTATGTATACAACGCCCTCATCACCGCCTGCAAATCATATTACAGGAGCAACGGCAGGCTGCCTTCCCGGTTCGATCTCAACAAGCTGTGCACGAGGATCTGGCACAACTGCCCCTTCCTTCACGGGTACCTCTATCAGAATGCCATGAACGAGACCGCGAAACGTGTCCTTCAGGCATTCGCCAAATGCGAGGAGAACCGCAGGAGGAAGGAGAGGAGGGAGTCCAAAGGAAAGGCCGATAAGGAGAATGCCGAGTTAACCGGATCTCCGGAAACAGGATTGGCCTGTCCCAAGTTCAAGAAGCCCTCCAGATTCCATTCGTACACCAATCCCCTGCACATGGAGGTCTTTACCGAAAGGAACGGCAGACGCATGCTGAAGGTGTCGAAGATAAAAGGGCCCGTCCGCTGCTATAACCAGAAAACTCCCGTACCCGGGGTGCCCAAGACCTGTACCATAGAAAAGGTTGATAAGGGGACCCATACCGAATATTACGCATGTCTCTCCTGCTGGGACGATATCGAACGCCGCAGAGGAGAGGAGTATCTAAGCGAACATTCCCCCGATGCCGTGGGAATAGATATGGGAGTATCCAAGACCGCCACGCTGTCCAACGGCACAGTGTACGGTAACGATCATATGTACTCGAAACTGCTGGACCTTTTCAGGAAGAGGCACGAGGCATTCAGCAATATGCTTCCGGGCACTCCCGGGTACAGGAAGGCAAGGTCCCGTCTGATCCACCTCTACGGGAGGCTCAGGGGGATCCGCAGGAACAATGTGGAAACCATCTCCCGTCAGATTGTAGATGCTTTCGACATAATATGTATGGAGGATCTCAAAGTAGGAAAGATAAGAAGGAAATCCAGAGGAAAACGCATGACGAACGCATACGACGATGCATCCCTGGGGATGCTGAGGAGGAGGATCATCGACAAAGCGATAGAAGCTGGCCGTAGGATAATCCTCGTCGATCCCAAATGGACGTCCCAGGTATGCTGCAGATGCGGAGCATGCGTGAGGAAAGGCCTGGAGGTAAGGACACACGTGTGTCCCGAATGCGGCCTTGTTATAGACCGCGACCTCAACAGTGCGATAAACATCTTGATATGGGGGTTGACCGGCAACCCTTTCCCTGAAAGATGGGATGAATAGCCTGACGTTCGCGTACAGGCACAAAACAGATGGAATCTAGTGCTAAAACTGGTTTCATCTAAGGTTTAGTTGTTAGTTACGTCTCCGAAATCGTCGATATCCAATCTGACGGGGGAGGTCTCCTCCGGCACCAGCTCCGCGTTCTTGCGGGCGGGGTTCCTCGCACGCGAGGCTGCCAGCTCCTGGACGCGGTTGTAATCGACGGGGTTGACGGCGGGGATGGCGAAATGCCTGACCAGGACGGTCTCCCATCTCATGTATCCCGCATAGATCGGGTTGTGGAGGATGGTGCTCAGATTGTCCTTGGTCCACTTGCTCCCCCTGCGGGTGCGGATGCCGTCGCGGTTCAGGTTCTCGGATATCTGGGACAGGGAGTTCCCTTCCTCGAACTCGCGGTAGATGCGCCTCACGATCTCCAGCTCGCCGGTGACCGCGTGCAGGATACCGTCCTCCAGTCCGTAGCCGAAGGGAGGGTTGAATCCCATGGTGTGGTTCTCGCCGGGACGGTTCCTGAGAGTCTCGGCCTTCTCCTTCATTCCGAGCTTGGTCCTCTCGCCGATCTGCTCGGACTCGAGCTGGGCGATGTTCTGGATCATGGTGACGACGAACCTGCCCATGGCGGTGGTGGTGTCCAGTTCCTCGGTGGCCGAGCGGAACTCCTTCTTCCTCTTGGCCAATTCATCCATCATGAGGATGAAGTTGCGGGTGTTCCTGTGAATACGGTCCATCTTGAGCACAAGGATCAGGTCCCATTCGTCCATCTCGGCCATCATCTCGGTATAGCCGGGACGGCGGGTGGTCCTTCCGGAGTATCCCTCGTCGCGGTAGACCTTGTAGACCGAAAGGTCCTCGGCCACGTCCTCGCAGTACATGACGAGCTTCTCCTCCTGCGCCTGCAGGGAGTAACCTTCCATGGCCTGCTCCTCGGTGGAGACACGGATGTAAAGCGCGGCGCGCAGTTTGTCCAACGGCTCACCTCTGGTTACCGTTCACCGAATCGTATACGCCCTCCGCCACGATGGCGGGGGTGCGGCTCTTGTAGATGCCTCCGTCCCACTGGAGGTATCCCTTGTAGAGCGGGTTGTGCAGGATGCGGCAGACCGACTGCCTGGTCCACTGGCCCCCAGTCTTCGAGGGGATGTTGGCGTTGGTGAGGGAGACCGCTATGTCCTCCATGGTGTTCCCGGCTAGATAGAGGTCGAAGATCCTCCTGACCACCTCCGCCTCGGATTCCACCACTACAAGAGTTCCGCGGGCATACCTGTAGCCGTAGGGCTCGGCGGAACCCATCGGTCCGTCCCCTTCCTGGGCCTTCTTTGTCATGGCCAGTTTCACCCTCTCGCCAATCTGCTCGGACTCCAGCTGGGCCATGCGCTGCATGATGTCCATGACGAACCTGCCCATGGCGGTGGTGGTGTCGAACTTATCGGTCATCGAGGTGAAGTTCTTGCCGTGCTTGTTGAGGAAGTCCATCATCTCGGCGAAGTGCACACTGTTCCTGTGGATACGGTCCATCTTGAGGACCAGAAGAATGTCCCAGCGGTCTATCTCGTCGAGCATGCGCTGATACTCCGGACGTCCCGTATTGGTACCGGAGTAACCTTCGTCGCGGTATACATCGACGACTTCCCAGTCATTGCGTAAACTGCAGTAATTCTTGAGCCTCTTCTCCTGAGCGTCGAGAGAGTATCCTTCCCTCGCCTGATCATCAGTAGAGACCCTCACGTAAATCGCTACGCGAGTCATCACATCCCATCCGCAGTACATATCCCGTTGGGATTAGTTAAAACTAACGACTGATCTCAGGGCAGGGCGAAGCCCAGGGCGAGGTACTCCTCCTCGGAGAAACGGTGGAAGGTCACCGTTCCGAACTCCTCCGTGAGGCAGTAGACATCGGTGTCGAGATCCCCCGGGAAGGTCAGAATCCAGTCGAAATCGATGTATCCCGAGCGGACCAGTTTCGATCCGGGATACCTCTCCTCCAGGAGCTGCCGGTATGCGTCTATGTTCTTGTGTGCTGCGGCGAGCCCTACGAGGTCGGCCATGGTGCGCTTCGGCGGTATCGCGGATATACGCACGCACTCGGATTCGGGCACCAGGACCCTCAGGCGGTTGCTCAGGTACTCCAGCGAGATTCCGGGATAGTCCCTGACCGCCTCCGAGAACTCCTCCTCTATCCTGGGGAAATCCCCTTCGAAGGGATAATAGAGGGAGACCGCTCCTTCCGGGTCCCCCAGTTTGAGATACATCTCCTGGATGGTGGAAATCACCCTCTCCAGGAGCTCTTTTCCGTCCATGGGATCAGCACGCGTCGTTGATGTCCTTCTTCGGGGGCTTCAGTCCTTTGATGACGGTGCCGGTCTTCTGACAGTAGTCCCAGAGGGCGGCGTGGATGGCCTCCTCCGCCAGGAGGGAGCAGTGGATCTTCACCACAGGGAGTCCGTCGAGGGCCTCCATCACCGCCTTGTTGGTGATCTCCATGGCCTCCTGCACCGTCTTGCCCTTGACCATCTCGGTGGCCATGCTGCTGCTGGCGACGGCCGCTCCGCATCCGAAGGTCTTGAACTTGCAGTCCCTGATTACGCCGTTCTCGTCGATGTCTAGGAAGATCCTCATGATGTCGCCGCACTTCGCGTTGCCAACTGTGCCCACACCGGATGCGTTCTCGATCTCCCCCACGTTCCTGGGGTTGGTGAAATGGTCGATGACCTTGTCGCTGTATTCTCCGTCGTACATTATCAGGACCTCCTGTTCTTGATGAAATCGTCGTAAAGCGGCGAGAGGGACCTCATCTTCTCCACCGTCTCCTTTAGGGCATCCGCCGCGTAATCGATCTGCTCCATGGTGGTCTCCTCGGGGATGGTCACCCTGATGGAACCGTGCGCGGTCTCGTGCGGGAGACCGATCCCCAGCAGGACGTGGGAGGGATCCAGGGAACCGGATGCGCAGGCGGAACCGGTGGAGACGTACACTCCCTTCATGCCGAGGCTCATGAGCATGGACTCCCCCTCGATGAAGTCGAAGCTGAAGTCGGCGTTGTTGGGCAGCCTGTTGGTGCGGTGGCCGTTGAGCCTCGAATAGGGGATCTCCTTCAGGACGCGGTCGATGAGGTGGTCGCGGAGGCGGGTGACCTTCTCGGTATAGGCGGGCAGTTCCGCATTGGCGAGACTGGCGGCGGTGCCCATGCCCACGATTCCCGGGACGTTAGATGTTCCTGCCCTGCGGCCCTCCTCCTGCTCCCCTCCGTGCATGAACGAAGGAAGCCTGATGCCCTTGCGGATGTAGAGGAAACCGACACCCTTCGGACCGCCGAACTTGTGGCTGCTGGCACTTAGCATGTCGATGTTCATCGCCTGCACGTCGATGGGAATGTGGCAGAACGCCTGCACGGCGTCGGTGTGGAACAGTATCCCGTGCTCGTGGGCGATGGCCCCGATCTCCTTCACGGGCTGTACGGAACCGATCTCGTTGTTCGCCGTCATGACGGAGATTAGAACGGTATCGGGCCTGATGGCCTTCTTCAGCTCGTCGAGCTTCAGTACGCCGTCCGAATCGACTCCGACCTTGGTGACGGAGAATCCCCTCTTCTCGAGGTACTGCGCGGTCTCCAGTATGGCATGGTGCTCGATGGCGGAGACGATGAGATGCTTACCTTTGGATTCCAGCATCTCCATGGTGCCTATGAGGGCCCAGTTGTCAGACTCGGTTCCGCCGGAGGTGAAGAAGATCTCCTTCGGGTCCGCATTGAGGCACTCGGCGATCTGTCCCCTCGCCTTCTGGATGGCTGCGCGGGGTGTCCTTGACATCCCGTGGATGCTGGAAGGGTTCGCGTATTCCTCCAGGAAGTAGGGCATCATGGCGTCCAGTGCCTCCTTCCTCATACATGAAGTCGCTGCGTTGTCCAGATATATCTTTTCCATTTGTCGGTTCACTGTCCTGGTGGTCTTATGTTACCTCATGCCAGGCTGGTATTTAGGTATTCCTACCAAGTTAATAGGTAGGTTTAACTGAGGTTAAAAAAATAAACTGCTCAGACCAAGCAAAATGAATCACTCGTCGCGCAGAACGAGGTCGTCGGCAGCCTCTTCGGGATCGTCGGCCCAGTCGGGCTTTTCCTCTTCCTTTTGGGCGGCCTGCGCCTTGTACATCTCGCGGATGCTGTACATGATGGCGCCTTTGAAAGCCTCCTCCACGGAGATTCCGAGTGTCTCGGCATAATAGTTGACCAGGGTCTCCTCTTCCTCATCGAGAGTAATCTTGACTTCCATATCGGCACCTTCACTGAAAAGTTGTGGGGGGTTGGTCCCCCCGGTTAATGTTTACCCGATCACATCGGGGGCATGCCTGCTCCGCCCTGGGGAGGAACAGGGTTGGAACGCCTGGCGGCGATGACGTCGTCGATCCTGAGGATCATGTTGGCGACCTCGGTAGCAGAGTTGACTGCCTGGGTCTTGACCCTGAGAGGCTCAAGGACGTTGGCAGTCTTCATGTTCTCAGCCTCTCCGGAGTCGAGGTTGATACCCATGTACTGTCCGTTCTTGCCGGTGTGGGCGTGCTTGAGTTTGATGATGACGTCGATGGGGTCGAGACCAGCGTTCTCGGCAAGGGTCCAGGGGATGATCTCCATGGCCTTGGCGAACTTCTCGATGGCGAGCTGCTCCCTTCCGCCGACGGTTGCTGCGTATTTGGCGAGCCTGAGTCCGAGTTCGATCTCGGGTGCTCCTGCACCAGCGACGACCTTTCCGTCCTCGAGGGTGATTCCGACAGTGCGGACTGCATCGTTGATGGCCCTCTCGACCTCCTCGATGACGTGCTCGGTTCCTCCGCGGATGAAGAGGGTGACTGCCTTGGGGTTCTTGCAGCCGGTGATGAAGGACATTCCGTCCTCTCCGATCTGCTTCTCCTCAACCAGCTTCGCTTTTCCGAGGTCCTTGGCGGTGAGCTCGTCGACGTTTCCGACGATGGTTGCTCCGGTTGCCTTGGCAATGGCCTCGATGTCGGACTCCTTGAGCCTCCTGTATCCCATGATGCCTGCCTTGGAGAGGTAGTGCTGGACGAGCTCGTCCATTGCTTTGGAAGTGTATACAACGTTGGCTCCGACGGACTTGATCTTGTCGACCATGGCCTTCATGGAAGCCTCTTCCTCTGCGAGGAAGTCGTTCATCCTGGAGGGGTCGGTGATCTGGATCTGTGCGTCAATCTCGGTCTTCTTGACCTCGAGTCCGCAGTTGAAGAGGGCGATCTTGGCGTCCTCCATCTTCCTGGGCATCCTGGAGTGTACGAGCTCCTTGTCGACGACGACTCCCTGAACGATGTAGGTGTCTCTGATGACTCCTCCGACCTTCTTGGAAATCCTGATGTTCTTGGTGTCGACGCGACCGTCGTCGCCTGCGACGAATTTAGCTGCCTTGACGATGAGGTCGGACAGGTGCTTCTTGTCCTCGCTGTCGCCGACTGCCTTTCCAGTAAGGGAGGTGTCTGCGATGATTCCGAGGGTCTTGTCGTTCTTGGCGTCGACGGAGATCTCGTCGAGGATCTTGACTGCCTCAGCGGCAGCCATGTTGTATCCTGCAGTGATGACGGTGGGGTGGACGTTGGCGTTGATGAGTTCCTCGGACTGCTTGAGGAGCTCTCCGGCGAGGATGACGGAGGTGGTGGTACCGTCACCGCACTCGGTGTCCTGGGTCTTGGCGACCTCGACGACCATCTTGGCGGCGGGGTGCTGTACGTCGATCTCCTTGAGGATGGTTACTCCGTCGTTGGTGATGACGACATCGCCGATGGAGTTGACCATCATCTTATCCATTCCTTTGGGTCCGAGGGTGGACCTGACGGACTCTGCGACGGCTTTTGCGGCGTCGATGTTGTTGAACTGTGCTTCTTTGTCTTTGGCTCTCTGAGTTCCCTCTTTGAACACGATGATAGGCTGGTTTCCGTTTCCGTACATGGATTACACTCCAGTTATATGAACCAAGTAAAATTGTTCTTCTATATAAAGTTATTTCAACCATTGGTTAATTTCGGAAATGCCCAGGCCAATTGAAAGTGAAAAAAAAGAACCCCGCATGCCCTGCGGGAGGGGTAAGTCGTTTGCGGAGCCGGAATCCGGCCCTGGAGGGATTCATCCCTTGATGGCCTTCACCAGGGCCCTGATGTTGTCATCCGGGGTTCCGATGGGCACTCCGCATCCTGCCGAGATCACGTTGAATCCGGCGTCGCGGCTCCTCTTGGCGGCGGCCGCCACGTCCTCGGGGGTCCCCTTGAACAGCGGGAACGCGCATCCGACGTTGCCGACCATACATCCGCGGTGGTTGGCGATCTCGATGGCCTTCTCGGAAGGCACCTTCTCCTCGACGGAGATTCCGTCCACGCCTGTATCGAACATGTAGGGGATGATCGGCGCGGAGTCTCCGCAGATGTGGAGGATGGTGTGTCCCTTCAGCGAGCCGAGGCAGTCCTTCACGAACTGTCCGGACTGTACGGGGAAGTCGGTGGGCGCGAGGATGTCGGTGGATGCCGACGGCTCGGACATCTGCACGACGTCGGCTCCGGCATCGAGCAGCGCCTGTCCGTAGGCCTTGCTGTAGGCGGAGATGGCCTTGGTCCACTTCTGCGCCCTCTCGGGCTCGGTCCATACCGAGTACACCAGGTTCTCGGTGTTGAGCAGGTGTCCGGTGAGGGTGAACGGTCCGGTGTTTCCGCCGACCACAACGTAGTCCTCTCCGTGGGTCTTCTGCATGATGCCCATGGCCTCGAGAGTGGTCTTGATCCTCCCGGTCCTCAGGAACTCGTCCATGTCGGGGAGGTCGTCGGGCTCGTCGTATATCTTCTTCATAGGGTTGTAGTTGTAGCGGTGGCCCTTGAGCATGGGCGACGACTTCTCGGTACCCATGTTGATGGGGCATCCGAAGGCCTCCGCCTCCTGCGTGAGGCAGAATCCCGCCCTCACGGACTCCAGACCGAAGTAGTCGGCCTGGGCACATGCCAGGGTGGCCATCTTCTGGGGGTCCGAGTGGGCCTCCGGCCAGGACGCTCCGCACGCCTTCATCATTCCGATGGTATCGCAGGTGGTGAAAACGGCCACCGGCGGACGGTCCAGGTTCTCCTGCTTGAGCGCCGCCAATACCCTCTCTCTGCATGACATTGCCATATCTATCACACCTTCGAATTGACGAAACTGACGCACTGCTGCGCGTTCTCGTCCCTGTGGTCTGCTCCGATCTCCTTGGCGAAGGCGTCGTTGGTCGGCGGCCCTCCGATGGTTATGATGACCTTGTCCCTGTAGCCGCTGTTGGCTATCAGTTTCACGGTGGCGGCCATGTTGTCCATGGTCGGGGTCATGAGGGTGCTCAGGCAGACCACCTGCGCACCGTCGTCGAGCATCATCTTCTTGAATTCCTCGGGAGGCACGTCCTTGCCGGCGTCGTGCACCATGAATCCCGCTGCGGTGAGCATGGTCTTCACGATGTTCTTCCCGATGTCGTGGACGTCTCCCTGCACCACTCCGCACACGGCGTTCTTGGTGGTCAGGGACTCGTCCTTGGGGATCGCGGGGATCAGAACGTCCAATCCCTCGTACATACTGTGGGCGGCCACGAGTACCTGCGGCAGGTACATCTTGCGCTCCGCATAATTGTCTCCTATAACCCCCATCCCGACGACCAGACCTTCGTTGATCGCCTTGACGGGATCCATACCTTCAGAAAGGGCCGTCTCTGCCGCCTTCTTGGCCCTCGGGGGGTCGCAAGCGACGACGGCATCGGCAAGTTCTTTCAGAATAGCCTTTTCATCCATTTTCTTTCCTCCTGAAACGGTTTGGATGTTGGTTGTTGGGTTGCTTCTCCCCAGCGAACCGGTCCTATTCTGCCATGTTTACCATGGCAGTGGCGTATATAAAAGGATTTCGATTTTTCATGGAACGTGTTCGGGGCCGAATGCATACTTTTGCATCCAACCCCGATGGTTTCAGGCCTTTTCCTTCTCCACGGAGAGGAAGGCGCAGATGCAGGCGATGACCATCAAGGCGACGGCCATGAGCCAAACGGTCTGGTACTGTGCCAGCGTCTTGTCGGTAACGATGAATCCCGCGACGGTGATGAGAATCGCGCCTCCGGCGAAGGGGAACAGATTCAGCGCGGCGGTCGAAGTTCCGGCCATTGCTATTGGATACAGCTCCTTGACCTGTGCGTACGAAACGACGAACCATCCGCCGAAGAATCCGAACAGGAAGTTGATGGCTGCCTGAACGGCGAATCCGTTCATCGAATCGTTACCTGAGGTGGCCCAGATGACCACCCACAGGACGGTGTACACCACGGTACCGATGATCAGCACCTTCTTCCTGGAGTTCAGCACGCGGTCGGACAGCCTTCCCGCCAGGGGGCAGCCGAACACCATTCCCACTCCGACCATGGTCAGGAGCAGTCCGGCGTCGCTCTTGGAGAATCCGCAGCAGTTCTGATAGTAAGAACCGGCCTGGGATGCCTGCCAGAGCATGATGGTGCCGTACAGGGCGAAGAACCAGATGGCCAGGGGCCAGAACTTGCGTCCGCTGGTGAAGGTCATCTTCAGGGCCTCGACGGTCCCGATCTTGTCGGTGTTCTTCTCGGTGATGGGCTCGCCGGTCTCCTCGGAGACGATCTCCTCGATGCTGGGGAAGTCCTTCTCGCCGGGGAAGTTGCGGACCACGAGGTAACAGGCACCGGCGATGGCGGCGGTGATGACTGCCAGGACGATGTAGGTCATCTCGATTCCGAGGGAATCCATCATGATGACCATGGGGGTCGCGGCGGCGATTCCTCCGACGTTCCCGACCAGGAGCAGGATACCGCTCATGGTGGCGAACTCGTTCTTGCGGAACCAAACGGCCAGCACCTTCATGATGGGGATGTATACAACGGCGGCACCGATACCGATGATGAACTTACCCGCTATCATCAGGTTGAAGTTGTTGGCCGGCTCCGCCAGAGCACTCAGGATGGAACCGACGGCGATGAGGGCCACGAAGGCGGACGCCGCGGTACGGGGGCCCAGCTTATCCGTCAGGATTCCGCTGGGGATCTGCATCAATGTGTACGCGTACAGGTACGCGGAGGCCAACAGTGCGATGGATGCCGATCCGACGCCGAAGGCGTCCTGCAGCGTCTGAGAAATGGCACCGCCTGTTGTCCTATGGAAGTATACGAAGAAGTATGCTACCGCAAGCACGCCGAATATAGCCCACCTGTAGCTAAGCATCTTCTTTTTGCTTTGCTCGTCTATGGTCATATCGAACCTCTCCTGGCAGAATAGGAACGAACAACCTATGTTATCCATGTATGTGTGAGTATATAAATGAAATTTCGAACTCACAACAAAATACATCACATGAGCCAGACACTTTTTTTTACACTATGTTAATAATGTAAAATTACTATCGTTAAGTCCGTTTTTACTGGATAGTATATGTGTCTATATCTAACGTTTACATTGGATGCATATCTGTGCACAACATCCTGATCGGAGGCTGCTGTCCGATGATGGGAACGTCAGAGAATTAACGCATACTGGACACGATATGTGTTCGTATTAATTCTTATATGTTCTCCAAAAGGATATTTGACCAACCTTTACAAGAGGTGTGAAAAAATGGCTTCAGAAATGACCCCCACGAGGCGTGCCCTCGCATCCGTTCTGGGTGGTCGCAGGGACTACGTTCCCCCGGCCAACCCTCTCGCACAGACTACGAAAGACCTTATGGAGTGGTGCCACGCGTCCTGGCCCAAAGCCCATACCGACTACAAGATGATGGCGGATCTCGCCGCGGCCCCCTGGGAAGTCTGCGGAATCGAGGCCGCCAGGCCCCAGTTCGACATCTCGCTCGAGGCAGAGGTCCTCGGGTGCAAACTCGATTGGAACAAGCCCGACAGGCCCCCCGTGACCGGACCTGCCTACACCGACCCCAAGGACATCACCTGGAAGGACAGCTTCTACAAGGAGGGAAGGGCCGCGGTGGTATGTCAGGCCATCAAGGAGCTCAGGGAGAGGTACTGCGGAGACCTCCCGATCATCCCCGTCATCACCGCGCCGTTCACCGTCGCAGGACACATCATGGGCGTGGAGAAACTCGTCATGATGACCGTCACAGACCCCGAGAAGGCGCACGAGGCCATCTCGGCCGCCACTGACTTCTGCATCGAGTACGGAAGGCAGCAGGTCGCGGCGGGAGCGCACATGCTCTTCCCCGCAGACCCCTCGGCATCCGGAGACCTGATCTCCCCCGAGACCTACGAGGAGTTCGTCCTGCCCTACCACAGGAAGTTTGCCACCTCCATCAGCGCCCCGAAGATCCTGCACATGTGCGGACACACCGAGAAGCTGCTCCCCCTCATCAGGGAGAGCCACATGGACTGCTTCTCCTTCGACGCTCCGCCGGCGTGGTACGTGAGGCAGGTGCTCGGCAACAAGATGCGCTGCCTCGGATCCCTCGATGTCATCGACCTCATGCCCAACGGAACCCCGCAGCAGGTCTACGACCGCACCGTGGAGTGCATCAGGCAGGGAGTGGACGTCGTCGGTACCGCCTGCGACGTATCCAACGGAACCTCCCTCGACAACCTCAAGGCATACGTGAGGGCGTGTCAGGAGACACCCATCCCCGACGAGTCCGACATCGACGACTGCGTCCGTGCCTACGGAAGGGCCAAGGCGAGGTATCTCAAGTCTATGGCCGACGTCAAGATCGAAGGGGGTGCGTTCTGATGCACATGGACATCATGATGCAGAACGTCGAGAAGATGCGCATCGAGGATCCCGTCAGGTTCAACCGCCTGGTCCAGGAGGGCATGGCCATCGAGCTCGGCATCATCCAGCCCGCAGGAAAGTTGGAGAAGACCAAGGAGAAGTTCATCACCGAGTTCTTCCCCAACGACAAGAAGTACGCCGCCGTGGCCCAGAGCGTCCTCGACGGAAAGAGGAAGGACACCGAGAAGCTCGTCAAGGAGCTCATCGACGCGGGAAAGGATCCCGTCGACCTCGTCACCAACGCGCTGATGCCCGGCATCACCGTACAGTGCGAGCTGTACGACGCGGGACTGTCCTTCGTGCCCGAGATCCTCATGTCCAACGACGCCATGCAGGGCGGAATCAAGCTCTGCCAGGACAAGATCGGCAACGTGCCCAGCAAGGCCACCGTCGCATCCTTCGTGGCGGAGGGAGACCTCCACGACATCGGAAAGAACATCTGCGCCGCCATCCTCCGTGCCAACGGCTTCACCGTCATCGACATCGGAAGGGACGTGCCAAAGGACAAGGTCCTGCAGGTGGTCAAGGAGAACGGTGTCAAGATGGTCTGCGGATCGACCCTGATGAGCACCACCAAGCCCGGACTGGTGGACACCGCGCTGCTCCTCGAACTGGAGAAGACCGGTGTCTCCGTCGCGTGCGGAGGTGCCGCAGTATCGAAGGCCTTCGTCGACACCTTCAGGAACGCCATGTACACCAAGTCGCCTCTCGAGACCGTCCACACCATGGGCAAGGTCCTCGACGGACAGACCTGGGAGGATATCAGGAAGGGCTGAACGATCCCGAGGACGGCGGAAGGACATGTCGGACCAGGCATTGGCCATAGACATCGGGACCAGCGGGATCAGAGCCCAGCTGCTGGACCTAGATACCCGCAAGGTGATACGCACATGTATCACCGCGAGGAACCCGATCCCCGGCGCCAACATCATGGATCACATGTCCTTCGCCATCCAATACGGAGAGGAGCTGGCACATTCGCTCATAGCGGATGCCTGCAGGCAGCTCATCTCCGCTCTCAAACCCGACAACCCGGTGCAGATGGCGGTCTGCGGGAACCCCATACAGCTGTCGCTTTTCGAGGGGATTGGCATCGCCGACCTCGCCTACGCCGGGGAGAACAAGATCCGCAACGAGGGCATCGAGCGGCGCGACCGCAAGGGCCACGTCACGGACGCCGCCTTCCTCGGATATCCCGGGGTGAAGGCAGTCATACCGCCCGCCGTCCGCCACGAGATAGGCGCGGACGCCCTGGCGATGATGATTAAATCCGGATTCCTGGAGGACGATTACTGCATGGTTACCGATTACGGCACCAACGCCGAAATGGCGTTGAAGATCGGGGACAGGATCTACACCGGCTCCGCGGCGGCGGGACCCGCCATGGAGGGGCAGCAGATCAAGTGCGGAATGCTCGCCGGACCCGGTGCCGTGAGCGACCTGGTCCGCACCCCGCAGGGATGGCAGACCAAGGTCCTCAACGAGGAGCTTTTCACCGAGGACGGTCCCGTCGTGAACATCCGCAGCAACATCTCCCGCAACACCGGGCGGAGGCCCTCGGGCATCACCGGCACCGGCGTGGTGGCCATGGTGTATGCGTTGCAGCACGACGACCAAATCACCGAGGACGGGATGCGGAACGACCCCATCTCGATAACCCGCGACATAAGGTTCAGCCTGAACGACTACCGCGAGTCGGGGAAGGCCATCGGCGCCATCAGGGCAGGACACCTGACCCTGATGCTGAACGCCGGGGTGGACCCCTCCAAGGTGAAGACGATGTACATGGCCGGCGCCTCGGGTACCTACGTCGACCCTGTGAAGGCGAAGGAGGTGGGTCTCATAGTCCCCCGCTGCACCCTCGCCAAGCAGGTCGGCAACACATCCCTCGAACTGGCGAAGGATCTGGCCTTCGACCCCGGATATCTGGAGGAACTCAACTCCATGCGCGAAAAGCTGCTGACGGACCACACCATGTTCGTCTCCTCCGATATCTTCCGCGACCTGTACACCTACGAGTACGGGTACTGGGCCGAGGGCATGCCCCTCGCCAGATACGAGAGGGCCCTGGAACGCTACGGGGTCGAGGGATACCTCGACTCCGACGGTCCGCCCGAGGTCGACCGCATCTACGAGAGGGACATACGCGACATCGGGGAATCCCTCTCGGTGCTCGACCTGTCTCCCGTCATGAAGGCCGGCTGGGACTGTTCGAGGTGCGGCAGATGCGTCAAGGAATGTCCCGAGAAGGCCCTCTCCATGGAGGACGGGACCTTCAGCATCCGTACCGGCTATTGTCTGGGGACCGCCTGTCAGAGATGTCAGGAGATCTGTCCCCAGCACGCCTACGATTACAGCGCGTACCGCCTCTCATGAACGGAACACGTCCCTGACCTCGATACCTTCGCGGACGAGGATGGACCTTATCTTCTCCATGGCGCGGTCGGAGCCCCTTATGTTCATCCGTCCGAGCCTCTCGGCCATCAGGGGGCGGAGGTTCAGCGGATCCAGGGCAGCACGCTTCACGCCGGTGTCGATGACGGCCTGACAGAACTCCTCCTCCCTCCCTTCGAGATGGCCGAGTATCGGCGCTATGAGGGCGTAGGTGTTGATCCCCGCCTCCGTGAGCTCCTTCAGAGCGTGCAGACGTGCCTTCGGCAGGGGTGCTCCGGGCTCGGTGATCTTGGACATCCGCTCGTCGAGACCGGTGAGGGTGACGGCCACCTGGCCCTCGAAATGGGTGAGGAGTTCCTTGTCGCGGAGGATGAGATCGGACTTGGTGTGCATGTGGATGGGATACCCCTTCCCGTCTAGGAACTCGAGGCATTCGCGGGTGAGCCCGAACCTCCGCTCGGCCGATTGGTATGGGTCGGTGACGGTGCCGATGCCGATGGTGCCGGACAGTCCCGGCAGCTCCTTCGCCAAACGGGAGACGATGTTCGCCTTGACCTTCACCACCCTCCAGTCCTTCCACTGCGAATGGGTGACCTCCGGAGCGTAGCAGTAGACGCACCCGTGCTCGCATCCGCCGTATGGATTCAGCGAATAATCCATCTCGGGAAGGCCCGAGGGAGCGAGCGCCCTCTTGCATTGGACCATCTCGTAAGGGCCGTCCCATGCATCTGCGTTGCCGAACTCGATGAGCCCGCCGTTGCGGTCCCCGGTCCAGCGGTCCAATCCCCTCACGGGTCACCACTCTCCGGCAGTTCGCTTGGGTCGTCGTACAGGTTCGTGGCCGATGCTCCGAAATAATCCTCCAGCCGCCTCTGCGTGAACCAGTCGGTGAGGACGCCGGAGTTCCGGATCCACACCTCGCGCTTGAGGTCCATCTTCGATTCGATGAAGTCCAATGCCGCCTCCATGGTGCCGAAACGCAGCGGGGGCGTCCTCAGGGCGGCCCGGACGTTCTCCCTCACGTTCCACACGCCGACCGGCATCACGTAGCCCTCGTGGGCCTCGCGGCAGATGACCGCCCCTGCGGTGCGGTGCTCCCTCTCCAGGAGCTCGTTGACGGCCATGCGGGACGCGTAGTAGCATCCTCCGATGTGGGCATACTCGGTCCTGCTGTCGAAGAACTCGCAGTCGCTGATGATCGAGATGTTGTCCCCGTCCGGTGTGGGCGGAGCGGGATTCCACGAGGTGCCGGGGTACCAGGCCTCGATGAGCTCGAAGCGCCAGGTCGTGGGCATCATGAGGATCGCCCACCTGTTGTCGAGCTGCTCCCAGTAGTAGACGCGGTAGGTGTCGATGACGGGGTAGAAACGGGTGCGCTTGAGGTAGTCCTTGCCGATGATGTCGTCGACGGCGGTGATGCTCCACCTGGTGGGCACGAAGCGGCGGTTCTTGTCGATGCCCATGGTGCCGACCGAGAAGGCCTTCTGGATCTCGGAGATCAGCGTCCCGTTGCGGTAGGCCTCGATGACCCCCTTGGTGGCCGTGAGGTCCGTATCGTAATAGTTCTTCTCGAGGTTGTGCTCCCACCGGCCGTTGCTCTTGCGCAGACCCTCCATCCTGGCGGCGGGACCGAACGGCTGGATGTCGTCGTCGAGGACGATGCGTCCGTGGGGGCGCTCCCTGAAGTTGGCCTCCACGGAGACCGGCTTCTCGGTCAGGGCGAGCTCCTGGACGTCGGTGACTATCCTCCCAGCCTTCCTGAAATCCCTGGCGTCGATGCGGTACTTCCCCCTGACGAGACGGTACCTCATGTCGACGATGTCGTCGATGGACTTCCCCACCCACCTCTCAGGTTTGTCCATGATCGATGTGTCCCCGAATTCACCGGGAAGGAGGGGTCCGATATCGACCTTAGGATATCCGTACCTCCCGACGAATACGGCGGGAGGACTGCTTCCCGCCAGGTCCTTCATGTCCGTCAGGGGCATGGACTTGGAACGGGAGTAGAACTTGATCATAAGGGGGCAGCGTTCCTTGCCGCACATCATCTTGGTACCGCGGCATATGACGCATAGACCGTTCTTCACCACGGGCTTCTCACCCGTAAAATCCTCACTGAAGAACGACGCTCCCGACATAAAATACGCATCGGCAACGTGATAATTAAAGAATAGGAAGCATGGACCACTGGCCGAAACCAAGTGCAAGAGGATGGCCCATACTATGTAAGTCGAATTAATTCACTGATATTTAAAAAGTGGGACGAAAACGAACTGTTTTCTATAAAAACTACAATTTTTTGTTGATTATTACAAGAAATGTTTATATAGTTAACAAAAACGAGAGTAATTACTCATAATATTTCGCTTCAGATGCGCAGATACTCGACGTTGAGACGCAAACCGAAAGCATTTTCGAAATCCTTGGCGATGGATGACAGTTTCCACTCGACCATACTCAGGTCCGAGTAAGTGGTAATGGTGAGATTTACCGTTCCGTTCAGCAGTTCGGCACGGATCTCGTCCACTGCCCCGTCCCTTCCGCGGTCGAGGATGTCGGCGATCTTGAGGATCATGGCGTACTTCAGGAAATCCGGGACGCTGCGCCGGTCCATATCGAGCAGGAACCTGCTGCCGGCGTTGGGGAAGGACCCGTGATGGAACCTCGTCAGGAGGGCCATCCATTCCAGCTCGGCACTGTCGAATCCCGCCAGGTAGGAGTTCTTTATGATCGTGTAGGAGAACACGTTGTGCCTCTCGTAGTTGATGAATGCGCCGATGTCGTGCAGGCGAGCGGCGTAGAGTAGCAGCTCCCTGAGATGCTCGGACTTCTGCATGATCCCCGCGGAGGAGAACTCGCGGCAGATCATATCGGCGTACCTGACTACTGCCTCCTCATGGCGGGTATCGCAGCCGCAGCGGACGGCGAGGGCCTTGACGGATGACGCCCTGACGGAGAAATCGGAATGCCCCTTCTTCAGGAGGTAGTCGGTCTTCATCCCCTCCCTGAGCCCGTTGCGGCTGACCTCGATCCTCTCGATGTCCAAGAGATCCATGAGGGCTTCCACGACGGAGCCTCCTCCGACCGCGATATCTGCCCTGTTGGGACTTATCTTCGGAAGCCTGCTCCTCTCGGCCGCGGTCATGGAGCACATCTGCCTCATGAGGGCCTTGAGCTCGGTGCGTGTGATGACGTCGCTGTCCCCGTCGCCCCTCTTGGCGGCGCATGCCTCCGCCAGGGCCTCCATGGTGCCGGAGGACCCGATGACGCGGTCGAAGCCGCGGTCGCGGACGGCCGCCACGGTGTGGTAGCACTGGGCGGCCACCATCTTCTTGAGGGTCTCGTACTGCTTGGGGGACACCTTCCCGCTCTGGTCGATGCCGGTGCCGAAGGACATGCGGATGGCGCCGAGGTTCAGGCTGTCGAGGTAGAGGTCGTCCTTCCCTTCGGCGAGGGCGATCTCCGTGCTGCCTCCTCCGACATCGATGCAAAGCGTGCGTCTGGCACAATCGGGGCCGGCCACTCCGAGGCGCACCAGTCTGGCCTCCTCGCGGCCGGGGATGATCTGTAAGCGGATGCCGCACTCGGCCGCCGCATCCACCAGCTCCTGGCGGTTGGGGGCCTCCCTGGCGGCGCAGGTCGCCATGGCCACGATGTCGGTGCAGCCGTTGCTGCGGGCGATATCCGCGAACTTCGCCAGGACTAGCTTGGCCTTGCGGATGGTGGGCGCATCTAGCCTGCCGGTCTCGTACAGGCTCTTGCCCATGCGGACGGTCTCCTTGTCGTGGAAGACAGGGGTCCCCAGGGAACCCTCGTAGAAACGGACCACCAGCATGTGGATGGAGTTGGTCCCCACGTCGATGAACGCGACGGTCTCAGGCATGCCAGGCACCGATATGGTCGATGAACCACTGCTGGGAGCGGAGCTTCTTCTCGCCGGACTTCTTCTTCCTCATGACGTAGGTGCCGTCGCTCTTGAGGACGCGTGCCTTGACGTTATCCTGCAGGCAGACGTTGAGGATGTTGTCCCTGATGGACGCCATCATGTCCGGATCGCGGATGGGGAAGAGCACCTCCACGCGGGCGATGAGGTTCCTGGGCATGAGGTCGGAGGAACCCAGGTACATCCTGGGGTCGCCGTCGTTGGCAAAATAGTAGATCCTGGCGTGCTCCAGGAAGCGGTCCACGATGCTGGTCACCGTGATGTTGTCGGAGATGCCCTTGACGCCGGGGCGCAGGCAGCACAGTCCCCTGATGTTGAGGTCGATCTTTACGCCCGCCATGGACGCCTTGTAGAGCTCGGCGATGATGTCGGCGTCGATCAGACCGTTGGCCTTCATGGCGATGTAGGCCTTCCTGCCGTCCTTCTTGTGCTCGGCCTCCCTCCTGATCATCTCGATGAGGGTGCTCTTGAGGGTGAGGGGCGCGACCAGCAGGCGGCTGTAGCTGCGGGGGCCGAAGTACCCGGTCAGGGCGTTGAACAGCTCTCCCACATCCTCTCCGATCTCGGGGTCGGAGGTCATGAAGGATATGTCGGAGTACTGCTTGGCGGTGTTCTCGTTGTAGTTGCCGGAGCTCATGTGGGTGTACCTGACGAGGTGGTCCTTCTCCAGCCTGACGACCTGCAGCAGCTTGGAATGCACCTTGAGGTTCACGGGACCGTACACCACGTGGACGCCGATCTTCTCCAGCTCCCTGGCAACGGCGATGTTGTTGACCTCGTCGAACTTGGCCCTGAGCTCCATGAGGACGGAGACAGCCTTTCCGTTCTCCTTCGCCCTCATCAGCTGCCTGATGATCTCGGGGTTCTTGCCTATCCTGTAGAGGCAAATCTTGATGGACTGTACGTTGGGGTCCTCGGCGGATTCCCTGAGGAAGCGGACCACCACGTCGAACGACTCGTAGGGGTGGAAGAAGATCCAGTCCTTCTTCCTGAGGGCGTCGAACATGCTGACGCTCTCCGCGATCTCCAGGGGGATCTCGGGGGTGAAGGGCTTGTTCTTGAGCTCGGGACGGTTGAGGCCTGCTATCTCCCAGAGGTCGGTGAGCATCATCCCCTTGTCGGAAGCCCTGGTGACCTGGTTGTCCCTGAGCTTGAGGTTCCTGGCGAACACGTTGGCGAGGTCGGCGGGCATGGTGTCCTCGACGACCATCCTCACGGGGAAACCGACGTCCCTAGAGTCCAGCGCGTCCTCGACCGCGGACATGAGGTCGACGGCCTCGTCGATGGTCACCTTCACGTCGGCGTTCCTGGTGATGCGGAACTTGTAGCACCCCAGGACCTCAAGTCCGGGGAAGAGGGATGCGATGTTCTCCTTGATGATGTTCTCGAGGAGGACGAACTGCAGGGTCTTGGCGGGGGAGGGTACCTTGACGAAACGGGGCAGGATGCCGACCGGGACCTTGACCCTCGCGTAGAGGACCTCTCCCTCGCGCCTGAGCTTGACGGCGACGTTGAGGGAATTGTTGGAGATGAACGGGAAGGGGTGGGCGATGTCCAGTGCCAGAGGGGTCAGGAGGGGCTGTATCCTCTCGAGGTAGTAGTCGTCTACCCACATCTTCTGCTTGGGGTCGAGGGCGGAGACGGAGGGGATGGAGATGCCCTCCTTGCCGAGCGCGGTCTCCAGTCCGGCCCAGCATTCCTCGTAGCCGTCGTTGAGTTCGCTGACCCTGTCGTTGATCATCGAGATCAGCTGGCTGCTGTCGGAGAAGGTGTCGGGGCCGAGGTTGACCAGACGGTCCACGTCCGCGCCCAGGAGCCCGGGCATGCGGATCATGAAGAACTCGTCCATGTTGCCGTAGCAGATGGCCATGAACTTGACCCTCTCCAGCACGGGGTTGGTGGGGTCCATGGCCTCCTCCAGGCAGCGCTTGTTGAACGCCAGCCAGGAGATCTCCCTGTTGATGTACAGGCTGCGGTCGTAGAGGTCGGCCTCTCCCTTCTTCGCCATGTTATCACTTCTTGCCAGACTTCCTCTTCTCCTTCTTCTCCCTGCCGAAGCGGATGTCGACGGACATGCCGTGGGCGTGGAGACCCTCGACGCGGGCGAGGGTGGTGATGGTGGGGGCCAGGGATTCCAGTCCCTCCTTGGTCAGCATCTGGACGGTGGAGGTCTTGCGGAACATGTTGGCGGTGAGTCCGGAGTACACCTTGGCGTATCCCGAGGTGGGGAGCACATGGTTGGTTCCGGATGCGTAATCGCCTGCAGCGATGGGAGTATAGGGTCCGACGAAGATGGAACCGGCATTTCTGATCTTGGACAATGCGTCCTGGGGGTCTCTGACCTCGATGCAGAGGTGTTCGGGAGCGACTCCGTTCATAGTCTCGATGGCCAAGTCCATGTTCTTGCAGACGATGTATCCGGAATTGGCGGTGGATTTGGCGATGATGTCCTTCCTGGGCTCGTCCTTGAGGATGTCCATCATGCATTTCCATACCTTGTCGGGAAGCTCTGGGTCATCGGTCACGAGGACGTATGCGGAGGAAGGTCCGTGCTCTCCCTGGGCGATGAGATCGGCTGCCACATACTCGGGGACGGCAGAGGAGTCCGCCAGGACGGCGGCCTCGCTGGGACCTGCGGGGAAGTCGATGAGGACCTCTTTCTGGAGGAGGATCTTGGCCTCGGTGACGAACATGTTGCCGGGTCCGACGATCATCTCGACCTTCTCGATGCTCTCGGTTCCGAGGGCCATGGCGGCGATCGCCTGGGAGCCTCCGACGGTGTAGATCTCGTCGCATCCCGCGATGTCGAGCGCGGCGAGGACGGCGGGCTGTACGGGTGCGGGGGTGCAGCAGATGACCTCGTCGACGCCGGCGGTCTTCGCGGCCACGACGGTCATGAGTGCCGAAGAGGGGTAGGCGGCGAGTCCGCCGGGGATGTAGCATCCGACCCTGGTCAGAGGGGTGCTCTTGATACCGAGGGTAATTCCGGGCTCCACCTCGGTGGTCCACATGTCGGGAGGGAGCTGCATCCTGTGGAAGCGGGAGATGTTGTACGCTGCGTTCTCCAGCTCGTCGATGACCTCCTGGTCGAGCTTCTCGTAGGCGGCGTCGATCTCGTCGCGGGTGACCTGCAGGTCCTTGAGCTTTACCTTGTCGAACTTCTCGGTGAGCTCGATGAGCGCCTTGTCTCCCTGGGTCTTCACCTGCTCGATGATGCCCTCGACGATGTCCTTGACCTTGTCGGTCTCGTTCTTCCTGTTGCTGATCCAATACTCTTCGCTGATCTCCTTCCATTTCTCGGGTTCAACGAATTTCTGCGGTTCTGCATTCTTGGCCATGACCGCCTCTATACCCCCTAGGTTTTAATATGTTCGCCAGCGCGTTACAACGTTCGATAATTAATTCGCGGCAATGATTGCTGCCAGAACCGATGGTGGCATCAGGATGATGCCAGGCATCCGCTCAGCAGGATCGCCCTCTGTTCCTTGTACCGGCTGAAAATCTCCGTCT
>Ga0256407_10004898_pt1 | contig 21878 bp, 18 predicted proteins | sample RumenRJG_04DNA_FD_193489 | JGI IMG/M metagenome (GOLD analysis project Ga0256407, IMG submission 193489) | Bovine rumen microbial communities from Lethbridge, Alberta, Canada - RJG_04 | ecosystem: Host-associated > Mammals > Digestive system > Stomach > Rumen | place: Canada: Alberta... | reverse complement strand
CTGAATCATCTCCGATTCCTCACCTAGCGTGGCATCAACCACAGCATTCTGTCCCAGTGCCAACTGGATATCCGTAAACTTGGCGGTCTGGAATCCTATATACGACATCTCCACCTCGTAAGGTCCACCTGACTTCATACCTGTGATGGTATATTGTCCCTCGATATTAGTTACTGCACGATATATCGAGCCCGAAGGCACGTGCTTAGCAGTAATGGTTGCGCCAATAGCCTCCTCGCCTCCTGCCATCACAGTACCTGTGATACCTGAGGTAGTAACCTGAGCCATTGTTACGATCGAAATTGTCAAAAGTACAAATAGTAATGTAGATAGTCTTTTCATCATCCAACCAATTCATTTTTGTTCCACTTACGGGGCAAAGATACAAAATAATTTGATAGAATGCAAGTTTTTAGGCTAAAAGTTTAAGATAGTATTATTTTAAGTATTAGTACTTACGTAAAAAAACTGCAGTACGCCCGTAAGAGTACTGCAGTATGTCCGTAAAAGGACTGAGATATTTTTAAAAGAATCACTTTACGATCATCTTCTTGTTCTTGCGGATATAGATACCCTTCTTGAGGTTCTTGCCATCTACACGCTGTCCACGCAGGTTGTAGACTTTTCCATCATCCTCAACGAAAATAGATTTTACAATCTCTTCGATACCAGATGTAGCAGGCACATAATTGTCATAGCTGAAAGCATCATCTTTCTTGCTTCCCCAAATATACTGCTCTAAGCCCGGATAATCGACAAATGGATTACGATTACCCTGAATCTTATAGATTGCCTCATTACGTTTAATCTCCTTCTCACTTATAGGGTCATTAGCTGCCCATCGAAGAAGCATCTTTAGAGCCCAATCCTTGAAGAATGGATATACGCTACCATCAAGCATAGTTTTCGAGCTCTTATCCCAATCTTTTGGACTACGCTGAACACCTTTTTCGTTTTTATATGACTCATAACAAGTTGCCATATAGAAATATACACGAGCCAAATCGCCTTTATACTGATCGTTTGGTTCAAATACACGTCCATTCAATCCAGATACCTTATAGCCTAGACTATCAACACATCGTCCAAACTTTGAAAAACCTCCCTGTGACTGATCTGTTATACTTTCACCAACCTCTCCATAAGGATAGTTTGATCTCATTGTGTTAATTAAGCGGTCTGTAGGAAAAAGATGATGAAGGTCTGTATACATAGGATATACATTGGTAGTATAATTATCCTGAGTAGCTTCATTAAACCAACTCTTAGGCATCGCATGTTCACGATTATACTTTTTTCCTTCTTCTACATCTTGTCCCTTGTCCTGATCTTCAATTGGAGTATAACTACCAATTCCCGAATATATTTCCCAAATCATTCCATCTTCACGAATATCATAGGAATTAATAGCATCCCATACGCCTGGGGTATACGACTGAATGGTATGTGGACTTATAATAGAGAAAAGGGCAGATTTTAGTTCTTCAGCTTTCTTACCATCAGCCGCCTGATAATAAGTTCCTGTTTCGTTTGGTCCCTGTGCCCAAGCCGAGCAAACAGAAAGGACAAAAAGAAAAAGTAGAGATTTCTTCATTGTATACTCAATATTAATTATCTTGGTTTTAGGAAAAATGCTCCCAATGCCTCTAATGGCATCGGGAGCAAATAATAATCTTGAATGTATTATTCTGCGTGCTTAAAAGCGTAGTTACAACCACCGCAGAGCTCTACGAGTCCCTTATAAGTATCCTTGTAACCAATCATGGTCAACTCATCACCGACTTTAATGTTATTGTCCTTGATAAAGAACTTACGATCATCGCCAGTAGCACCCCATCCTGGATAGCAACCATAAACGTAAAGTTCGTTGGTACCATCTGTGAGATATAGGTTACCATAGTCATTCTCTTTACCATTACTGCCAAGCAGAGACTTGATAGTACCAGTTACCATATAGTAAACAGTCTTATCATCAGGCTTTGACAGGAACTCTTCAATAGTTACAGGAGTAACAGCATGCTCAAGTTTGAATTTGCTGTTTGTCATTTGGACAGTACCCTTATAGCTACCACGCTTACCTATTACGTTTACAATATCACCTACCTTGGCCTCTGTTCCTGTAAAACCATCAGATTTGTAAACCAAAGTCTCACCAGAGAAGTCCTTGATATAGAAACCTGCAACATTCTCCTTATAATAGTACAGCTTGGTAAGTACGCCAGTCAGACTATAGTTAGTTGCATCTTCTGCAGCATCTATAAATTCTGCAACACTTGCAGTAACACATGAAGTCTTACCATTAAGTGAATACAGCCAGTTTTCTTTGCTTGCAAACTCAGGAGTTGTACCCTTATAGTAAATTACCTTTCCTACAACAACAACCTCATCGCCAACCTTAATCTGGTCGTTACCTTCTTCCCAAGCCTGATTGTCATAATACAAGCTACTATAAACAGTGAATACACCATTCTCAGTACCATCGTCAGAGATATTATAGGTAGCTGTGCCATACTGAGCGCTATACTCGTATTTAACACTTGAAATAATACCCTTCACATAGATATCATTATCTGACTTAACATCAGCACCAAGAGATCTTGTATAATTCAGTGCTGCAGCAACATTATAAGGATCTGTATCTGTTCCCTTACCCTTTGCTACACCTTTCTGAGTAATAGTTGCTCCTGCAGAATAAGTCTTAGAACCATCTGTAGTCTTGAAGGTAACATTAACACTACGATCAGCACCCTTATTCTCCAAAGCACGGAATGTTACTGTTGGATTATCACCAGCAGTTGTCGAGGTAACATACAACCAATCCTTAGCAGCCTCAGGAATCTCGATGGCAACTCCTGTAGCCTTACAGGTCAAATGAGCAACTACATCTCCGCCTTCAATTGGCAACACAGCATCTGTCACCTTCTCACCAGCAATTGTTAGAGAATCACACTTAATCAGAGACTTGCTAATGCTTACAACAGATACATTTACCAACTCAACAGTTGTTCCGTTATAAGTGGTCTTTGGACCTTCTACAGTGATTTCATCACCAACCTCGATACCCCATGCTGCGATAGAGTTGTTCTGTCCATCCTTACCATTCTTATCAAGAGTACCATAAATATAAAGATCTGTATCGCTGGTTCCATCATTCATATACCAGTTGCCGTAAACAGTATTTGCAATACCTGTTACAACACCCTTTACACGATAAGTCTTGGCATCAGGACCAGCCATAACCTCAGCCACAGTAGCATTAGAAACCTCTGCGAGGCCCTGAATCACATTAATCTCCTGAGTAACACCAGCACATCTTACCTTCAATGCAGCTGTACGACCAGCTCCTGCACCCGCAGAGAATGTGATAGTTGACTCACCTGCAGAACCGCTCAATGGTGATACAGTAAGCCACTCTGGAATGCTAGCAGCGTCAAAAGCCCAATCTCCAACTGCTTTCACAGTAACAGGTGTTGAGCCACCTTCTTTATCAATTGCTACATAAGATGTTGATACGTTAATCTCACCAAGATAGATGGGGTCATTATCCGTACTACATCCAACCAACATAGCAATAACAGCCATAAAAACTGGAATAAAATATTTAAGTTTCATATCTTAATCTTTGATTCTAAATTCTTAATTGAAGAAATACTTGATACCAATAGAAGCATACCAGCACTGACCAAGTGTATTGTAAGAATTCCACTTAGAAGTATTGCCGTTGATGGTCTTTGGTGTTGAGAAGGTTGCATATCCATCAGCATCTACACCTTCGTACTTCAAGATACGTGAGTACTGGACACCATTGTTTGGTGCTGTACTGTAATCCAGATTAGCAATCTTTGCTACACCCCACTCGCTATTGAAGAAATTCAGAACATTCTTCATATCGAAGCTCAACTGCAGCATATGCTTAGTCTGACCTACGTTAACCTTGAAATCATGTTTGTAGCTAAAGTCTACACGATGTACCCATGGAGAATATACACTGTAAGCATCAGCATATTTACCTTGGTGACCGCTCAGATAATCATCGCTATGTACAAAGTCCATGAAGCGGGTCTTGTCGTCCTCGCTTACGAAACGGAACTGATTGCTCTGAACCTCAGCATCGGTTGGAATATAAACTACATCATACTGATAGCCATCACCATTCATATCGTTACTTACAAGGTATGAAGTATTATAACCTCCACGCCAAGTCTCATAAATGAATGAGTAGTGGTTGCCACTCTTGTCGTGAATAGTTGCACTGGCAACAAAACGATCAGGAGTTACATACTGTGAGTTATGCAGTGCGACATTGTTTGGACCCTGATTACAAGGAATATAAGTGAATGCTGAAGATGCATCAGAACCTGGCATACCTGTTACTTCCTTATTAACTGTATGTGTATAAGAAGCCATCAAGCTAACCCAATCAGCAGGCTGTGCATTCAGCATAGCATTGAATGACCATCCATAACCCTTGCTAGTGTTATCAAGAACAAACGCATTAGGCATCGGCTTGGTTTTACCATCAACTTCATAAGTATACTTAAAGTCCTGATAAAGAGCGCGATTGTCTGCTCCATTTAGACGGGCGAATCCACCCACGTCCTTAATGCTCCAGTCTGAAATACATACCGCATTGACAGTTTTATTGAAGATACCCTCAATAGTAGCTGTGAATGGGAAGCTTACAGGAATTTGGTAGTCAATTGCCAAAGATGTCTTCCATACCTGTGGCATCTTGAAATCAGGATTAACAGCGTTAATAGAAGAACCTGCAACGCCCTTATCTGGAGAAATAGTCTCAGGACCAAGACCCTTAGCGATAACATAGTCACGGAGAGTATTACCAGTCATAATATTGCCAGCAAACTGTGACATATCAACTTTCATACCGCTATTCTTACCATCACCATTCCAAATACCCTTATACTGTACCATATTAGAGTTTGTAGGCATATTGGTAAAGAATACGAGAGGCAGACGACCAGAGAACAGACCAGAACCACCACGTACCTTCAGGCTCTTATCACCAAATACATCCCATGTAAAACCAATACGTGGAGAGAAAGTCAACTTAGACGAAGGCCATGCTCCTGTATCAATATGACGACCATTATAATCAAGATCATAGATAGCCTGATTAGTCATCAAGTCTTTATTGTTAAAGAACAAGCCATCGACACGTAATCCGTATGTAAGCTTGAAATTGTCAAGGATGTTCCAGTCATCCTGTGCATATACACCAATTTTATTGAACTGTACACGTGCAGCAGGATCCTCCTTACCATTGTAACCATAAGTAAGCGCTACTACCTCTGGATCACTATTAAAGAGAAGCTCTGGGTTTAGAACACCATTCTGCCACATATCATCTGTAGCATTGAAACGATAGTAGCCAGTTCCATTACGCATATACATATTGTCAGCCATCTGATACTCATAGCTTGCACCAGCGGTGAACTTATGTGCGCCCATGTAATAGGTCACATCATCCTTAATGTTCCAAATAGTATTGTGAACAGCGTTATTCCAAGTAAACAGTTCATAACCTAAAGCCATGTAGTTATTTCCATCATAAGTAATATCAATAAATGGGAATGGAGATGAATCAGAAGCACGAATATCGTCCAACTTAGAATATGTAGCAAGCAACTGATTAGAAAGATTATCAGTAAAACGGCTATTCAAATCGAAAGTAAATGAATGAACGATATTATCCATTGCATACATTGAGTTGGCGAATGACATAGATGACTTTGACATACGAGCATCAGCCATACGCGAACCACCATCCATAGAAGAAGCATTAGGAGAACTCCAGTTTCTATTCTTAGTGTAATTGTAGCGAAGAGCTAAATGATGCCTGTCTGTAATATTCCAGTCCAAACGAGCCAAAATCTTGTAATTACTCTTATCTGCGGGGAAACTAGTGTAACTACCTGTATCATAACCATACTTGCGGGCAACATAGTCAGAAACAGCCTGAAGATCAGCCTTTGTTGTACGAGAAACATAATTGTCTGGATCTGCAGGATGCTCGTCATCTGATCCCTGCCAACGGTTTACGACGCTAGGAATCTTAACCATTTCACCATTAGCAAAGAAGAACAACTTGTTCTTGATGATTGGGCCACCCAGAGTGAAACCATAGGTTGTGGTACGATCCTTTTCACGTGAGCCACTAAGCTGGTTGCTACCAATAGCATCACCACGCATATTCTCATTCTGATGATAGATATATGCAGTACCCTTGAAGGTGTTTGTACCAGACTTGGTAATAGCGTTTACACCACCACCGATGAAGTTGGTCTGACGGACATCGTAAGGAGAGATAACAACCTGCAACTCCTCGATAGCATCGATAGAGATTGGGTTACCACCACCAGGAAGACCTGAACTCAAACCGAAGTTGTTGTTGAAGTTAGCTCCATCAACGGTGAAGTTAGCATTACGACCATCGCTACCAGCGAAGCTCATACCATTACCTCCATAAGGAGACAGACGAGTAAAGTCTGTAATGCTACGAGACACTGTAGGCATGTTCGTAATCTGTGCATTGTTGATGTTAGTAGCAGCACCCGTCTTTTCAGCGGCAAACTTAGAAGCCTTACCACTTACGATAACCTCGGCAAGCTCAGTAGCATCCTCTGACAGGAATACATTGAGGTTGTAAGTTTCAGCCAGCTGGAGGGTTACTCCCTTGACGGTTTTAGGCTGGAAACCAATGTAAGAGATGGTCACATTGTAAGGACCACCAGTACGCATACCATTGATCGAGAAACGACCTGTGGTATTAGTCACTGCTGTGTAACGAGTACCAGAAGGCTCGTGTACAGCCACAACTGTAGCACCAATGACTTCCTCGCCATTCGCATTGTCGAGGGTCACCTTTCCAGCCATACTTGAAGTTGTGATTTGTGCCATCAATGTTAACGAGAACGTCAACATCATAGCAACCAGAAAGAGCAATCTTTTCTGCATAAACTTTTTACTGTTTTAATTAAATAATTAGCGGACTTTGTCCGATTGGTTTAAAATTTCGGTGCAAAGTTAGGAAAATTTTCCGATTTAATGTTATAAATCGGCAACTTTTTTAAAAATTGGTAAAAATTGTTGCGTAAGATTATTCCTCGTCGTCGAAGTCTTCGTATTCAAAATCCTCGATATCTTCGATATCCTCCTCGTCGATGAACTCAATATCCTCGTCTTCGCCCTCATCGGCAAGTTCCTGAGCAAACACGCTCATATCCTTGTCGCGATGCACCAAAGAGTCTTCAGATGTGATGGCATTAAGCTTATTACTCTCTGCATTAAGCTCGCTCCACAGCACATCCTTGAGTTCATCGAGTCCGAAACCTGTTACAGCCGAGATAAACACCACAGGAAGATCGCTTGGCAGTGTCTCCTTAAGCATCTCAATAAGTTCCTCATCAAGAAGGTCGCACTTTGTAACTGCCAATACGCGATGTTTATCCAGCATCTCAGGATTGAACTGCTGAAGTTCATTGAGCAAAATTTCGTACTCTCGCTTGATATCATCGGTATCACCAGGCACCATAAAGAGCAACAGCGAGTTTCGCTCTATATGACGTAAGAACCTGAGTCCCAAGCCCTTACCCTCGGAAGCGCCCTCAATAATTCCCGGAATATCGGCCATAACAAACGACTTGTTATCGCGATAACCCACAATGCCAAGCGAGGGTTCCATAGTGGTAAAGGGGTAATTTGCTATCTTAGGCTTAGCATTTGACAGCGATGAGACCAGGGTAGACTTTCCTGCATTAGGAAAGCCCACCAAGCCTACATCAGCTAATAATTTCAATTCAAGAATAATGGTCATCTCCTGCATAGGCTCTCCTGGCTGTGCATAGCGAGGGGCCTGATTGGTAGATGTGCGGAACTGAAAATTGCCCAATCCACCACGTCCACCCTTAAGCAGCAGAACTTCCTGACCATCGTATGTAACATCGCAGACGTACTTACCAGTTTCGGCATTATATACCACAGTACCACATGGCACATCGATATATACATCCTTACCATCGGTACCATGACACTTGTCGCGACCACCATTACCTCCGTGTTCGGCAAAGATATGGCGCTCGTACTTCAAGTGGAGCAGAGTCCAGTAGTTATGGTTTCCACGCAGAATAATGCTTCCACCCTTTCCACCATCACCACCGTCAGGACCTCCGTTGGGGTTATACTTCACATGGCGCAAGTGCATACTGCCCTTACCACCCTTACCAGAGCGGCAGTAAATCTTAACGTAGTCTACGAAATTACTCTCCATTTAGATATTGTCAATAACCTGGCAAATGTCTGCAAATATGCGGTCGAGTTCGCCCAATCCGTCTATATGATAGTGAACACCCTCGTTCTTATACCACTCGATGAGAGGCATAGTCTGAGAATGGTAAACCACGAGGCGCTTCTTGATTGTCTCCTCATTGTCGTCGGCACGTCCGCTCTGCTGTCCACGCAGAATGAGTCGCTTCATCAGCTCATCCTCAGGAACATCAAGTTCGATCATAGCAGCAACCTTATCACCACGCTCGTCGAGCATCTTCTTCAGAGCCTCGGCCTGTGGGATAGTACGGGGGAATCCGTCGAAGATTACGCCCTTGCTGTCGCGTCCGAAGCTGTCGTATACAGAAGCAAGAATATTAACCATCAGGTCATCGGGGATAAGCTGGCCCTTCTCGATGAAGCTGGCAGCTGTCTTACCCAGTTCTGTACCCTTCTTGATCTCACCACGAAGCACGTCACCTGTTGAGATATGGTTCAGTCCGTACTTCTCAATCATCTTATCACTCTGTGTGCCCTTGCCTGAGCCTGGAGCACCAAAAATCACGATATTCTTCATTATCCTGATAATTTTAGTTTAATTAAGTATTTAATCTATTATTGTATATACATCTTTAAGTCCGCGACCCTGCTGATCGTAATCCAAACCATAACCTAGAATAAAATCATCGGGAATGCTAAATGCCACGTATTCAGGATTAATATTCTCCTTCAGCTTGCTTGGTTTGAAGAAAAGGGTGCAGATATGGATAGATGCGGGATTACGTGTACCAAGCGACTCAATCATCTGCTTCATTGTGAGTCCGCTCTCTACGATATCCTCGACGATAATCACCGTACGATTGGTAAGATCCTCATTGATACCAAACACCTCCTTGATTTTACCTGTAGAGGTGGTACCCTGATAAGATGCAAGCTTTACGAAAGAAATCTCACAAGGAATCGTCATCTCGCGCATCAGGTCGGCAGCAAACATAAATGCACCATTCAGCACACCTAACAACAGAGGATTCTTACCCTCCATATCCTTACTTATCTGCTGTGCTACAGCCTTTACACGCTCCTTAATCTCTGCCTCTGGGATAGAGATTTTAAACGACTTATCCTTTATCTTTACGATACTCATACGCTGAAAGAATTAAAAATTTGTGCAAAATTACAAAAAATCTGCCAAACTCTATCATTCATTAGCAATTTTTTCGTATTTTTGCACCATTATGAAGATATTTACGAGCGCACAGGTCCATGAATTGGACAAATACACCATAGAGAATGAACCCATTAAGTCTATCGACCTAATGGAGCGTGCTGCTAAAGCCTTGACTCAAGCCATTACCGAAAATTGGAGCAGTAATACTACAGTAATAATATTTGCCGGACCAGGAAATAATGGTGGCGATGCACTGGCTGTGGGCAGAATGCTTATCGAGAAGAACTACGACGTAACAGCATACCTGTTTAATATCTCCGACCATCTGTCAGAAGACTGTATGGTAAACAAGAAGCGCCTCATCGAAAAGCGCTCAAAGGCTCTGATAGAGGTTACTCAGGAGTTTGAACCGCCACAGTTGGAAGAGGGTATGCTGGTTATCGACGGACTTTTTGGCTCTGGACTTAACAAGCCTCTTGCAGGCGGATTTGCATCACTCGTTAAATACATCAACGCATCTCCAGCCGAGGTAGCTAGCATCGATGTTCCATCAGGACTGATGACAGAGGACAATACCTACAACGTGAGGGCCAACATCATTCGAGCCAATATGACGCTTACTTTGCAGTTGCCCAAGCTATCGTTCCTATTCCCGGAGAATCAGCAGTTTATCGGACAACTTAAGGTTCTTGACATCCGTCTGAGCAAGCAGGGCATCGAAAAGATTGACGCCAACTACACATTGCTCGAAGAGAACGATGTTCGCCCTCGTATCCTAAAGCGCGATCCATTTGCTCATAAAGGTAAGATGGGTAATGCTCTGATAATTGCAGGATGCTATGGTATGTGTGGAGCATCTGTTCTGGCCACAAAAGCTTGTCTGAGAGTTGGAGCAGGAAAGGTAACCACCCACACGCCAAAACGTAATAGCACAATACTACAGATTAGCGTGCCCGAGGCGATCATACAGTTTGATAAAGAGGAGACAACTTTCTCAGAAGCAGTAGATACAGAAGACTTCAACGCCCTGGGTATTGGTCCTGGACTGGGAACTAGCGAGCAGACTGCTATCGCCATCATTTCACAGTTACGACGCACTAAATGTCCCGTCGTGGTCGATGCTGATGCAATAAACGTCCTGGCTAATCATCGCGCTTGGGTGCAACAGTTACCAAAGGGAATTATCATGACTCCCCACCCCAAAGAGTTCGATCGTTTGGATGGTCCTTCTAGCGACAGTTTCGAACGACTGATGAAAGCTCGCGACCTGGCAGAGCGATTGCAGGCCTACATATTGCTTAAGGGCCATCACACATCACTCTGCCTGCCTGACGGACACATCATCTTCAACTCTACTGGCAATGCAGGTATGGCCACAGCTGGTAGTGGTGACGTGCTCACAGGTATCATTACAGGATTGCTAGCTCGTGGATATAATCAGGAAAATGCTTGCATCGTGGGAATGTATCTACACGGTCTGGCTGGCGACATTGCAGCCAAGGAACTTGGCGAGGAGAGTGTGATAGCCAGCGATCTGATCAAGAATCTACCTTATGCATTTAAACGTCTTAACGAATGAGAAAGTTTTCAAATCTTATTATAGCCTTAGTATTAGGCACAACTGGTGCAATGGCCCAGACTGTCATCAGTCAGTATAAGCCAGGAGTTACCAGCGAGGGAGCTGTTTACTATCTCCCCAAGACAGCCATACGCATTACTCTGCAGATAGAGAAAACCACCTACGCCCCTGGAGAGTTCTGCAAATATTCCGAGAAATATCTTAGAATAAAGGATGTTCCATCAGTAGCATCTACCAAATACAGATTAATATCTGTACGCCAGGAGCCGTTTGCCGTGGCTGACACATCAAAGTGTTATGCAGTAAAATACGACTCAAGAACTTCTGCTTGCAACGTAAGATTGTCTGACGACGGCATTCTGTTGGCTATCAACGAGGATATCAAGCCCCAGACTATCGCTAAGATGCAGACTGCACCTAAAGCAGCTAAAGCGCCCATAAATCCTCGCAAATATATGAGCGAGGAGATTCTTTCGGCAGGTAGTACATCCAAGATGGCAGAACTTACTGCCCAGGAGATATACGAAATTCGTGAGAGTCGCGGTATGCTGGCCAAAGGCCAGGCCGACTTTATGCCGAAGGATGGCGAACAACTAAGACTTATGCTCCAGGAGTTGGCCATTCAGGATCAGGCCCTTACCAGCCTTTTTACTGGTGTTACCACAAGCGACACCACCACTCATACATTCACGTACATTGCCGACAAGCCCGTAAAGCGTGATGTATTGTTCCGTTTCTCATCCGATTATGGACTTGTAGATAGTGATGATCTTTCTGGTACACCTTATTATATATATATAGAAGATCTGAAAACAGTACCCGAACCCGAACCTGTCGAGCCAAAGAAAGGATTAAAACTATTTGTTAAGCCACAGCTTTCAGGCATATACGTAAACATCCCGGGCAAGATGCGCTCAACAATTGCTGACGCCAAGGCACAGATTGTAGCCAACGAGTTCCCTGCCGGACAGTTCGGTAATGTAGAACTGCTTAGTGGAGCGTTGTTCAACAAGAAATACACCACGCGCCTACTACTCCACCCCCTTACAGGAGCTGTAGACAAACTTGAAGCTGAACAACCCAAGAAATAAGATTTACTTCTCAGAGAAGATTACCTGGATAAGAGTCTGCCCTACAGCTTGTAGGGTATTCTTATCTAAGTGTGCCATATCGTCGTTGACAGTATGCCAAGTTGGTCCGAAACCACTCTGTTCGCAATTCGGATAATAAGGGATGATATCGATGGTAGGAATCTTAGCCTTGGTGTTCACAGGCAGATGGTCGTCGGTTATACCAGGACCAAGCTGTGTGGGGAACATACTTCCATATCCCACCACCTGAGCTGCACGCCATACCTTGTCTACAACACTGCTGGCATACTTTACTGACATTTCCTCCTTATAGAACTGAGCTCCCTGACCTCCTACCATATCGAGCAGTATACCAAAACGGGCCTTATATCCTTTTTTATGCAGATTGGCCGACCAATACTGGGCACCAAGAGCCCATGAATCACCATTATAATTGCTTTCACTCCACTGAGGCACGCCCCAGTCTTCAGCATCGAAACAGATAAAGTCTACACCAAGTCGCAGAGTGTCTGCCGAAACCAGTCTAGCTATCTCGAGCATCACGCCTACACCCGATGCACCATCGTTTGCGGCCATCACAGGAGTCTTCCAATTTGCCTCGTCTGGATCATTATCAGCCCAAGGACGACTATCCCAGTGAGCACAGAGCAATATGCGGTCTTTTAACTCTGGATGATAGCTTGCTATGATATTGGTACTGTTAAGCGATGTGCCATCGTAGCCTTTCAGCACAGCCTTCTGCTGGACTACTTCCATACCAAAGCCCTTGAACTTGTTAACTATCCACTGCTCGCAATCATCGTGGGCCTTGCTGTTCATGGTTCTTGGACCAAAATCGCACTGACTCTGACAATACTGATAAGCGCTATCAGCACAGAACACAGGACCAACAGGTTGCAACGAAGCCGACTCATCAGTAGTCTGCTTTCGAAGATTTCCGCAACTAGTCACTAAAAGTACAAGGGTTAAAACCGCAAATATATTCTTGTTCATTTTTTACTTTCTTACCTTTTGGCATTCTTCCATCACACGCAGGAAGTTGCCTCCCCATATCTTCTGGATATCGTGCTCACTGTATCTGCGAGCAAGCAGTCTGCGAGTGAAATTAATCAATTCAGACGAATTAGCTAAGCCTCTTACGCCTCCGTCGCCATCAAAATCTGTTCCAAGTCCTACGTGGTCGATACCCATCACATCGATGGCATGTTCCAAATGAGCTATCACGTCGTTGATGGTTGCCTCGCCATCCTTCTTCAGGAAACCATTATAGATGGTGGTCTGAGCCACACCACCCTTCTTGGCAAGGGCACGCATCTGGTCGTCAGTAAGATTTCGTACGTGATCGCATAGCGCACGGGCCGAAGAGTGACTACAAACTATTGGCATGCTACTTATCTCGAGTGCCTGATAGAAACTTTCCTCGCCTGCATGACTCATATCTACCAATACCCCCAGACGATTCATCTCCTTGATAACCTTCTCGCCAAACTCGCTCAGACCGTGATGAGTGTGCTGAGTCTTAGAAGCCGAATCACAGATATCGTTATCACCATTATGACAGAGGGTCATATACACGATACCCCTGTCAACAAAATGTTGAATATTCTCAAGTTTACCATCGATAGCGATACCATTCTCGATTCCAAGCATTATGCTCTTCAGCCCCTGATGCTTGTTCATCCACAGGTCGCGAGGAGTGCTGGCTATACGGATGTAATCGCTATTCTGACTAACGATTACTTCTATCTTATCGAAGATGCTATCAGCAAAATCTCTTGGATTCTCAGTTGGCTGTGGCAGATAAGCTACCATGATGGTAGCATCCTGTCGGCCTTCAGTCATCTTATGCAGATCTACAAGTATCTTTGGGTCACGATGTTCAAAGTGGATACCCTGTGGGAAAAACATTGGTGTATCACAATGAGTATCGAGGGTTAAGACTCTGTCGTGGGTTTTATGAGCCTCGCGATAACTCTTTGCCTCGCCAACCAGCCATTGGAACAATGGCAGACCGTCTTCAATACATTCTGGATGCCACTGAACACCAAGTATCGACTTAAACTCTGTACTCTCCATAGCCTCCACAATACCATCAGTCGACTTGGCTACAACTCTGAATTTGTCGCCTCCATCTGCCACGGCCTGGTGGTGGAAAGAGTTAACCATGATTTTATCACAGCCGTACACACCACGTAATACAGAATCATCATCGATAATGACACTGTGAGTGGGCTCCGAACGGTCAGCATCCTGCGAATGCTTAACGGTAGCCACATCGCTTATATCCTGACTAACCTTACCGCCAAAGGCAGTGGCCAATGTCTGGATACCTCTGCAGATGCCCAACATAGGTATCTGTCGATTATAAGCCAAACGGGCTATAAGCAATTCTGGGAGATCTCGTTCCTGATTGATGCCATGAAGCTTGGGCGAAGGTTCCTCACCAGCCCATAGCGGATTGATATCGCCACCACCACTTAATATCAGGGCGTCGATATGTTCCAATGTATTGATAATCACATGCTTATCAGCCACAGGAGGTATAACCACAGGTACACCACCCGCCTCTACCACCGACTGATAATAGCCACGTCCCAACTTGCAGGTAAGATCCTCATAATTACCAGTTATACCGATAACAGGACGCTTGTCTGCCTCTGGGTAGTGAGCATAGACATCATCTAGATGCGATTTGAGATCAAATCTGCTCATAATTACTTGTCGTCTTCGTCGAGCACGATGGGTATCTCACGCTTCAGACTCTGCTCAAGCGAAATGAGAGTCTCTGTGGCAACTACTCCAGGAGTACCCTGCAGTTTGCCGTTCAGCAGATCCATCAGCTGCTCATTGTCTCTGGCATAAAGCTTTACCAACATCGTATAAGGACCAGTGGTAAAGTGGCACTCTACCACCTCAGGTATGTGTTTCAGACGTTCTACCACATCTTTATACATCGAACCTTTCTCAAGGTTGATGCCTACATAGGTACAAGTAGAATAGCCTAGGCTTTTAGGATTAACATCAAAACCACTACCAGTAATAACATCAGCATCGATGAGATGCTGAACACGCTGGTGAATAGCGGCTCTCGACACATTACACTCTGCGGCTACATCCTTAAAAGGAATACGCGCATTCTTGGAAAGAATACTCAGAATCTTCTTATCCAAAAAATCAATTTTCTCCATTAATTTCCCTTTTGGTTACATTTTGTTAGCAAAAGTAAGCAAATTAATTGAATAACGCAACTTTTTTGGAGAAAAAATTAAAAAAGTGTGCCACTTTTGTGACACACTTGCTATTTTCTTAGATTATTTCTTTGATTTTTTCTTTGTTTTCACGCTTTTTGAAGGAGCAGGCTTGTCGTCGACTATTCCTACAAGTTCGATATCAAAAATCAAAGCGCTATAGGGTTTGATCTGTCCAGCATCACGATTGCCGTAAGCCAGTTCGAATGGAATATAAACCTGCCATTTCGAACCTACAGGCATCATGGTCAGGGCCTCAGTCCAACCCTTGATTACATCAGTAGGACGGAACTCTGTTGGCTCATCGCCATGTTTTCTTGATGAGTCGAACACTGTTCCGTCAATCAGACGACCCTCGTAGTGTACCTTAACCTTATCGCTGGTTGTAGGCACAGCACCTGTACCCTGAGTCAAAACCTTGTACTGAAGTCCGCTAGGCAGTGTAATCACACCATCCTTCTTAGCATTCTCAGCCAGGAATTGTCTACCTGCATTGCGATTAGCACCATACAGACGTTCTTCCTTCTCAGCCTGAATTGTTTCCATCTTAGCCTTGAACGACTTTTCTGCATCACTCACCTTGAAGAAGGTTGTGTCCTGCATCATAGCATCACAGAAACCTTTGAAGAATGCGCTTGACACGATAGAATCGGCTGTACCCTCAAGTTCTTTCTTCACACCAGGCAACATGCGGTCAACCAACTGCTGAGCAATGCTGATACCCATCATATATGCTTTCTGCTTGGGATCGTCGAGATTCTTTGATACAGCCTCGTTGAATCCATTGACAAAATCAGCCATATATGCTGTATCCACCTTCTGCTGTAGCAGGTAGTTTACCAGACCTACAGTGCTAGTCATACCTGCAGTATAGCTGATAGAGTCTGAACTTGTTGCCAGTTTGAAAGCCTCAACTACCGGGGCTTCCTCCTTTACTACCACCTTCTTTTTCTTAGCAGCATCAACTGTAGACAAAGAAGCACCCGCCACAAGGGCGAGTGCAATTATAAGAGACTTTTTCATTTACTTCTTCTTAGGATTAACCTCGATCAGTTCGATCTTGAAGATCAGAGCTGAGAAAGGATCGATGTTACGCTGAGCACGCTCGCCATATGCCAACTCCTGTGGAATGTAAACCTCCCAAACAGAACCAGCAGGCATGTGTGTGAGAGCCTCTGTCCAACCCTTGATTACCTGGTTAGCACGGAATGTAGCAGGCTCGCCACGCTTGTAAGAGCTGTCGAAGATAGTATCGTTGATAAGACGACCCTCGTAGTGAACCTTTACCAGTGAGGTATCAGCTGGGATAGCACCTGTACCCTCCTTCACAACCTTATACTGTACACCGCAAGGCAGAGTCTTTACACCGTCCTTCTTTGCGTTGGCAGCAAGGAACTTCTCACCAGCCTCCTTGTTAGGACCGTATGTCTTTACGAGCTCCTTAGCCTTGATGCTCTGGATCAGGCGCTGAGCAACCTCCTGAGCAGAGTCGGGAGTCATCAGACCCTTCTTACCAGTAGTACCGCTGATGAATCCAGCGAGGAAGTTCTTCAGTGAGATGGTCTTTGTAGAGTCATCGCCGAATACCTCGTGGTTGATACCCTTAACCATACGGTTAGCAATCTGCTGACCAATCTGGATACCAGCATAGTAAGCGGCCTTCTTCTTGTTGTCGCCAGCGTTGGCACCCTCGTTAAGACCCTTAATGAACTCAGCCATGTAAGCAGTATCTACATCGAGACTACCTACGAGATACTCCTTCAGACCCTGAGTCTGAGCCATACCGATAGCGTAGCTCATGGTGTCTACATCGGTCTTCAGATTGGCTTTTGGGCCCTGATTGCCACATGCGGTGAAACCGGCAGCGGCGATAGCCAGAACGGCTACAATTGAAATCTTTTTCATTGCTTTCTGTTATTTTTTTAAACTACTTGTATTAACTCTACGTCGAAGATCAGAGCTGCGAATGGGGGGATTGATGCGCCTGCACCACCCTCGCCGTAAGCCAGACGGTAAGGGATGAAGAAACGATACTTAGCACCCTCCTGCATCAGCTGCAGTCCCTCAGTCCAACCAGCGATAACCTGCTGGAGTGGGAATGTAGCGGGCTCGCCACGCTGATATGAGCTGTCGAATACGGTACCATCGATAAGTGTACCCTCGTAGTGACACATTACTGTATCCTTGGCTGATGGTTTCTTGCCATTACCCTCCTTCAGCACCTGATACTGCAGTCCGCTGGGCAGTGTTACCACCTCGGCCTTCTTGCCATTCTCAGCCAGGAACTTCTCGCCTGCCTCCTTATGTGCCTTTCCCTTCTCGGCACGCTCAGCCTGGAGCTTCTGCTCCTGCTTCTGGAAATAATCCTGTACGATTGTCTGAGCCTCGCGGTGTGAAACCTTCAGCTCATTGCCCTTCAACACGTCGTTGATGGCCTGTGCAAAATCCTCGGCACTGATATTCTCAGCACCCATCTGAGCCAACTGCTGACCGATGCCCAGACCTAAAGCATAACTTAATTTATCCATTCTCTATTTATTAATAATGTGTAATCGTCTAAAAATCGGCTGCAAAGGTACACTTTTTTTCTCATTTCGATGCAATATAATTGCTAAATTTTCTTTTTAATTGCAGAAAAATTGTATTTTTGCAGCATCAAACTAAAAAATTATTCGTATGAAAAAGATTGTGGTACTTACAGGTGCTGGTATGTCGGTTGAAAGTGGACTCAAGACTTTCCGCGATGCCGATGGTTTATGGGAGAATTATCCCGTTCAGAAAGTTGCTACTCACGAGGGTTGGCTAGCCGACCCCACGCTCGTAACCAACTTCTACAATATGCTCCGCAAGAAGTGCTGGGGCGTTAAGCCTAACGAGGGTCACAAACTGGTGGCCGAACTCGAGAAAAACTACGACGTAACGGTGGTAACACAGAATGTAGACAACCTGCACGAGATGGCAGGTTCGTCGAAGGTTATCCACCTGCATGGCGAACTAATGAAGGTTTGTTCTAGTCGCGACGTAGACGACCCACGCTACCAGATTCAACTTACTCCTGACAACTGCGAGATAGAACCAGGCACCAAGGCTGGCGATGGTTCTTTACTCCGTCCGTTTATTGTGTTCTTTGGCGAGGCTGTGCCTAATATCACCATAGCCGCCGAGGAGGTGCAAGAGGCTGATATCCTGATAATTATCGGCACATCGCTGGTAGTTTACCCCGCTGCCGGACTTATGCATTATGCCAAGCCCGATGCCCCGATATATCTCATCGATCCCAATCCGATTAATGTTGGAGGTAGAGTAACACAGATTCAGAAAGGTGCCAGCGAAGGTATGAAAGAACTGATGGAGATACTTAAGTAAAGAATAATCCCGCCGATTTGGCGGGATTTATTCGTTTTTATCCTCTATCCTTGCGGATAAGCTCCAGTAGTTTTTCTACAGCCTCTTCCTCAGGGATATTCTTTTCTACACATTCCTTGGCCTTGTAGAGCGAAATCTTTCCACGACCAGCTCCTACATATCCATAGTCGGCATCGGCCATCTCGCCAGGGCCATTCACTATACATCCCATGATGCCAATCTTAAGTCCTACCAGATCCTTGGTGGCGGCTTTAATCTTGGCGATGGTTTCCTGCAGATTGTAGAGTGTACGTCCGCATCCAGGGCATGATATATACTCTGTCTTGGTGAACTTGATACGAGCTGCCTGCAGGATTGCGTCGGCGAGCTCTACTAACTTCTCAGTTGAGAATTGAGTATTGTTGATAACCAGCTTATGAGCCTTCTTATCGATGAGCAGGGCACCTACGGCCATAGCGGCTTTCAGCTGCAGTGTCTCCCAGTCTGGGGCATCCACTTCCAGAGTGATGGTGTCATCCTTAATGCTTGCCTCGGCCTTCTCGCGGAGGGCAGTGCACTCTGGTATCATGTCAACCAGCTTACGAGCTACAGGTATTTCACACTCTGGCTCCTCTGAGAGCGATACACGGATGGTATCACCGATACCCTCAGTAAGCAGTGCTCCGATACCTACAGCACTCTTTATGCGTCCGTCTTCGCCCTCGCCAGCCTCTGTCACACCCAGATGCAGTGGATAGTGCATATCCTCCTTGTCCATCGTCTCAACCAGCAGTCGCATGGTGGTTACCATCACTACAGTGTTCGATGCCTTGATGCTGATCACTACGTCGTTGAAGTTCTCGCGACGGAAGATGCGTAGAAACTCCATACAACTCTCTACGATACCCTCAGGAGTGTCGCCATAGCGGCTCATGATGCGGTCTGACAGCGAACCATGATTCACACCGATGCGAACGGCTGTGTGGTGCTCCTTACAGATATTAAGGAATGGCACAAGCTGTTTCTCTATCTTCTGTAGTTCAGCGGCATACTCCTCGTCGGTATACTCCAGATGCTTGAATGTACGACCTGGGTCTACATAGTTACCTGGATTAATGCGCACCTTCTCGCAGTACAGTGCTGCCACATCGGCAGTGTGGGCAGTAAAGTGCACATCGGCCACCAGCGGAGTGTTGTATCCGTCAGCCTTAAGCTGAGCCGATATGTTCTTCATGTTCTCTGCCTCGCGAGTGCCCTGGGTGGTGAAACGTACCAACTCGCCACCAGCGTCGATGATACGCTTGGCCTGAGCCACACATCCCTCAGTATTATTGGTATCCACCGTACCCATCGACTGGATGCGGATAGGATTCTGTCCACCTATGCCGATACCCCCGACACGGGTTTCGGATGATTGTCGTCTGCTATACATTTTAATTTGTTTTGAACTGGTATTTTACTGTGGCCAGCTCTTCGTTGGCCTTTTCGATCTTGATACGCAGATTACCCTTGTACACAGCCAGACGCTGGGCCAAGTCCTGATCGGCCAGAGCCATCATCTCGCAAGCCAGTATAGCTGCATTCTGGGCACCATTCACACCTACAGTAGCCACGGGTATTCCTGGGGGCATCTGGATTATCGACAGCATGGCATCCAGTCCGTCCAGCATACCCTTGATGGGCACGCCAATTACGGGCAGGGTGGTCGATGCGGCAATCACACCAGGCAGTGCAGCGGCCATACCGGCACCTGCGATGATAACCTTGATACCGCGATCCTTAGCGGTACGTGCAAACTCCTCTACTGCATCGGGAGTACGATGAGCCGAAAGGGCATTAACTTCAAAAGGCACCTGCATCTCGTCGAGCAGTTTGCAGGCTTTTTCCATGATGGGCAGATCGCTTGTGCTACCCATGATAATACTTACTAGTGGCTTCATATATTTATAAATTTAGAATTCAGATTTTAGAATTTAGAGATAGAGCAGACCTAGCACTGAGCAGATTACACCTACCCAGAATCCGGCTACCACCTGGGCTAGCGAGTGCTGGCGTAGTATCATACGGCTGGTGCCCATCACTCCTGCCAGAATCATCACCAGGCACAACCACCATACGGGGTTGAACCCGAACAGCTCGCCAAACACGAACAGCGCTCCTGCCACACCGCCGATGGCCGATGTGTGGGTAGATATCTTCCACCACACGTTTATCAGTGCGCATACTATCTGTATGGCCAGGGCTGCCGATACGATGGTACCCATAAAGTGCGGGATATGCAGTATGTCCATGATATAAACACAGAAGAAGTAGCACAGAATGGAGATTACGTAAGGTACCATTCGCTTCTCCCTATGTCCCAGTTCTATCAGGTTCCAACCGTTGAACTTGCGATACAGGTGGATAAGCACCGTAGGCAACAGGATGGTGAAGAAATACACCAGCGTAAGCACCTGCAACTTGTAGGCTGTAGGCATCAAACTAAGATAGCTCAGGAAGAACAGGGCCATCAGTCCCACTATAGGCAGATAGAACGGTGTAAACACCATACTAACCACGCGTGCCGCCAAAATTATATTCTTTTCTCTGCTCATTTTCTTAGTCGTGCTATGGGTATACCCAGCTGTTCGCGATATTTTGCTACTGTGCGTCGTGCGATGGGGAATCCCTTCTCGGCCAACAGATCCTTCAACAGGTCGTCGCTCAGTGGCTTACGCTTGTCTTCTGCATCCACCAGGTCGCGCAGGGCAGCCTTTATCTGTCGTGTACTCAACTCCTCGCCACTCTCAGTCACGTATCCGTCGCTGAAGAAATGTCGTAGCGGGAATGTTCCCCAACGGGTCTGAGCGTATTTCGAGTTGCTCACTCGCGATACGGTCGATATGTCGAGTCCGGCCTTTTCGGCCACGTCTTTCAGTATCATCGGGCGCATCGATGCCTCGTCGCCATCCAGAAAAAACTGACGCTGCAGCTGTATGATAGCCCTCATTGTCACTGTCAGTGTGTGCCTGCGCACCTTCACAGCCTCGATAAATCCCTGTGCAGCATCCACCTTTTTCTTAATATATAGCAGTGCCTCCTTGGTCTGCTTGCTCAGGTGGTCTTTGTTTTGCTGATACTCCTTCATCGAGTCTACAAACGACTGCGACACCTTGAGCTCGGGC
>Ga0256407_10004897_pt1 | contig 21882 bp, 21 predicted proteins | sample RumenRJG_04DNA_FD_193489 | JGI IMG/M metagenome (GOLD analysis project Ga0256407, IMG submission 193489) | Bovine rumen microbial communities from Lethbridge, Alberta, Canada - RJG_04 | ecosystem: Host-associated > Mammals > Digestive system > Stomach > Rumen | place: Canada: Alberta... | reverse complement strand
GGCCGATCCCGGCGGCTTTCTGACGGTAATATCTGCCGTCAAAACTCCGCATAGATACGACAGCCTGATGGTTTGGCGGCATGTGCTCTGTGATGGTCACATACCTCCCCCCGGTAAAACGCCTGGGGTGCACAGCGATCCTTTCACCGTTACGCAGGAAGATCTCAATCCTTTTCGCATATGCATGGACCGTTACCGGCTTGTCATAGTACATGTAGGGAACTGAATAATAAAAGGATCTCCATTCCACATGGTAATTGTTGGGAACTCTGGAAACGAGTTTTGTGTAAAAGAACTCGAAAGTGTCTTTTGGGAGCGCCCGCAGTGCAGGTTTGTCAAGTGCTATGAAGTTGCTGCTGCGTGAGTCGTCACGATGCTGGAAAGGTCTCAGGCTCAGCTCCGCAACCCGCTCCTTGATATCCTGATTGAGAGCTGCAAAACTGTGATAACTCCTGCCTGACAGCCACTCAAGCAGCCAGGTCTCCAGCCAGCCGACCCCTGACTCAACAGACGGTTTGCCTTTTTTATCGGTAATTGCTGATAAAAAAGGTTATCGGAAAAAAAGTATTATCGGAAATCTCTGTAAGTACTCCAGTAGCTTAGAAACCTTCGGATTAATTTTTGCTGATAACATTTCCCTTCTTTTGCTCAATTGATACCCTGTCTCTGACCGCAATAGACTCTGCGGCAGAAAGGAGTACCGAGATGAGCAAAATACAAGCAATAGTCCACTTCGTCCTTGAACAGCAGAAACAGCTGATTGCTCCTTCAACATATGAGGCCCGCAAGAATTATCTGAAGAAACTGGCTGCTTTCTCAGATGAAGCGGGAATCATGGAACCATGCCAGGAACTATACGATTCTTATATTGCCAGAGCAGTAACACCGGATCTGCGTTTTCAGTTATTCCATGCTGTTCGTCTGGTGGACAAGGCAGCCGGGACAAAAGCATTTACACCGGAAGGTAAACTCTATAATGAGCCAGAGATCCTTTCATCAGAAGAAGCCAGGAGAATCAGCCCAACAATAAAGTTCCCGATATCTGACGGCACCCTTGATACGGGTTATCTGATCCGCAGAGCAGAACAGGAAATGCAGTATCTCCAACTGTCACATTCCACCAACTGGCAATACATGCAGGCATGGAAAGAGTTGTATGTCTTTCTTTATCTCCGCGGCGATACAATGTTTGCAAGAAGCCAGTGTATTGCATTCATTGAAGATGCAAACCAGAAGAGCCGGGATGGACTTCTTCATGAGTGGAAGCGAAAGATTCGTCGCCGGGCGACCCTCATACTGCTTGAAGTCGCTGATACCGGATGCTTTAAATGGAGGCTTTTTACATCCCGAAAAGTATGTTGTCCAGATAAAACGCTGGAAGATCTTCGACAGCATTACCTCAACTTTTTGCTCACACAGAACCTTGAAAACAGAACGATTGAACTCTATGACTATTCCTTCCGGATCATGATAGAAGGTCTTGGCGTCAGAAACGTTTTCTGCCTTAACACTTTGGAACCGGAGCAGATCCAATCCATGCTGATTTTCCTTTCAGGAAGACTCAGCCTGAACAGCCGTGGAACTATATTTCCCATCATACGCCAGATCTTTTCCTATCTGCATTCTGCCGGATTTGTGACTACAGATTTCTCGGGGATGATTCTTACACCGGCTCATCAAAACATGCATCTCCGTCCGTACATTACTGCTTCAGACGAAGATAAGCTTTACCAAGTGATGGAGAATTCATTATTGCGCAATAAAGCTATGATGCGTCTGTCGCTACGACTCGGCTTGCGTGATATTGATGTGTGCAATCTCCGTTTCAGCCAGATTGACTGGACAAATGACCAGATCATCCTGGAGCAGGAAAAAACTGGCGTAACACTCTGTCTTCCGTTGCTGGAGGATGTCGGCAATGCCATCATGGATTACATCATAAATGAAAGACCGGCAGCTGCAAAAAAATATCCATATATTTTTGTCCGTCAACAGGCACCACATAAAAAACTTGAATCAATGTATATGGTCTGCTCACGTCTGTTTAAAAAGGCGGATATAAAGACTGTTAACCGTGACAGCAGCGGCACCCATGTCTGCCGTTATACGTTAACGCACAAGCTCCTGTTAAAGAAGGTGCCCCATCAGGTTATTACAGATACGCTTGGCCATATATCCAAAGAATCTGATAAACCTTATCTGTCAATGGAAGAACTGATGCTCCGGGAGTGTCCGCTTGATTTCTCACTGATAGGGCAAAAATACTGGGAAGCAGGTGAACGCCATGGCTGATCCCGTGTTTCGCAGTAAATTACGTACCGATATGGAGGCATTTATCATCCAGAAGCGAACCGCCGGATACCCATATCTTACTTCAGCAAAGGTGCTGGGTTATCTCGACGCTATGATCGCGGAGAATTATCCAGACAGCGGGGAATTGTCAAAGGACATCTGTAATGCCTGGATCGATGAATGTTCAAAACTGCATCCGAATACTTTATTGAGGAGAGTGACTCCTGTCCGGCAGTTTGGTAAATACCTTGTCGGGACAGGAAAGCCTGCATACGTTATCCCGGGCGGAGTCCCTCATAAGCAGGTGCGCTATGACGCACATGTCTTCACGGAGGCCGAACTGAAAGCATTTTTTTCTTCTATAGACCAGTGCAGGAAATCACCGTTTTCTCCTTATCGATGCTATGTGATCCCTGTGATTTTCCGTCTGCTGTTCACATGCGGGCTCCGGTCATCGGAAGCGCGCTTGCTGAGAGTTTCTGATATAGATCTGTTAAGCGGAAAGATCCTTATCAGAAAATCCAAAGGGTGGGAGGCCCGCATCATTTATGTCAGCACAGATATGCTTGATCTGCTTTGCCGTTATGACAGTATCATCAGACAGTATCTTCCCGAACGGGAAGCATTTTTCCCGAATCACAAGGGAGACTATTACAGCAAATCCGCTCTCGACATATGGTTCCATGAATTCTGGGATGCACTTCCTGAAGCATCTGTTGCAAAAGGAAATGCACCGCGAGTTCATGATTTCCGCCATTCCTACTGTGTCTACAGGTTGAACCAGTGGGTCAGAGAGAAGGCCGACCTGAACGCTCTTTATCCTTACCTGAGTGAATATGTAGGACATTCCAATTTCGCAGATACGGACTACTATCTCACACTGGCAGAGCCCTTCTATCCAGAATTCGAGGCACGAATGCGGGCAGTGAACACCGCCATCCTTCCGGAGGTGCCTTATGAGGATTAAGAAATCAGAACTTTACTTTTATGAGAAGCTCCGGGACTTCCTGCATAAATATCTGGTGATTCAAAGGAAGTTTTCACCAGCAACTGTTAAGAACTATACGGTTTCGCTGGATCAGTTCCGCCGATATCTCTGGGAGCAAAAAAACATACCTTTCGACAAAGTCGGTTTTGACTGCTTTACGAAAGAAATGATATATGACTATTGTATCTGGATGAGGGACAGACAAACAAAGTCCATAAATACCGTTAATCTCAGGTTGTCAGCAATCAAAGCGTTCCTTCGTTATTGCAGTGATGAAGATGCTGCATTGTCCGAACTATATCTGAAGGTAAAATCCATTCATCGATTTAAGGGCAAGATTGATGTGAAGCTGGAATACTTAACCCAGAAACAGCTCGAAATAGTTTTTGCTGCCCCCGACACAGCTACCAGAAATGGAAGACGCAACCAGTATTTCATGATACACGCATATGAAACAGGTGGCAGGGTCGAGGAACTAGTCAGCATGACATTAGGTGATATCATTCGTAACGGCACCAGTGTTCAGATCCGCCTTCATGGAAAAGGTGATAAAACGCGGTACAATCCATTGCCGGAAGAGGTGATCCCTCACCTGGACGCTTATCTTGCTGAATTTCATCCGCACGGGAAGAATTCTGATTACCTGTTTTATACCATTCATAATGGCAGACATACGAAAATGACACCGAGGACGGTGAATTCCTTTCTTGCGGGCTATGCCGAAAAGATTCATTCTATGGATGGCTCCTTTCCGGAAAAGCTTCATTGTCATGTGTTTCGCCACAGCATCGGAATGGCAATGTATAAAGCTGGTATTCCGATTTCATAAATAAAAGACTTTCTTGGCCACTCGTCGCTCGATTCGACTGCAATCTATGCGCATGCAGACAATGATGCAATGGCTGAAGCCCTTCGTTCAGTTGATCAAGATGCTCTTCCTGAGAAAGATGAGGCAGGTATTACCGTATATAGCCCTGAAAAGAAATGGAAAGGTAAAGAAGAATATCTACTCCATTTCTGCGGTCTTGGCTGAAATGTTATCGGAAAAACCATTCATATGTCCAGCCTGAAATCTACGGTATTAACAGATTTCAGGCCTGGATTTCCGATAATACTTTTTTGCCGATAATCTTTGGGAGCCCGAACTCTGGCAGGGATAATTGCTGTGTTATAATGCTCGGCCATCTCGTGATATACCGCATTAAGTTCCTGGGTGTACCAGTTTTTGTTATGTACCACTGCGGTTTTTGTGTTGTCAGGGACCAGAATACGGGCTACACCGCCGAAGTATTCATACATATGCACATGGGCAGTGATCCAGGCCCGCTGTTTCTCGTTGATGAAAGCCTCAACGAAAGGATACTGTCTGTAAGTCATGACACCTACAAAGAGCCATGCCGGGATCATCTCGCCTGTATCCGGATCTGTGATGTATGCCGGGTCTCCTGCCCAGTCGACTTCCACCTGTTCCCCGGGGTTTCGGCCGATATGCATAGTCGCATTCCGTTTCTGCTCATCCTGTTGGATGTGATAGCAGAACTGGGAATACATGAGCGGTTCTTCGCCGGACTGGCGGCATTCCACAAGGTATTCTGTCCAAAGGAGCTTTTTATTAACTCCGTTACGGAGCAGTTCCTTCTGGATGTAGTTGAAGTCAGGCATCTTCCTACCAGAAGCAGCCTGCTTTGGTGCGGAAGGGAATAACCGATCCGCCAGTACAGCATCGGTCTCGTTTGCATCAAGCGGCCAGCAGATTCCCATCTCTTTGGCACGTTTAAGCACGCGATTAACCGTTTTTTTGGAGACACCACAGCTGTCTGCGATGCTCTGTTGACTGAGACCCAGGCTTGCCAGGCGCAGGATCTCCCGATACTTGGTCATATGGTTGACCTCCTTAGAATTTATTTACGCCAATGGCGCATTTCTTTATTCTAAGAAGGTGAAGCTGCGGTTTCCAGTACACCGGAATGGCGGTTTCCATCACTCCGGAACAGCGGTTTCCTTACCCCCGGACTGCGGTGTCACGGAGCCCGGAATATTCATGCAACTTTGGGCATTAAGTGCTTGCAAAACACATCCGGATCAGCTTCGCAATCCGGGACGATGTCAATCTTGACTACCTCCTGTTTTGCGGTGAAGTCCATGGAGAGTTTTGCTTTCTTTGAAGGTGCAGGAATGGCACATGCCATCTTCCGCAGCCTGGTTACTGCATTGTAAAAGGTGCTGGCCGGGATGCCCTGCTGTTCGCACCACATGCTGTCAGATAATCCACTCTGACGGCACTGGGTGATTAGCTCCATCCACTCGGTATTGGATCTGCCTGGTTGACGCTGGCGCATTAAGTGTTCCTCCTTTGGTAGTGATCTGTTACCGTTCAGCTTTCCCACCCGTTTGGGAAGTGGAGCAAAACGCTACTTGCTACTTACCATTATGGAGGCGAAACTCTTATTCTACCAACCGCCCAGTTTTTAATCGCTTACTTTCTTCATGCCAGATATCAGCGCTGTATCGTACATTTCTACCGCAATGTATTCAGTGTCACGCCCAACAAAAAAGTGAAGGAAGTGGCCAAAATGCTCAAAGCGATCCATGCACAGGAAGACAGGGAAGCTGCTCTGGAAAAGGCTAAAGCTGTCGAGATAAAGCTTCGTGGCATGAAGCTTTCAAAAGCAGCTGACAAGGTACAGGACAGCATACATGAGACCCTCACATATATGGGTTTTCCGGAAGAGCACTGGATGCGGATCCGGACAAACAATACCCTGGAACGGATCAACAGGGAGATCAAACGCCGGACCAAAGTGGTAGGCACATTTCCTGATGGTGAATCCGCTCTGATGCTTGTGTGTGCCAGGTTAAGGCATGTGGCTGGTACTAATTGGGGCACAAAACGGTATTTGAATATGGATCACCTCACCTCGATGCTCCTGTCTGAAGAGGAGTCAACCGCCGCAGGTTAACTGCAAACTTTCTTCTCCAGGGAACTAAGAACTATAAACCGCCGCCTGAACGATACCTGAGCTGCCAGTCGCCGTCAAGATCAAGACAAGTGCGCTGCAATCTTGACGGCACCTGTCCGCCCAGGTATCAAAACACCAGGCGGTTTATATGAAATCAAATTTGCGCAAGATTCTTGACAGTACCAACACCAACTATTTTAGTTAAGGCTTACCCCGCCAATTAACATGTATATAGTTTATTAAAACATTATCATATATATGAATCTTTTGATTAAACAAAAGGGGATAACTGTCCCCCTCTGTTAAGCACGCGCTACATAATATACTGCCTCTTACTCCTCCTTCACTCTCACCTTCAAATCCTCTGTAGCAGTTTCACCATCAATTTCGCTTGTCAGGCTGTAGGTGATGGTATAGCGGCCATCCTTTTTCATGTTCAGGTCGCCTGAGAGGCGGATATGGTAGGTCATGTCCTTGCCATTTCTATCCAGTGCAGTCTCGATATATTTCCTGTAGTCGAACTCATCGCCGACCTTCAGACGCACCTCCTCATCGGTAAGCTCCAGGAGCGGGCCTTTGTCCGGCAGGTTCTCGGGAATCTCGTATTCCTCCTGCTCATAAGTATTCGCTGCGACAACTGTTTCTTCGTTCGCTGCCTCAGGCTGTCTTACAAAAAAGATCAGGAAAGCAAGGACGATCGCATTTACCACAGTCACAGTGATCAAAACCGATTTCAGAAAAGGCTTTTCCTGATAATTAAAAATTGTAAAGAAATTCAATTCTTGTTCTCCATACTTAATTAATCATAGGTATTACTTTAAATTTTAAAAGCCAACCGCCGAAAAGATTCTACTATTTTGATTTATTGCCACAAAATAAATTTCTCCTTTGATACCCTACTAATTTCCTCTATGTTTTAGAAAATCATTATTTTTCAAGAGTCATACACTCACAGCGATAGTAGTTGGCATCCATGTTAGCATGTTTTTCCACTTAACATTTCGAAACACATAATCAAGCAAATATTCAGTGTCATCAGCCTTTTCGAGCTATAAATGCATCCAGAGTTTACCGTAAACGATGTATAGGGTTTCTGGAAAGCCACTTTATAAAATAAAAGGAGTTTCTTTACGTGCCCCGAACCGTTCCCAGAAAACAGATATACGAAACAGACAATGCGTTTATTTCTTTCGATTTGTTATAAACGTCAATCCCATTTTAACCATTGGATCTTTCATTAATAACAGTTCCGTAGGATATACCACCATGCCGATAATTATCATAACGCCTAATGCCCATACTTTTCCCTGCGGCAATAATGCACCAACACATCTTACGACAAGGAACATAATAATCCCATATACTCCATATCGTATTCCCGATGTCAAACATTGTTTAAGCGGAAGTTGATCTTTGACATGCCAGCATTGAACCATCGTAACAGCTAACTCCGCAATAACAGTAGCTATAGATGCCCCCACTGCATCCCAGAAATGTATGAGAAGCATATTTAGAAAAAAGTTTACACATGCTCCTGCTATAATAGATAATGTATATGCTTTCTGCTGGTTTGTTGGCAGCAGATACTGCTTTCCAATCACATTGCTCGTTGCAATGATTACCAAAATAGGACTGATAATAATAATAAGATTGATAACAGGATCATAACCTGTTCCATAAAAAATTGGAACAAACCTCGGCGCTATAGCACATAGTCCAAACAGTAGAGCAAAACTTAACATATATATAAAACGAAAAGCAGTTTTCACACTCTTCTTAATACCTTCTGTATCTCCCCTGGCAAAGAATGCAGACATAGTCGGAAGCATTACTGTTCCTAAAGAAGTAACAACCATTAGGACTATTTTGACAATTTTCTGTCCCTGTGAATAATACCCAACTTGGTCAATGTTAGACCCCAAAACACCTATCATTGTCTTGTCTAAAAGCAAGTAAACATCCTGGGCAACTTGTGGTAAAAATAATACCAGAATTGGCCTTAATCTTTGCTTAATGCCAGTGATAAGCAATGCAGCGGTTAAACCTGTTTTTACAAGATACGTCTTCAAGGAGAACCACAAACTTAAATTGCCAAGCAAAAGAGGAGCTGTCACACACATAGTGTATATGCCAAGATCATCTGGACTTTTAACAAACAAAAAAACACAGATAACACCTGTTAATTTGATAATAGTATTTCTTATTACAGTTATCTTAAAGTTTTCCATGCCCATAAAGAGCCAGGAAATATCAAAGGCCGTTGCGATGACTTCAAGTGCCAATATTGCGTATATTTGTGGGTATGAGCCATGTATGCAAAAAATAAGAAAGTATAGGATAGTACAAATAGTTGTTGTTACTAACCGAAAAATCTCAATTTCCCAAAATGCAACACTTCGTTCTCTAGGCTTATTATAAAGATAAGCTATCTCTCTCTGTCCATAGAGAGTTGTGCCAACAGCACCTATTAGGACAAAGTAATTAGCTATTGATTGTGAATACTGATAAATCCCTATATTCGTAACACCTAGTACTCTTGATACATAAGGAGTTGTGATTAATGGTGCAATCAGAACTAAAATCTGATACATTGTATTATAGATATAGTTCTTGATTAACCTTCCACTTTTCATGCTTATTATTTCCTTAGTTCTTCTTTTACTCTTGATAATGCGACTGCAATTACCTGATCCATGTCATAATATTTGTATTCGCCTAATCTTCCGCCAAAGATTACTTTCTTTTCCATATCAGATAGCTCTTTATACTTTGCGTAAAGTTTTGTATTTCTTTCATCATTCACTGGATAGTATGGTTCGTCTCCAGGATGCCATTCCGAACTATATTCTCTCGATATTACTGTTCTCGGAATCTCGTTACCTGCTTCATCTAACCCAAATTCGAACCACTTATGCTCTATAATCCTAGTCCATGGTGTTTCAGCATCCGTATAATTTACAGCTGCATTTCCCTGAAAGTTTGGATTATCAAGGATTTCCGTTTCAAAGCGCACACTTCTATATTCAAGTTTACCTAACTTATAATCAAAGTATTCATCAATTGGGCCCGTATAAAACATTTTGGGTGCACTGTTTTTCAATTCATTTTTATGTTCGAAATAGTCATAATTAAGTTTAACTTCTATTCCTTCCAGCATCTTCTCAACTAATTTTGTATAGCCACCAATCGGTATCCCCTGAAACAATGCATTAAAATAATTATTATCAAAGGTAAAACGCACAGGAAGTCGCTTTATGATAAAACTAGGTAATTGGTTACAAGGACGTCCCCATTGTTTCTCGGTGTATCCCTTAACCAGTTTTTCATAAATATCTCTTCCTACTAAACTGATCGCCTGCTCTTCCAAATTCCTTGGTTCACAGTTTATCTCTGCTCGTTGCTCGTCAATTTTAGCAGCAGCTTCTTCCGGTGTATTTACCCCCCACATACGATTAAAAGTGTACATATTAAAAGGAAGACTGTACAACTCACCTTTATAATTTGCCACAGGACTATTTGTGAATCGGTTAAATTTAGAAAACCTGTTCACATATTTCCATACTTTCTCATTATTGGTATGAAAAATATGGGCTCCATATTTATGGACATTTATGCCTTCTACCTTTTCGGTATAAATATTTCCAGCCACATGATCTCGTTTATCTATAACAAGAACTTTTTTTCCTGCATCCGTTAATTCTCTTGCACAAGTAGCCCCATAAAGGCCAGCGCCAATTATCAAATAATCATACATTATTATACCTTGTGAAGTGTATTTAAATCAGCTACACCCCTCTTCCTTTCGTTTTAACGCATTGTTTTGAATCCGTATATCTCAATTGTCATGATGTCACAGTTTTTTGTATGCACCTTCATTTTAGTCCTTTATGAATTGGATTGCACAGCACCATTCAACCATAATAAAGAATGAATAAACTGCAAGTATGATAAAAGATATTAGAGACTATAACTGATGATTTCATAGCCTTTCAATTTAATTGTTTAAATAATACCCGTCATGTACAGAAATTATTGAATGTAAATGTCTATTCGTATCCCTACTTCTCCATAATGGATACTTTCTAATCATCCAACTACAAGTATTATACTTTCACAAAAAAGCAACAGTTCTGCCTTATTGTTTCACATAACTCATCTAAATAATTATAGTACGGGGAAACCCACACAATAATTCAATTTTTGTTCAATCGTCTATTTATCAAGGAACCTCCCTAAATGTGTTTGCCACATTTTCCTATTAAATGCTAGAGCGGTTAATTAGAATTTTAATGGCACAGAATGTTCTGTATGAGTTTATAAATAACCATTATCTATCTGGCTAGCTTTTCTATTCTTTTTGTTTTAAATACAACCTATTATTAATTAACGGTAAGTTATAGGCAATAGCAAGCATCCAAAAAAATAGTGCTCCCCTTGACTCTAATAAGCTATCAACAGATCCTGTAACCAAGCATGCCGTCATGCATGAAAATAGAATTCCTCTCATATCATTAGGGGCAGTTTTTTTAATCATTATGTCACTCGCAACACACAGGCAAATAAATAGCCCCATTCCAATAATTCCACCTTCATATAATATCTCGATAAAAAAGTTATGGGCATTACTTCCATGCAAATTGTGATACATTGTCGTTCGCAACAATGTCTGCTGATGTCCGTAGCCAATAATACTATTTTTCCGGATTGCATCAAATGATATTTTCCACATTTTGAGTCTTGCTGGAATTGAAGTTGCAGTCTTATGAAAAACAGTATAAATAATAAAAGTAGATAATCCTGAAGCTGAAAAGAAAATAATTACTATATTAGCAACTATAGCTATTAGCCAAATTCTTCTATATGTTAATATCTCTGTTTTATATATTTTTGATAGAATAAAAAAATCAATTATTGCCAAGCCGAAAATCAGTACGCCACTCAAAACAAAAGCAGTACTAACATGAATAATTGTAATCAATAATAATGGTCGAAAAAACTTTTGTGTCAAGTTCCAAAAACTTAATGCTACAAACATAGCTCCAAAGAAAACAATAAACCACTGATTATCGTAGCCTAATAGCCAATTATTCCAATTTCCATTCTGCTTAGACACATACATCCCATGCGGATAGATTAATAAGCAAATAAAGTTAATATAGATAAGTATTTCTAGGTTCAATAGCATACTTTCTATAAGAATAATTGGCTTTTCCGATAAAATAACGACGGTTAAGACTAATCCAATATATTGAGCACTCATTCTTAGAACAGTCGTAACTTGTCCATTTGAAAAAACCGTGACAACGGTAATCCATCCAATAAATCCTGTCGTTAACACAATATTTGCATTAATATGTTTTTTCATCCGAATGAAAAAGATTAAAACAAATGATAAAGATATAACTATCCCCGCATCATACAGATTGTCAATCAAAGAATTTATTCCATGTATACCGTTAGGTTTAAGAAATGGATGAATCAGCAGACTCCATAACACAAGATTTTTTGATATTAAAACACTTTTATGTTTCCTTATTGTATATTTCATCGACTCCATACATCCATTCTTTACTTCTTAAATGCCCTTTTCCCTTTTAAGCACCACCACATTAATCTAGGTGAATTCATTCTTGCCACAATTGTAACAATTTTGTGATTGTATAATAATTTATTAAGTTTAACTTTTTGGATTGCCGTTTTATAAGGTTCCTTCTCAATAGTTCCTTTTAGCTCATCAAATTTTTCATTAAGTGACTTCGGATTGTTATTAGCAAAAAAATAAACATTCAAAGACTTTGAAAATCTTCTTATAACATAAACATAAAACGCTTCTTCAAAGAAATCCCTATCACCCATTTCATCAATAAAGTCGTTAATTCTTTCAAAAATCCTTCGATTAATATCCAGAGTATTTGCCTTATATGATTGTGTAATAGATCCTTCTACCAGCCTGAAATCATATACTGGAGTTTGTATATATGCAAGCTTATTAACATGCATTAAGTAGTGGAGAGTAAATAAATTATCATCATATATTCCCTTTACATAAGGATCAAACCGAAGATTATTATCCTCAATAATGCTTCTTTTGAACAACTTATTCCATGGACTCCCCATACCTGGATTCTTCCATTTTCCTGCCGGTAATGGATTATAACTATAACCTATGCACGTTTTCTGATACTGTTTGATAAAATCTTTATCTTCAGTAACAAAAGGCTTTCCAAAAATATGAATTTTCTTGGCAACTCCGTTAGTTATTACTATGACATCTGCCAATACTAAATCTGCACCTGTCCGCTTCTGTTCATTAAACATAGCTTCACAACAGTTTAATTCCATCCAATCATCAGAGTCAGCAAACATGATAAACTCACCCGTTGCTGCTGCAAGTCCGGTGTTTCTGGCCTCTGATACTCCCGCGTTTTCTTTTTTTATAATCTTAATTCTAGAATCTTTCTCGGCAAATTTATTATAGATCAAATGGCTATTATCAGGAGAACCATCATCAACAACAATTATCTCAATATCTTCAAATGTTTGGTGAACAAAACTATTAAGACTTTTTTCCAAATATTGCTCCACATTATATACAGGCACGATAATGCTAATCTTCGCCATTTAATCCTCCCATCATTACCACAGTATCTCATAGCACCGGAATCACAAATACGTACATTACCAATAACAGTACACAGTTCATCTTACAAACCGGAATTCCCAATTAACAAGCATGTTCTCATTTTTTCAGAACATACTTGAAATCGTATCACTCAGTTTAATACTCGGATTCCACCCCGTTTTTTCCATAAACTTAGTAGAATCCATGCCTGCCCAAAGAGCAGTATCATCCTCTTCCAATTCAATCAATGGCCGGTTAAATCCAGCGCATGCGGCAGCTTCTGCAACCAATCCGGCTAACTCAACAAGTGTAATTCGTTTCCTATTCCACCCCACATTATATACAGTATCCCATGGACCGTCCGTCTTCAGCATTGCAAAAACAGCCCCAGGTACATCATTTGCATCAATGAAGGAAAATACTTGTTTTCCACCTTGTAACCTGATTATTCCTTCTCGTGCACTTCTGCAAAGCCTTTGTAAAACATTCTGGCTCTGCGCCACAGGATCCAATCGAAAACTGGTATGCTGATCACAGCCATTCATTATATCTTCAAAAAGGACTTCTGCAGCATATTTAGCCATAGTATATTGAGTTGCTGGTGCTGGCGGAGTGTTCTCAGTTCTAAAAGCATCAGTATTGCCATATACGCCTTGACTTGACATATTAATAACCCGTTTTATGTTTAGGTCTTTAAACTTATGAAACATAGTAGCAGCAAATGATATAGAGGATGCAATATCTTTTGCTGGCTGCATTCTACGAGAGAATGCAAGATGAACAGCACCATAAACATTACTAATTATTGTAGAGGGGTCAAAAAACTCCTGATTCGTAATGAACTTCACTCTTTCGTTTGATTCTAAGCTTTCTCTTTTAAGCATTTTTTCAGGCATGTCCAATGAAATTGTTAGCCCTGTTACATCAAAATCCGTATTGTCAATAATATATTTTATTATTTTCCCGCCTAGGAATCCATCTGCTCCTGTAATAATTATCGACTCATTCATTTACTAACCCTTCTTTACAGATCATAATCTAATCCAGCTAAAACTTCTTCTATATCATGCGGTTTCAATAGAACGCTATTTCCGTCTTTGTCTAACATTTGAAACAAAGTATTAACTTTGTTAATTCTTTCCATTAACTCTTCTTTTGAATCTGCGACAACATGAATTCTTGTTGTATCCTGAACAAGCGTACCAGCAGAATCAGCCGGAATTGTGTGACCAACCCCATCTCTCCTGGCAATGTGAATCAACCATGGATACGTATTTAATGCTTTCTCCCCCTTGATTTCTGCAATTGTTGAACCCGGAATTCCAAGTACATTCAATGTTGCATACCATTTTTTAAACTTCGGATTAAACTGCACTTTTTCTCCCATTGATCCGGTCAGTGCAAGCAGCATAAGATGTTCGAATGTATTATAGTCATTTTCATATTCCAGAATCTGATAGGTCTTACATCCATTTAGGCGCATTCCCGCCTCATAACAGTAAAGTTGTTTCCCTTGCATAATTGCCTGTATAAACAAGGATCCATTCCTGACGCCAATCCCTTTCAACATATCAATAATCTTGTCGCTATATTGACTAAGAATCACATCAGTGTAACGACTTGGGTAAATATAGAGATCTGGAGCTTTTGTCGCGCTTTTCTGTTCAGTATTAAAGTATCTATCATGTATTGCTACGAGCTGGATATCCCCCTCCTGAGCAATGAAAGTCATATTAATCTCATCATAAGGAAGATACTGTTCGACAATTACATCACCGGATTTAGACTTTCCAATTGCTTTTTCAAACCCCACAAGGAGCTCTGCAGAATTAAAACAAGGTGTAACCCCAACTGAGGCTGCCGCATCTACGGGTTTAATAATAACTGGATATAATATTTCCTGATTAAAAATATCCTGCTTGTTCCTGACAATAAACTCTTTTGGAACCGGAACACCATACTTCTGACAGGTATGCTTGAAATATTTCTTATTTGTACTCATCTGAAGCTGCTCAACAGAAAAGGGCGTATACATACCCATTCTGTCAGCGAGCCTACGAACAATAGGACCAAGTCGTTCATTAAAGGCAGTAATCACTCCATCATAATGCTCGCTTGTAATCAGTTCAGACATCGCATCTTCATCATATGCATCGATATCATATGCGCAATCAGCAAGACTTTTTGCTAATGTTCCGTGATCTCTGTCTGCAACTCCGACAAAAACCCCATTGCGGTGAGCAAGATCGATGATATCCACTGTATTGTTCAGACCACCAACAAGCAACAGTCTTTTACCATTTAGTTCATTCTTTATCATATTCCAACCTCGATTACTACTGTCTTCTTTATAATGTCAGTTCAGGAAGTCCGATATGCCTCATAGCGTTTTGCAAAGTGAGCACCAACATCTATGTTGCCAAATACACACGGTTCCCCGTCTGCGATATATACCGCATTGAGGACAGTATCTCCACCTGCCATACATGAGTAAACCGTGCCTGCTGAATGACGGGGATTTATTTCTATAATCCTGTATCCTTCTTTTGTTTCAAAGAATTCGATATTGACAACACCATTCAGATCCAGTTTTTCCATTAATGATTCACAAATCTGATATAAAGCAGGATTGTTTATAATTTCTACAGCAATACCACACCCATCCGTATTTCTCAGTATTTCCTTACGCTGAATTTGTAATGTCTGACCCGTTTTTCTGTTTCTGACATAATCAACCGTTATGATCGTTCCTTCGATACAATCCTGCACCAATATGTTCCTGCCAATATCCTCAGCATCAACCATAGAAATCAGACTTTCATAGTTTTCTGCCTTTCGGCATCCTCGGCTCGCCGCTCCTTCGTGGGGCTTTATGAAAAGAGGATATTTCGCATTTCTAATCTCTGTAAGATCCCGGTACTCCCGAATCGCGATTTCCGGGAAATTCTCCTGAATCCACTCACTGAAGAATTCCTTATAATGGCACTTTTTTGCGAACTCATATTCCGGCAGGCATAACTTTGTACCGCAGCTTTCAAAACTGTCCCTGTTCTTTATAATGTTCATTACTTCGTCATCAATGATGGCAAAATAATAATCAACTTGGTGTTCTTTACAAAAGTTTAATGCAAACGGGATGTAGTCCTCATTCACTGAAGGTGGGAATTGAAAATACTCATCCACGTCCAGGGATGTAGCAACTTGTGTGCGCTCAGCCATGTCCGCACCGATAATATGAAACTGCTGTGCCTTTTTCAGTTCTTTGACAATTGTCGTTGAAGCAGCCGTACCGATTGCAGTCACCAACACGTTTTTAGTCATATTTCCACTTTTCCCCTCATCACTTCGTTATACTTATTCATGCTCATTGCGTGTCCTTCTTCATCATATCCGACAAAATAACTGACACCTTTAACTGATGCTTGTTCTTCACGCCTCTTGAAAGAGAAAACCATCTTAACAAGAAGCAACAAAAGTTTTATATCTGTCAGAAAGCTGACATTCTCCACATACCAGACATCATTCTCAAACGTTCTTTGGTATTTACACGTATCAACATAATCCAGTTCAATAACTCTGGGACATTCAAGTCCGGGACGTACAGCGTGTCTCATCTTATGTCGTTCACTCATTCGGTCCACAAAAAATACAGCCAATGGTCTTGGCCCAATTATTGACATATCTCCCTTAACGATATTCCAGAAACCGATCAGCTCATCCAATGAGAACTTGCGGATAAATCTACCAAACTTTGTCACACGTTGTCCGGGAGGGAGAAGTTCTCCATTCTCATCCGTGTTGTTATTCATGCTGCGAAATTTGTAAATATCAAAAATATTCCCATCTTTCCCCACACGAGTTTGTTTATATAGTATCGGTCGGCCAACATCCAGCCTCACCCCCAATGCGATTATTGCGTATACCGGGAGCAAAACCACACAGACAGGAACAGAAATAGCCAGGTCAATCACCCTTTTCCCATGTTCAGTATAGAAACTCTTTCTGGGTTTTGGCATAATCGACATTTCATTAGTCTTTTTTAAATATTTCCTTTTCAGGTAATCAGCAACAGCCTGCTCTTCCTGACTGTATATTTTATTATTATGAACCGGATTCGCCGCAACATCTGTTTTCATATGATCAATTCCTGTTTAATGATAATTATTACATTTTTCGATGACTAGATTCACTTCCGCTTCGGTCATCTCCGGAAACAGAGGTAATGTAACGCACCGACTCGCCAGCTTCTCAGCATTAGGGCAGTCACCCGGCTTATATCCAAGGTCTCTATATGCATCCTGAAGATGACATGGAACAGGATAGTGGCGATTGCATTCTATTTCATTCTCAGCCATATACTCTACAAAACTATCCGGAGAATCTATCTGAATTTCATAAAGATGATATACGTGTTTTGTATTCGCCGGGTGATATTGTTTTGTGATCAATGGATTTGTTATCTCATTATCATAACGTTTTCCGATTGCTCTTCTCTTCTCTGTCCATTCATCCAGATGTCTAAGTCCAACGGAAAGAACAGCGCCTTGAATTCCCTCAAGCCGCATGTTATAACCTATCACTTCATGATAATACCTGACCCTGCACCCTTGGTTTTTATAGACATTGATCTTATCAATCCACTCTTTATTATTTGATCCAACCGCACCACCTTCACCAAAGGAATACAAATTCTTGCCCGGATAGAAGGAGAAGCAGCTAATGTCAGCCAGATTTCCAGTCTTTATATTTTCAAACTCTGCGCCAGCTGCTTGTGCGCAATCCTCAACTGTATAAAGATGATACTTATCTGCAATCTTTTTGATTGCAGTAAAGTCAAACGGCTGTCCATAGAGGTGTACACCGATAATCGCTTTTGTTTTTTCTGTGATTGCATTCTCTGCTTTGACAGGATCAATTTCCCATGTGTCTGCAGTGCAATCAACAAACACGGGTCTAGCCCCTGTATAAGAAACTCCCCAAGCTGTCGCAATATAAGTATTTGCCGGTACTATTACTTCATCCCCGGATCCTATTCCAAGTGCTAGCATGGCCAGATGCAATGCACTCGTCCCGTTATTGACCCCAGAAATATATTTCACCCCCAGATATTCGGCAAATTCCCTGTCGAAGCGGTCTGCAAATGGTCCGCCCGAAAAAGCTGTATGTTCGCAGACATCTTCTATAGCTGCCATGAACTCTTTTTTATGCTTCTGATAATCTCTTGCTAAATCGATACGTTTTAACACTTCTAACCCTCCAGATATTCATCCAAATCATAAACTGTATTAATTTTTCCTGATAATACACTGATTATGACTGGCTTTTCGGAATTTACTACAATTGCGGTTGGTCTGGAATCATCTATTTCTGAGGTCTTAAGTATAGGCTTCATTGAATACAAAGATCCCTCATAATTAAATTCCAGTTCAGTTTTCATATACTTCCTGGCAAGATGGCTCATATGATCCCAAGCAGACACTGGTTTATGAATACAGTCATTGCAATTGCAAAGCTGATGTGGTGAGCAGTCTGTGCCTTTTTGGCAGCCAAATGTAGGTAATTCATCATAACTGGTAACATGAGGCGTAAATGTCACAGATGTCAATGAGTGATACTTTGTCTTCCCGAAAGGCATGATTGAAAAGAAAGGGCCGTCCATAACCGTTAACCCCACTTTATTCAATGCATCATTCACGGAACAAAGAACTATCTCACACTGCTCGTATTTGATCTTGAATTTTTCATAATTAAGCTTCTCATTCGATGGCTCTTCAATTATGTCCAGAATCTGATTAGTAGATGCATAGGTTGCATTCAGAAGGAACGGAGCGGAAACAGAAAATTTGTCACCGTTTGCTGTATATTCAACCACTACCCTGTCTGTATCCCTGATAATCCGTTCAGTTCGGGCGCCAAAAACGACAGTTACATTATTCATTTGCTTCAAGCGGTCAATATAATAATCCCGGATAATAGTAGCATCATATGTGTCCTCCTCTGTCAGGAAGGCGCCATCGCACATGCCGGGCTTGAAATAGAGCGCAGGTGATATCTCTTCACACTTAATCTCCGCAGCATCGCAGAAATGCATAAATGCTTCAGCATTCGTCCATGAAAATGCTGCACTTGTCGCATACACTTGAAGAAACTGATCATGAATTGCAAATCCGTAATCGTCGTGAAACCTGTGATAATAATGTGCAGACTTTACTGCTGTCGAGAGGCTGCGCGGATAGTGATAACCCATGTGAACTCTCGCCTGATTGATATACGTAGCTCTTTTAAATGGTGCATTGTCATATTCAAGGACCAGTATCTTCTCCCCTCTGTCGCCGCATTTGATTGCAGAATACATACCATATATTCCTGCTCCAAGAATAATCTTATCGAATCCGGTTTTCATATCCACCTTTCTCTCACCTGGAGGAAATCTTTTCAATATCGGAAATCAGATATTTCTGGTGCTTGAAAACAAGATCCACCAGAACCGAAAGATATCGTATTATCAGCGCCATAAACCCAAAGAGACCTGAAAAGCCCAACGAAAGAAAAATCATTGTTGAGACCCAGCCCATTCCCACATGATATCCCAAGGCACGAGATAAAAGTGTATATAAAATAGTCGCTGCCGATAAAAGGCCGAAAAGAACCGCAATTAATAGAGAAAAGTGCTGTATGATATGTGTGAAATAAATGAATGAATCGATTGCAAGGTCAACTCGTTCATGATTCTCACTGATACGAACAGGTCTCTTTCCCGTTACAGAATCATAGTGTATGTTCTCCGTCGAAAGACCACTGTTCAGATATATCACCTTTCGATAAGGTATATCAACCCCCATTGAGATAATTCTGTTTATACCTCTTCGAGAAAGGAGACGAAATGATTCCTGGCCGATTTTTGAATCAGATTTAATGGCTTTATTAAAAATATTATAAAACACTTTGGATGTGAATCTCATGGGAACATCCGTGGATACCGTGACTATATCATTTCCTTCCAAACACTTATGGTAGGCATCCAGAATAAGACTTCCCTCAAAGTCCACAAACATGTCGTCAAATTCGAACACATAATCGCCGATAGCCATGTCCCTTCCGGCATTCATGGCGATTTCCATCCCATGATACCGTCCCATTCGAATTATACTTACAATATAATCAGCTGGATGGTCTTCATAATATTTTTTAATAGTATCAACACTATTGTCTGTAGAGAAATCATCTACAAAAACAATCTCTGACTGCTTGAAGACTTCGCATTCCTTCATGACTGTCGTTATAAACTGTTCAATTCTTTCTGCATTATTATGTACATAAACAACAACCGAAACAAACTGGCGTATCTTTGACATTTTCGCTTCCCCATTTCATATTTCAATTAGTACCATGGTTAACGTAAAAAAGTTTATTTATATGTACATACACGCCTGCTTTAATTATGCTTCCAGAACAGACCATCATTTATAATAAATTCTAATCCTTATAAATGATACTTATGATACAGGCTTCACATACATCATTCTATAGAAGATATCGCATAATATTAAAAAATGCCGATTTTTTGATTTCAGACAACAGGATAACAGATCACAATTACTCCGACGAATATTTTCGTAAAGAAAAGTAATACCCCAAAAAGCCGATAGGCATTTTTCTGTCCCATCGGCGATGACTCTAATTGTATGGTTCCTCCGTCATAATCATAGTCGCCATAGGTATTCCGGATTGACTCCGCTTTTTTAAACAGGCTGCTGAAATCATAGTACCCTTCATAATACTACACCGCAGAAATAAATACGACTATCTAAAGCTGTACCCTGAATGCGTGAAGTTGATTTTTTCAAAGGCTCGTAAAAACCCATAGATACAGTGTTTATCGTATGTTTCCGTCTAAGATAGCTATTCACCTGTCAGGTGAATGTATCGCATGGTAAAATAGGCTTATCAAAACATTTTCTGTGAGGCATTTACCATGAATAATAATCGCCAGATCACACTGAACACCAATAAGAACATTGTCGTTGAGTTCACTGATGAACTCATCATTCCGGCCGGCAGTCTGGCTGTTATCGGTGCGATCCTCGGTAAAAGTGATTTTATCAAAAAACTCAATCGGATGGATGTCACAGCCAATCGTTCACATCATCTGATCAAGAATGGCGATATTGTTCTGACCTCCCTAGGCATGATGTGTATGGGCAGGCCTTATTTCGAAGCAATACACGAGATGGACGATGACAAAGACTTTTACAAAGCCGCCCTTGGCATTACCCACGCCATCCCTTCTGAGGAGACTCTCCGCCAGCGCATAGATGATATAGGCGATTCGCTCCGAGAAACAATCCTGAAAGGGAATGTCGATATGCTTCTGGCAAACAGAATACAGACGACAGCCCTTCCCAAAGCTCTGATACCATGGATATTGACGTAACCCCCATGGACAATTCAGAGTCCAATAACGAAGGAATTTCAAGGACCTATAAAGGTTTTGACGGCTATACGCCCATGATGGCCTATATTGGCACGGAAGGATACGCCATTAATTTAGAACCACGTGAAGGAAAGCAGCATTGCCAGAACGGTACTGTAGAATTCCTTCAGGAGACGATAGAGCTGTGTCGCAGGCTGACCGAAAAGCCTCCGCTTGTACGTCTGGATTCCGGAAATGATTCCATTAACAACGTTGCCGTCCTTATAGACGCAGGCTGTTTCTTCATCATCTAAAGAAATCTTCGCCGTGAAAGCAGGGAAGGCTGGTTTAAGATGGCGAAGCAGTATTGCCAGGATATCAGCAGCCCGCGTGACGGGAAAACCGTATACATCGCAGCGATTGGAAGACCTCTTCCTGCAAACGCTTCAACCGGGATTTCATACTTCGCGACGGATACGAGATTACGGAACGTACCATTGACAAATATGGGCAGTTCAACCTCGTTCCGGAAGTAGAAGTTGAGACCTGGTGGACAAACCTGGGCGATCCGGACAGGGAGATCATCATACTGTACCATGCCCACGGA
>Ga0256407_10004893_pt1 | contig 21887 bp, 9 predicted proteins | sample RumenRJG_04DNA_FD_193489 | JGI IMG/M metagenome (GOLD analysis project Ga0256407, IMG submission 193489) | Bovine rumen microbial communities from Lethbridge, Alberta, Canada - RJG_04 | ecosystem: Host-associated > Mammals > Digestive system > Stomach > Rumen | place: Canada: Alberta | collected... | reverse complement strand
TTTTAAAAAAAAAGGAAATATATAAAAATGATGGTAAACCTTTAAATAAACCAAAAAAAAAACAATTACCTAAAATAAATTTACCAGAGAAAACTTTAAAAAAATTAGATTTATTAAAAGGCGCAACTGCAAAACAAGTAAAAACAAATATGGAATATTTAAAACATTCTTTACAAGATGCAGGGAAATTACAACCTGATAAACCAATATTAACAAAAAGTGAAAAAACAATGAAAAATACAATTTCTAAAAATTGTTATTTAATGGCTTTATTTAATTCTACAATGGCTTTAATGAGACCTTTAAATAAACAAGATCAAATTTATCTTTTAAAAAGTGCAGATGAGAATATTAATCAAATTTTAAAAGAAGAAAATGAAAGATATGAATATTATGTTAAATATTTCTTTTATATTAAATCATTAGAAAGATATAATGTTAATACAAATGAAAAATCATATTTTTATTATCCTTATAATTTATTATATAAACCAATTATGATTGATAGTGTTGAAAAAATTCCAGAACCAATTTTAATTCATAAAACTTCTCAAACTTGTTCTTTTATTTTCCCTTTAATAAAAATAAAAAGAGATCAATTAGATAAAATAAATCATAATATTTCAAAAGTAAAAATATTTGGTCAATTATCAACAGGAGCAAATATAGTTCAATTAAATAATACAAATTTAGAAAATACAAATAAAATTTATCCAATTATTGATTCTGTGACTATACCAAAATTAAAAGAAAATGAAAAATATATTTTTGCATATGCAGCATATGATAATGATGATACAATTATTAATACAATTGGTACAACTTCTAAAGAAATTGAATTATATTTTCCACTTCCAATTCATTATATTTCATTTCAAATGTGTAAAGTTGCTTTTGAATATAAACATTATTTAATTTGTAAAGAAAGAGCAAAAGTTGTTTTTAATTATTTTACTGAGAGAAGTGATATTAAAGATATTAATTTAGATAATAAAAATAATACTGTTCTTTTTTATAAATTAAAATATGATTATATTTTTAGAAGTTCTTTAATTGAACTTGAAGGAATTGCTTATTGCTTTTATTTCTTTGCTAAAAGTTGTATTTTAATTAAACAAAATGATCATTTAATTGATAATAAATCAGAAAGTAATGTTGTAAAAAAACAAAAAAATTTAATTAAAAATTTAAATGTGTTAAATCTTGGTTTAGAAATAGCAATTTATTTAAGAAATTATAAATTAATAAAAATGTTTGTTGTTGAATTATATAATATATCATTCCAACTATTAAATAAGAAGAATTTATATAAAGAACTTTTAAATATTGTAATGAAAATGAATTTAGGATTAAATATGATACCAACTGAATATTGGGATATTACAATAAGAAAAATATCATCTTTAATATTATATTCAATTTTCATATTAGGAAATATGATAAATGAAAATGATATAATTAAAAAAAGTTTAGCTATGTCAATTGGAGTAATGAAGAAAAAATATCATGCTTTTAATTATATATATTTACAAAAAGAAGAAGAAGAAGTAAAAGATCCAAAAAAAGGAGGAAAAGACGCAAAAGATAAAAAAGATGATAAAAAATCTTCAAAAGCAACACCTACGACATCAAAAGAAAAAAATGAAGAAAATGGAGAAGAAGATAATACTCCTAAATTTAAAGAAATAAAAACATCAACATTAAAAGATATTGAAAGAGAAATATATGAAATAGATGATATGATATTAAGTTGTGGTGATTATCATGATTTAATAAAATTAAAATTAGATACATATTTAGCTGACTTAGATAAATTAAATATGGAATTAAATAATTCAAATTCACAATCTTCAAATGCAAAAGATGTAAAAAAAGGAGATAAAAAACAAGAAAATGTTATTGATGAAGAAAGTAAAGAATTATATCCAAATTTACAAAATGAAATTGAAAGATATAAAGGTTATATAAATGATTTAATTGAAGTATGGAATGGATATAAAACTGAAGGTATAAAATTTATTCAAAAATATATTACTAGTGGTGCACAAAAAGATAAATTTTATGAGTATTTAGATAAAATGTTAAAAAAAATTATTGAAAGTTATATTAGTTCTCTATTTTCTTCAAGTACAATTTCAGATTCTAAAGATAAAAAAGGAAAAGATTCTAGTGGTTCAAATTCAAATTTTACTGAAATTTTACAATTAGTTGATCAAATTCAAATAAATCAAAATGATATTGAATTTATTCAAAATATTTTCAATCAAAAAATATCATTTTTAACACAGGATATTTTATATAAAATGAAAGTTAGAATTCATGATTATTTAAATACTATTAAATTAGAAATGCCAAATGATAAAGTAAGTCAAGATATGGATATTGAAAAAATGGGAAATGAAATTGAAGAAAAATTCTTTGGTGTTGTTGTTGATAAAGAAATACTTCCTCCATATGATACTTTATCTAAAAATGATATTGTTGGAATTAAAGAAAAATTATTTTGGATTGGTGATTTAATTTATAATAAAGGTATAATTTTATATTATGATTTATTACAAAATAATCATAATGAATTATTGAATTATGATTTTAATAATTTTTTCAATTTTAGATTATGTGATATTAAAAAAATTGATAAATATGGTGAAAAAAAAGAAAATGATGATTTAAAATTAATAGATATTAGATTAGGATTTTTTAATACAAAAGATATTAAAGTCGAAGAAAAAAAAGTTGAAGTTGAAGAAGAAGAAAAAAAAATAGATCCAAAAGACAAAAAAAAATTAGATGATAAGAAAAAAAAAGCAAAAGATAATAAAAAAAAAGATCCTAAAGATAAAGATGAAGAAATTGAATTAGATCCATTTGATGATTTAATTGATAGAAATTTATCAGAAAGAAGTTTAAAATTAAATAAAGTTTTAGAAAAATTTGCAATAGCATCTTTATGTATAAATGATGTAGAAAATTATTGTCATTTTGATTCTTTAATTACTTTTGTTTATAATATGATATTATATGATATGTTAACTCCTTATTCTTGTTGTGATGAAATTATTGTTCCTAATGAAGATGATGATGATGAGACTAATCCTTATAAAAAAGTAGATAATAATATTTGGATTTATTTAAATATTATTGCAGAAGTTGCAATTAATAGATTGAATTATTTAAAAAAAGGAAATTTACCTTATAATGAATTTGATTATAATGCAGAATTAGAAAAATTAAAAAGTTTCATCACTGGAGAAAAATTCAATGCACCTGTAAGTAATTTTAATACACTTTCTAAAAATATTAAAGTTAATGCTAGTAAAATTGATGAAGAAAATTTATTAAGTTCATTAGGTAATTATATTAATATTGATGTTTATATTGAATTTATTACTTTTGTAATTCAATGTACTTATTATAAACAAAAATGGAGTATTTTATCAGATTTAATAGTAAAATTTAATAATTCAACAAATGAATTATTTTCCCAATTTACTCTTGCATTTTTAATAGAAGCACAAAAAAATATATATGAAAAAGCACATTTAAATACTCAAAATAAACAAAATGAATTAAATCACAGAGTTGAATTATATGAAAATTGGAAAAATTCAAGAAAAAATAAAAGACAACAATTAATAACTGGTGAAATTCCCCCAGAACAAATTGAATTTGATAGAGATTATTCAGTTTTATCAAAAGAATTATATATATTTAAATCAATAAGTGATATGTATAGAACAGATAAAGAAAAAAGTGAAAATTTATATAATTCATTTTTAAATGATGCAAATAATGCATTAAAAGCTGTTGATGCTTGCAGAAAAAAATATGAAGATTATCAAACTGAAGTTATTTCTATGAAAAAATATAAATATAATTTTAATACTAATTATAAAGAATATATTAGTAAAGTTAAAGCTATTAATTATTTACAAAGTAATATGCTTGGAACTTTTAAAAATTGTATTCAAGTTTTAAAAAAAAGACAAGAAAATTATTTATTAATACAAATTATTTATGAAATGAGTTTAATTATGTATTCTATTGGTGATGAGAAAAATAGGAAAAATTCAGAAGTTTATTTCAGTGAAGCAATTGATACTGTTTTCCAAAAATTATATTCTATTAAAGGTTTTAGAGATATTAAATTTGAAGATTATATTCATGCAAAAGGAGATAAAAATATTTTTGTATTACCATCATTTTGTTATGCTATAAAAATTTTACATAAAATGGGAAAATATTGTTATGATAATTTACTTTATAATCAAAGAGAATGTGCATTATTTGCATCAAAAATATGTTTTAATTTATTAAATAATATAATTCCAAATCCAATAATTTATGCAAAATTTGGAACTTATAGATTAAATGAAATAAATGCTAATGTTGATATTTTTTCTAGTAAATTTAATATTAAAGTTCCAGATTTATTAATTTCTTGTATTGAATTAGTTGAAATATTAATTTCTTATAATGATTTTGAAAATGCTTTACCTTTACTTTGTCTTGCTGATTATTTATCTTGTGATATTTGTAAAAATATTAATTATACTTTATATAGTAGAATTCTGAAAATTATTTGTCTAAGTGAAATTGGTTATATTAATGAAGCAATGATGAATTATTATAAAATTATTAAAAAATATGATATGCCTACTTATCTTTCTTTAGGGTATAAAGATTATTTTGTTGGAAAATATGCTAATTTAACTCATAATGAAGATAAAATTAATTATTCTAATAATAAACCTTCTGATGATCAAAATAATATAAATGCCATTAATAATTTAATTAAATTACAAGTTGATGATGAATTAAAGAAAATGTTAGGTGGAAATTTATATTATTATTTACAATATTCAAAATTACTTTTATTATATAAAGTATATAATAAAGATAATTACATTATATATCCAGATAGAAATAATTTCATAGATCAAAGGAATGAAATATTCATAAGATTAGAAAAAGAATGTAGAGAAAATATAGAAATGTTATCCGCATATGAAGATATATGTTTCTTATCAAATTGTGAAAAATTAATAAAAATGTATGATATAAATTACAAAGAAAATTTACCTATAATAAAAAATAAAGAAAGTGAAATTTGTGATAAATTAAGAATTACAAGTGAAGATGTAAAAAATTTCATAACACCAAAATTTAATAAAAACGATATAGAATTATCAAAAGAACGTTATGAATTAATATTCAATTATCGATTATTATTAAGTAAAGTATTCGAATGTCAAGGATTATATTTACAATCATCAATGGTTTTATACAAAGCAATAGAAAATTTTAAAAATTTATCAAAAGGAGAAAGCAATAAAATATTAAATTTTGATAATTCTGAAGATACAAATTTCGATTTTAAACCAAGTGAAATTTCCCTTGGTGGAGGAGGTGGTGGAAAAGGAAAAAATCCAAAAGATGCTAAAAAAGATACAAAACCACCTGCAAATGCAAAAAAAGATGCAAAAGGTAAAAAAGATGCTAAAGATAATATTCCAGAAGGAGAAAATATTGATCCTGATCTTCAAATTAAAAATTTAATAAAGGATATTAGTAAAATTATATATAATGATGAGAGAATTATTCCTAATTCTGTTTATTGGTTTAAATTACATTATTATCATTTGGTTAATTTATATAAAATGAATAGACTTGATGATGCTTTGTTTATTATTAAAAAAATGATTGCTAATTCTGATAAAGTTTTTGATACTTATTTTTTTATTAGATGTAAAGAAATTGAAACTATGATTTATATTCAAAAATATGAAATACCAAAAAGTGAAAAATGTATAAATCAAATTAGTGAAAGAGGTAAAATTAATAATATTAATGATTATGAAATATGTGTTTTTTATTCTAATTATGCTGAATATTTATATAAAGAAAAAAATTATGATTTAGCAATTAATTTCCTTAAAAATGCAAGGAATATTTTATGGGAAAAATATGCTCATTTTAATTATTTAATTCAACCACAAAGTATTTTTACAAAAAAAGTTTTAAATAATTTATATATTGATAAAGAAATGTTAAACCAATTTATTGATAAAGAAAATAATAGTGGCGCAGGTGGAGGAAATAAAAAAGATCCTAAAGCAAAAGATGGAAGTTCTGGAGGAAATAGTAATTTAATTAATTATATAGATACTTCTAATGCAATTGATCCAAATAATCAAAATTATGATAAAGAAAATTATCAAAATCCTAAAATTGAATATGAAGAAAATACTTTTGAAAATCTATATTATAAATATACTGATTTGATTTGTAAAATTGAATTAAAATATGTTTTTATGCAAATTATGAGTGATAATCCAAATGTTAATTTAAATTTATGTTTATCTGTTCTTAAAGATTTAGAATTTATGCTAAAAAAAAGATTATATCCTCATACTTATCATTTAATTGTTGTTTATTATTGTTATGGTATGATTTCTAAAATTAATTTTATTAATGCTGTTAGGGAATTTTTAAAAACAAAATTTTTAGATAATGAAAAAATGTTAAAAAAAAATAATTTAGAAATTTTAACTGTTAATAAAGATGTTTTATATCAATATTCTCATTATTTTAATGAAAAATGTGCAAAAGTATTTTTACCTTTATTAAAAGAATCAAAATCATATTTTGAAAAATCACTTGAAGTAGCAAAAACTGATTTTTTCCTTTTTGAAAATGGATTTAGTTTATTTGATTTAACTTCTCAATTAGCAGATATAAATATTTTAATTGCAGAATATCAAATTCATCAAAATTTAAAATATGCTGATATTAATCAAGTAGTAAATAAAATAAATACTTTAATGAATAAACAAGTATATTATGATAAAGAAAATGATGACTTACCAATGTTAAAAGAAGAATTTTTAGAAGATAATACAAAATCTTTAATTGAACAATTTAAAGAATCAAAAACAAAAAATGATAAAATTGAATATAATAATTATATAAGAGATTATATGTATTATACTGATTTATCATTAAAAATAAAAGAATTAAAAAGAAATTTAGAAGAAAATTCAATTGAATTAGCATCAAATTCTTCTTTAGTAGATCCATCAAAATTACCAAAAGATATTGCATTACAAATATTAGAAAATGATTATATTACAAAGAAAAAAAATAAAGAATTTACACAAGATATTGTAGTTAAAAATGGTATAGATACTTTTGATGTATTTAGTATATTAAAAAATTTGATGAAAGAAATTGAATATTTTAACTTTAACTTTTTAATAGATGATAATTTAGATGATAAAATGAAGAATTTAACACGTTTACATAAATTCCTAAAATCCAATTCATCAAATTATTCAACAAAATGTTATTTTGAATACCAAAAAAATGAAAAAAATGAATCTCAAGAAAAAATAGACTTTATTCAAAACGATCAAGTAACAATAAATTATACTACTTTACCATATGAAATAATAAATCATATAAGTGATTTAAATTCAGTATTAAATCAAAAAGAAACTTATGTTAATTTAATATATTTATTAGGAAATAATTCAGGTAAAGAAAATGTAGAAGAAAAAGTAGAAGAAAAAAAACAACCTGATAAAGGAGGAAAAGGAAAAGGAGGAAAAGATAAGGGAGATAAGGGAGGTAATACTAATACAAATCAAGTTGTTAATACTGATGAAAATTGTGAAGATATTAAATATGGAAGAATTTTGATGAGTGAGAAATTTATTCAATTACTTAATCAAAAAATTTATAATTTAAAAATTAAATGTAGAAATTCTATGACTTTAAGTGAAGATAAAAAGAAAAGAGATTTTAAATATTATCAAATTGAATATTATGAATTAATTTATGAGTTTATTAGAGAAATGTTAAAAGGAAAAAAACAATTTGCTGAAATGAAAGGAATTAAAGAAGTGTTTTTAGAAGATGATATTGGAGAAGTAAATATTGATAGTCTTGATTTTTGGTATAATTTATTAAATATTTCTGTTTATAATACTATTAACCAGAAATATAATGCTTTGTTAAGAAAAGTTCATGAGGAATTAGTTAAATAAAAAATATTTTTTTTTATCTTTTTAAAATAAATAAATAAGATTAATAGTTATTTATTTTTTTCTATTTTGAAATAAAATTTTTATATAAATTAAAAATTAATTTTTTAATAATTATAAAAATAAATAATAAATTATTTTAACATTAAAACTAATTTAATTAATAATAAAAATTCAAAAAAATAAATTAAAAAATGGAAAATAACAATCATCCATTATTAAAATTTAAATATTGTCCATCATGTGGTTCAAAAAATTTTAAAATTTTATCAAAACTTAAAAAAAAATGTGAAGATTGTAATTTTACTTATTCCTATAAAGTATCAGGAGGAGTTGCAGTAATAATAAAAGATAAAAATAATAAAATCTTATTAACAAAAAGAAAATTTGAACCTGAAAAAGGAAGTTTAGACTTACCAGGAGGCTTTATTGATATAGGAGAAAATGCAGAATTAAGTTGTAAAAGAGAAATAAAAGAAGAAACTGGATTAAATTTAAATGAAGGAAAATTAAAATATTTATTTTCTTTACCTAATGTTTATAAATTTTCTGATTTTAATGTTTGTACTCTTGATTTATTTTATGAGTATTTTATTGATAATTTTAATAATTTAATTCCTGGAGATGATGTTGAAGAAATTATTTTAATTGATAAAAAAAGTATTGATATTGAAAAATTTGGATTAAAAAGTATTAGAAAAGGAATAAAAAAATATATTGAAGAATTTTAATTAATTTTTTTCTTTGTTTTATGATATAATAGGGATTTAATTTTTAATAAAAATGTATTATATTTAATATAAGATATTTATAAACTTATTATATTATAATTATATTATTTTTTATTTTAATAATTTCCTTTTATTCTTCTTTTTTTTTATTATTTTAGAAAATTAAAATTTAAACTAAAATGAATCCTTCTCATTTTATTTATGGAGAAAAAATAAAAGTTTTATTTAATGATATAATGAATGAAGATGAATCTATTGATAAATTTAGAAAAGAATTATTTTCTATTGAAAATTTTTCACCAACAGATTTATGTCATAAATTAGATAAATCAAAAAAATCATTTATTAATTTAACAGATTTCTCTGATTTTTTATCATCTCATTCAATACAATTTAATCAATTTTCATTAAGAAGATTAATAAGAACATATGATAAAAAAGGAAAATTTTTAATTATATATGATGATTTTACAAATATAATTAAACCAAGATATCAAAATAATATCATTATTCAAGAAGAAACAAAAAGAAATGAAGAAGAAATATTAATTGATATTATATTAAGTGAATGTAAATTAATTGAAAAAATAGGTCAACAAAGTATTATTATTAGAAATTGTAAAGATTTTACTACATTTGAAGCTTTTATGTTAATTTCTAAAGGACAAAAATATATTAATATAGATGATTTAAAAATTTTTTTAAATAATGATAATATAAACGATAATAAATTAGAATGGGTTATTTATAGATTAGATTTAGATAATGATAAACAAGTAAGTTATGAGGAATTTCAAGATATTTTTTTTCCTTTTCAAAATCATTTAAAAGTTGGTGAAATAGAAGAAACTAATATTTATTCAAATGTAATTAATGATAATAATAAAGATGAAAAAAAAAATTATTCTATCAAAACTTTTTCTAATTTAAATTATGATAATATAAAATATGATTATAAATTGAATAATAATATTGAAAATTCAAATGAAAATTTAAAAACTGAACATTTATCTGATTTTAGTGAAACAATTGCAAAATTAACTGGTAGTCAATCAACGCCTATTAAAAATATTAATGTAATTAATAAAGACAAAAATTCATCTATATTACCATTAAAAATAAATTTTCAAGAAAAAAAGAATTTATCAAATAATAATGTAGATGAAAATTCATATAAAATAATTTCATTTCGACCAAATGATAATAATGATTTAAATAAAAATAATGAAAATAAAATAGATGATTTAAAATATAATAATTATAATTTGGAAAAAAATAATGAGAATATGAAATATAACATTAATAAAATTAAGTTAGATAATATTCAAAATAATATAAATTTAAATTATATAAATTCTGAGAATGATAATATAAAAAATATTCTTGTTAATAATATGGAAAATAATACTTCAAAAGATAATATAAAAAATATTCAAGATAGTAATTTTGATGATAAGACAAGAAATAAGAATATTTCTGATTTAGAAGATAATGAAAATATCAAAGATTTAGAAAATAATATAAATTATATTAAAAGTAATGGTATAGAAAATAGTAATGATGATATTCAAAGTAATGGTTTAGAAAATAATAATAATAATATTCAAAACCCTGATTTAGAAGATAATAAAAATAATATTCAAAACCCTAGTTTAGAAGATAATATAAATAATATTCAAAATCTTGATTTAGAGGATAATAAAAATATTAATAGAAGTAATGTTTTAGAAAATAAAATAAATTATATTCAAAATAATAATCTAAATTCTAATTCTTTTAATGATTTAGAATCTAATCGAATTATTAAAAAAAATAATTTAGAAACTAATATAAATAATATTGAATTTCATAATTTTAAATTAAACCAATATAATATAGATAAAAATAATTTAGAATCAAATTATAATAGAATAGAAAATAATATTTTTTCATATGACAAAAATAATAGTCAAAATTATGATTTCAAAAATTATAAAAAACCAGATTATAATTATAATATTGAAAATAAAAGAATGAATCATATTAACTTAGAAAGAAAAAATAATGGAAATGAATTTATAACAAATTTAACAGATTTTAATAAAAAATTTACTTTTCTTAAAAATAATGAAACTCCAAATGAAAATAACTTAAATAATATTGAACAAGAAAATGATGAAAAAATAGGAAATTATGAACAAAATATATCAGAAAGGATTCAACAAATCAAACATAATGAATCTATAAAACAATCTTCTCAATTAACTCCCAAAGAAATATATAGAAAGCCAAAAAATGATTTTAGTTTAAATATGAAAAATTCACCTTTAAAAAATATACAAAATTATCAATTAAATGATGCAAATACTAATTTAAATAATAGTTTTTCAGAAAAATTAAAAGATTCAAATAAAGAATTAAAATATTATTCAGAAAAAAGACCTTATATAAGAAAACAATTTGAAAATTCAGATATTTTTACTTCAAATGAATTTACATCACCAATAAAATTAAATAATTATGAAAGTCAATTCATTCCTCAAATTGAAACTTCAATTGAAGAAAATAATGTACAAAAAAATTACATAAATTATAATAAGAATAATGCTCAATTAAGTAATACTTTTAATAATGAAATTAAATATAATAATAAAGAAGACCCTTTTTTTTCAAGTGATAGTTTTATCCCTAGTTATTATTTATCATCCCCAAAAAAAAATAATATTGGAGAAATATTTGAAAATGAATTGATAAATCAATTAATAGAATTTTTATCAAATATAATCGAAAAAAAATCAGTATTAGAATCAATTAAAGAAAATCTTTGTTTAAAAGATGATATTACATTAGAAGATTTATTTTATGATTTTGACATATCAAAACAACATGAAATTAAAATGGAAGATTTTCTACAAGTATGTAAAAATTTTGGTATTTTTCCAACAAGTGATCAAATATATTTATTATTTAAAAAATATGATTTAGATTGTGATAAAGTATTAAATTATACTGAATTTTGTCAAATGATTTTACCAATTAAAAAAGAATATATAATAATTATTTCAAATAGACAAATTAATCCTTTAAAAAATAATGAAATTTCATCAGAGACAAAATATATGATAAAAGAATTAATTAAAGGATTAATTAATATTGAAACTGACTTATATGAAGATAGAATTAAGTTAAAAAATAAATATAAATTTTCTTGTGTTAATGCTTGGAATTTAATAATGAAATATAGTAAAAATGAAAAAGATTTAGATAAAGAAGGATTTAAATTATTTTTTGAAGATAATGGTTATTTTTATACAAAATATGAAATTGAGATTTTATTTAATGATATTGATTTAGATAAAAATGGTAAAATTAATTATAGAAATTTTGCTAAAATATTTTTAAATATATAATATTAATTTAATTTTTTTAAAATTATGTAAATTATTCATTATCTTCTTCCATTTCCTCATTTTCTTCATTTTCATTTTCATCATTTTTATTATTTCCTTTTTCTTCATTTTTCTTATTTTTATTATCTTTAATTTCAGAATCTTCTTCTTCATTTTCTTCTTCTTTTTCTTCATTTTCAACTTCTTCTTCATTCTTTTCTTTTTCTTCTTTATTTTTTTTTTCTTTTTTATTTGGTTCTTTTTCTTCTTTATTTTGTTTTTTTTGTCTTTTATAATCTCTACTTAATGTATATTTTAAATTTTCTAAACTTTTATTAATTTTTTTATTTGTAATTAGTAATTTCCTTTTTTTTAATTTTAATAATTTAACTCTTGCATTTATCCCACTTTCATCATTTAAACATTTTTTAATTTTTCTTATTTTATTTAAAACATATTTTTTATGTTTTTTTAATGATAATGCATCCTCATTTTTTAATTGTTTTAATTTATTATTAGTTTCTTCTATTTCTTTTTTATATTTTTTTAAATTTTTATTTAAATCTTCAATAACTATTTTTTTTAAATCACTATCTTTGGCTTCCATTAAAACTTTATCATCATTTGAAATTTTAAATTTTGATAATTTCTTTATTTTATATTTTGTTTTCCATCTACTATAAACTTTTTTTCCACTTTTATTTTTATTATCTTCATTCATCCTTTTGAAAAAAGATAATAATCAAATTAAAAAAATAATTATACAAAAATTTAATTTCTTATTTCAAATAATAAAAATAATAACAAATATAAAGAAATAAATAAAAAAATGTATTTATATTTTTAAATGTAAAAAATTCATGTTTCTTTTATTAAATTTAATTTGAATTATTGGATTTTAAAAGTTTTATAAATTATTAATAATTAATTGTTTATATATTTATAAATGAAATCAAAAAAAAGTTTTCAAAAAAGACTTAATTCTTCTTAATTGAATTACTATTACAACTTACTTTCATTATTATTTCATTTTTAAAATCTTTAGTTGCTTGTCTAATATCATCATAATTTTTATAATAAATTTTGATTAATATCTTTTTTAATTCCAATAAAGTTGAATCAACATTATTTTCATTATAAAAAGGATATATTAAAATTCCATTATTTTTATTTAAATGAAAGTTATGTGAAGTATTATCAATTAATAATATTTTACTCATATCTCTTCCTAAACGAGAAATATCTTTAATTAATTTTTTATCTTTAATAATACAATGTTCTCTATAAAATTTAAAAGAAAAATATTTTTTATTTGATTCAATTGCATTTAAAATTGGTTCAGCATAAATTTTTGTAGCTGTGGTAAAAGAAATTAATTCATAAAAAGGAAATAAACTATCTAAAAAATCAAATAAATAAGGACGATAATGTAAAATTCCTTTTTCTTTATTTTTTACAAATTTTACAAAAACTAAAGTTTCATCTAAATCAAGAATTAAAGAATATTTTCTATTAGATTGTGTTTTTATATAAGGATATTGAATTTTATTTTTTGTTTGAATTAGATTTAAATTTAATGTATTTGTTATTGAACCTTCTTTATTAGGAATATATACTATTTTATCATAGAAAAATTCATTAATAGCTGTATTTGGTAATTTTGATATATTATTAAATAAAATTGTTAACTCTGAACCTTGAATTGGATTTTCTTTTTGATATTTTGTTAATATTAATTTAATTGATTCAACTATTTTTTTACTATTTTCTATTATTGTAGATATTATTGTTTTTTCAGAATCTTCTATTATTACATTATCATTTAACATTTGATTAATTTTTTTTAAATATGTATAATTCATTTGTATATATTCTTCATCTTCATTTTTATAAATTTCATTGATTATTTTTCTAATAATTAACATTAAATTATTTTTAATAAAAGGAAATATTTGTCCTAATATTGATTTATATGACATAAAATATTTTGGGTTAAGTGATAAATGATAAGTTAAAATAATACAAAAAAGTTCTAAATTATTTGATGATTTAATAATTACATGATGTACATTACTAAAATATCTTGTATAATTGTCTAATAAAGAACTATCAAAATAAAAAGTCCAATATTCAAAACATTCATGACTTGCACAACCATCATTAGTTATTTCATTAAATAAATTTTTTCCATTAATTTTTTTTAATATTGCTTCTAATCTCTCTGAAATAAATAATATATCTTCAATTCTAATTACATTATTTAAAACCTTATTTAATGAATTAAATGAACTTATTGTATTCAAAATTTTTCTTTCTGATTTATAAGAAAATTCAGAATATGGTATTTTTATTTCTTCAATATTAGTGTATAATTTATTATGTTTTTTATTTGAATAATTTATTGAATTTTTTTTTTTATAATTTCCAGTTTGTTGACTTTGTCCTCTTTTATGATTTAAATTTGAATTTTCATTTATATTATTATCTAAATAATTTTTAGTATTTTCTATTGAATATTTATTTTCATTATCATTCTTATTATTTTCAATATTCTTTTTATCTTCATATTGATATGGATTTTTTCTTATATTATAATTTAATTTTTTTTCATTTAGATTTGGAATAACTGAATTTGAAGGAGTTAATTGAGTTTGAATTACAGTTAGTTTTCCATTATTGAGTTGATTATAAAAATTATAATTATCTTCATTTTTTATATCCTTTAGTATAAATGGTTTTGTTTGATCATTTGTTTTTAGATATTTTAATGCTTTGAAAAAATTAAAGTTTCCTGGAATATTTTTATTCATTGAGATATATTATTATTTTCAAAATTAAAATTAAAAAATAATAATTTAATTTTCAAATAATTTTGATATTGAATTTTAAATTATTGATTAATTTTAAATTTTTATAAAATGACAGACTACAATAAAAGATTTAAAGAATTACATCAAAAAATAACCCAAGTTGTGAAAGATAAAAATATTACCAATTCAGTAATTCAAAAATATGATAATAGATTAAATAAAATAGAAGATAATTCTTTAAAAAAATTATCTCAATTGGAAAAATCATATTCGTTACTAAAAGAAGAATTCTCAAAAATTGTATCACTTTATAACAACATTAAAAATTCAGAAAAAAAACCTTTAAATGATAAAGAAATGAATTTATTAATCCAAAATTTAAACATAAATTTAAGAAATGAAAAAAATGAAATGAGTGATTATATTAAATCAGTTTTTTCAGAAATTGAAAGAACAATAAATAAAATAAATGAAAATAATATTTCTCAAAAAATTAAATTTTCTAATGATTGTGATTTAATGAAAGAAACAATTGATAATAATAGTAATAATTTTGAATATATTCTTCAAAATCAAAATAATAAAATTGCTCAAATCTTGGAAGATATGAGAGAGGGAACTGAAAAAGAATTTGAAAATGTTAATAGAATTATTGAAGAAGAAATTAATAAACAAGATTTTAATTCTAATCAATTAGGTAAAAATTTAAATGAATTAAATAATAAAATTGATGAAGAATTTCAAAAATCAAAACAAAGTTCAAATGAATTTGAAGAAAATATTTTTAATTTAATAGAAGAAACTTGTATGAAAGTCGCTGAACCATATTAAAAAATTATATTTAAAATAATATACTAATATGTATACTTATATAAAATATTTAGGATTTTTTTTTTATTGAATTTAAAAAAAATTGCAATATAATTATTTAATTTCAAAAAAAAAAATTTAATTAAATTATTTTCCATTCCTTTTTATAAAAGTATATTAAATGGAAATTTTTTCTCCTAATTCAAAGTATAAAAATATGAATTTTTCAAAAACAGCTTCTACAAATTTTTATACTAAATCTACAAAATTTTATTCATCAAGAAACAATCAAAAATCTTTATCAAATGTTTTTGGTTCTTCTACTGAATCATTAAAATCATTTAAAAATTTTTCTCCTTCAATTTCAATAAATAAGGAATTAAAAGGATCAATTATTTTATATCCTAATTTAAAAAAAAGTCTTTTTAATTTTAGAAGAAATAAATCAACTATTTTTATTAAAAATTATCTTAGATATAATAATTTTTATAGGAAAACAATGCATAAGAAATTTAAATCAAATATAAATTTATATTCAAATAAAAATTTAAATATTGATGATACACCAATAATTCTTTTTGATAGAAAAGAAAATAAAAATAAAATAAATGAAAGATGTATTAATGAAAAAAAATTTTATTCAAGTCCAAACACATCAAGAAAAAAAAATTATTTTACTAAAATATATTGTGATAAAGTAAAAAATACACCATATCATTTAATGAGAGGAGAATATGTAAATGATATTGAAAAAGTATTTAAAGGAAATTATATATTATCTACTCAAAAAAATAAATATCAAGATTTAGTTGATATAATAAGATATAAAATTGATGCAATTAATAATTATTGTTTTCATATTAAAGAAAATAAAAAAATACTTGAAAAATTTTGTAGAGAAAGAAATAAATATCTTAAATATTTACATGAGGTTATAGCTAGAGAACAAGATATTTTATATATATTATATGGTAAAAAAGATATTTTATTAATTGAAATAAAATCAATTTATCATAAAATTGAAGAAAAAAAAAAAATAATAAAACAATTTATAGGATATAAATTATTGATTAATTCATTATTTAATAATGATCAAAAAATTTTATCTGATCCAAATATTCTTTTTGATAAATTAATTTCTTTAGAAAAAACTAATTTAGATTTAATTAAAATATATAATAAAGGAAGAGATAAAATTGTAGAATTAAAAAAAGAATTAACACAATTAACAAATAAATATAATTCAGATCATAAATCATTAGATTTAAGTATTAAAAGTGAAGAAAATGAAGTAAAAAGATTAAAAGAAATTTATTATTCATTAAAAAGGTCAAAAGATAGTTTAACTCATGATAATAAAAAAAATTCTTTTTGGAATAAAATAATTTCAGAAAAAAAAAAAAAATAAATGAATTGACTGATATAGAAATTGCTGAATTAGAAACTATTATTGATGAAGCAAAATTTGATAAATTATTTAAAAAATTTCCACTTCATTTTACTTGTGTTTCATATTATATTAGTAATATATTAAAATATATTAAAAATAATGCTCCTGAATTTTTTAAATTTAATGAAAATAATATAACTGAAACAACTTTTTTAACAAATTATGAATTAGATAAAATATTAAATATATCATATAATCATAAAAATTTATTTCTTATTAATGAAAATATTTTAATAATGCTTTTTATTCTTGAAAAAAGTGTTATTTCTATTTTAAGTAAATTTATTGATTATAATAAAAATCAAGATTTATCAAATTTCATAAAAAAGAAAACTAAAGAAAGAGAAATAAAAAGAAAATTAAAAAATATATCACAAAAAGACCAAATTAAACAAGATTTTAGAAATACAATTTTAGATAAATTAAAACAAAAACATAATAAAATTATTATTAAACATACAAGATTTTTTTCAAATCCCCCTCCTTTTATAATCAAAATGAATAAAAAAAAGAATAATAAAAAAATATATTCTCAAACAGAAAAAATGTTATCAAAATATAATACACTAGACGATTTATAAATATTTTTTCATAAATATAATTATTATATATACAATTAATTTATTTATTACAAATTTAATTTTTATTTTTAACAATTTCATATTTATTAAAATAATAACAATAAATAAATATATTATCTAATTAAATACAATTTCTAAATATTTAAGTTTATTTATTTTATTCAAAAAAAATAGTCATAATTTTATATTTTCTATTTTTTTCGGATGGTACTTATAAATTATTTTTTTCTTTAAATTTTACATTAAAGAAAAGACTTTTTGATAATAATTATATTATTTAATATTGAAAATATATATTCACGCATATCGAATTTGCAACTATAAACTTAGATTTAATATATTCATAATTTTCCTATTTTAATTTCAAAAAAATATTTTTATTTTAAAATTGTTAATGAAAAATATAAAATAACTATTGAATAATGGATTTAAATGATAAAAAAATTTATAAAGAATTAAATCATTTTTCCATTCAAATTTTTCATATTATATATAGTTATAATTTTTTTAAACTATTATTTTTACCGTTATTAAAATGATTAAAATATGTTTAATAATTTTATTATTATTTTATTACTTTACTGTTTTTTAAAATTATAACATTTTTTAGTTATCATGAATAATGAAATATAATAATAAAATTCATTGAGATAATAATAATTTGAAAAATATAAAAATTAAATTTATCTTTACACAATTATTTTAAAAATAAAATAAAAAATTTTATATAATTCATCAAAAAATTAAGATTTTAAATTTTCTTACAATAATAGAAATTTACAAAATCTTATTAAATAATAAATATTGAATGATTTTTTTATTTTTTAACAATGAAGGAAACAAATAATAAAGAAAAATTTTAAATATATTATTCAAAAATTGATTTAAAATAAATTATTATGAAGGAAAAATATAATTTTCTAAGATAATTATTCTATCATCATGATATTAAGTGATTTATATATCAAAGGAAAAAAAGGAATATCTTTTCCAAAAAATAAATAAAAATAAATAGTTATAACTTTTAAAAAAGAGAGTGTTATTTGTTATTTAATTTTTTTATTTTTATATTATCTGAAAATAAAAAATATTTTTCAACAAAATTAATATTAAATTAAATTTAATTTTTTAATGATTATTTATTATTTATTCAACAATTAATTCAACAATACCATTTTTATCACCAATTTTCCCTTTTAAATCACTATATAAACATAATTCCAAAGTATATTTTCCAGGTTCAATTCTATGATAATTTTTAAATTTAATATGAATAAAATCACTTATACATAATTTATCTTTTTTTTTTGAATATTCAATATGTTTACTTGTTAATTTTTGACTTAAAAAATAAATATCAGAATCATTATTAATGCATTTAATAATGCTATCTTTAGGCCATTCAATTCTTCCATCATTAAAGAAGAAAATTTCCATTTTAATAGGTTCATTATTATCAATTTGATAATGTTGTATTTTTTTTTTATTTTTTTTATCAACAAATGAACAAGAAAGAAAAGAAACTGGTCTTATTACAGAACTTGAAATTGGTACATCAAAATTATAATTTTTAGATTTTTTTGATATCTTTTTATCAACTTCAAATTTTGATGGTTGTTTTTTTTTTTTATCATTACTTCTTTTTTATGAAGAACCAATCTCAAAATCATTATTATTAAAGCTTTGTTTTTCTGGTTGTTTTTGTTCTGGTGATTTAAATAATATACTATCCCTAATTATTTGTGAATTTTTTAGAAGTTGAAAATCTTTGTCATTATCATTATTATCTACTTCTTGATATTTTGATTTTTCAATTTCATCTTTTATTTTTTTTATTTCATTTTCTTCTTTTTGTAAAATATCTTTTAAATTATTTAATTGTCTTTCTAATGTTTGTATATTTTCTTGATAATGGTCTTTTTCAGCTTTTTCTTTTTTTAAAGTCTTTTCTAATGTTTCTCTTTGTTTTTTCTCTTTTTGAAATGTTCTATCAAGTTTTTGAATTTTTTCATCTTCAAATGCATTATTTATATTTTTTTGAGGTTCATTATTCATTGTTTTAGATTTTTTAATTGAAGAAGAAAAGTCATCACTTTGAATAAAATTCATAATTTTATTAACTACTCCTTTAACGTCTTCATTTCCTCTTTTTATTGTATTTATTATTTCTATATGATTTCTATTAATCATTAAATCATCATTTATTTGTTTATTTGTCATAATTTTAAAATCTTTTTTCATTTTTTTTTATTTTAAAGAAATAGTATTTAATATAAATTATTTATAAAATATTATATATTAAAATAATTTATTAATAAGATAAAAAATAATAAAAATTATCACCCATTCTAACTCCATAAATAATACATTTTATAATTTTATATATTTTTAAAAATTAATTTAAACCAATAATATTTTAATTTTACTCTTTTAATCTCCTAACATCATTTTTTTAAAATCATTAAATTCAATTTCCCCATCTTCATTATGATCAATTTCATTTAAAATATTTTCAAAAACTTCATTTTTAACTGAATTTTCAACAAAATTTGCTTTAATTTTCTCAACAGAAATTTTCCCAGTAAAATCTTTATCAAAAAAATTAAAAGCATAAAGTAAATTTTCATCAGATAAAAGTTTCTTTTTATCTAAACAAGCCCTTAAAAATTCTTCAAATTCTAAAAATCCTCTATCAGCACCATCTAACATAAAATAAATATCATTAATTTCATTTTTAATATCTTCTTCTTTATAATATTTAATTAATCCATGATATAATTCATTTTTTGTTAATTTACCATCATCATTAGTATTAAACAATCTAAAAATTTTTAAAATATCTTTTATTTCATCATTATCATTTATATTATGAACAATAAATGCTAAAACCATTTGTTCAAATTTAGAATTAATTTGAAATTTTCTTAATCTATCTAAATATTGTTTAATTTCTTCTATTGATAAATTTGAATATAAAGATTTTCCATTAAATTTAATAAACCAAGGATGTTTTAATGCTTCATGGGCACTTAATCTTTTTTTTATATTAATTTCTAATAATTTATGAACTAAATCTTGTACTTCTTCAGATGAATTTAATAATCTTTTATTTTCATCATCATAAACTCCTTTTTTTATTTTTTCTATTATTTCATAATCATCTTTACCATCAAATGGAGCTTTTCCAGTTATTAACATATATAAAATTACACCTACACTCCAAGTATCACATTTTTCATTATAACATTGATTTAAAACTTCAGGTGCAATATAATATGATGAACCTACTATTGATTTTTCTTTTTTATGTTTTGAAAAAATTTTTGAAGTCCCAAAATCAATTATTTTTATCCAGAAATATTTTAAATTTGTTTTATTATCTTTTTCAATTTCATTAATTAAAATATTTTCTAATTTTAAATCTCTATGAATAATATTATTAGCATGTAAATAATATAATCCAGAAAAAATTTGATAAAATAATACAGCTAACTGATATTCATTATATGAATTAGTTATTTGATTATATAATTCTCCACTTGGACAATAATCAGTAATAACATAATATGCTTTTTCAGTAGAATAAAATTCTATTATTTTTACTATATTAGGATGGTCTAAATTTCTTAAAATATCAATTTCGTTTTTTATTTCTAAATCATCAATTTCATTTTCTTTAATTTTATTTATTTTTTTAATTGCTACATTTTGCTTTGTTAATGAATTAATTGCTAAAAAAACTGAACCATAACTTCCTTCACCTATTTTTCTTATTATTTGATATTTTAAATTTGGTAAACCTGTATTTTCTTCAATTAATGCATTTGTTGTTACTTTTAATTTTAATTCTTCTGCAAATAATTTATTTTTTATTTTAACTTTTTGACTTAATGATATTGCTCTTTTATCTTTTCTTTTATATTTTTTAGGAACTTTTTCTTCTTCATTACCACTTTCAATATTATCTTCAAAAACTATATGACATGCATCAGAACTTATAGTTCTATTATGATGAATATTTTTTCTATTAAAATTTGAACGTTTTCCTATTTGATTGTTTTTATTTTTTGATGGTGTAGAAAATTCAATTGT
>Ga0256407_10004891_pt1 | contig 21906 bp, 20 predicted proteins | sample RumenRJG_04DNA_FD_193489 | JGI IMG/M metagenome (GOLD analysis project Ga0256407, IMG submission 193489) | Bovine rumen microbial communities from Lethbridge, Alberta, Canada - RJG_04 | ecosystem: Host-associated > Mammals > Digestive system > Stomach > Rumen | place: Canada: Alberta... | reverse complement strand
TGAAGCTTCGATAATGTCCCTTCGACCTATCACAAAGCTCAGGCCTGACATTGCCATAATACCCTTTTGTGCGGAAGCCATACAGAAATCCACATTGTCTTTTACAATATCAAAAGGTATCATACCCAATGAGGATGTAGTATCGCAAATAAAGATAGCTCCATATTTATGTGCCAAAGCACCAATCTCACGAATAGGATTCAGCACACCGGTTCCTGTTTCATGATGGGTGGTATAAACAACAGCTACATCAGGATTCTCTTTCAGTGTCTTTTCAACCTCATCCAAATCCGGACGCTCAAACACAGATGATTTGAGATCAATATGGGGCATACCATAATGCTGACATACCTCTACGGCACGGGTGCTGTATGCACCATTGTTTACTATCAGTACCTTCTTTCCTTTGGGTAGTAAAGAGTTTAAGCAGATATCAATATTAATAGTACCTGAACCGCAGAACAACACAGAGGTATAATCTGGTTCTGGAGCATGAGCCACCTTACACAAATCACTACGCAGGCCTTTCATCAAACCTGCAAACTCTTTCTCACGAGGGCAAATGTCAGGAACCACCTGTGCCATCTTCACACTATCTGTAGTAGTAGCCGGTCCGGGATTCAGCAATACATTGCGCTTAATCTTTATATCTTTCAATTCCATAGCTTTACTTTTTTAGGAAATTCATCAGAGCTTCCTTGTTCTGAATAGGAGTGGTTGTAGGTCTGCCAAGATCTTTGCGATTTCCTTTTTTCACACATACCTGCAAGAGTACAGGTCCTTCAACCAACCTTAATGCATTCAAACACTCTAACAAGTTTTCTTTAATATCTACACTAAAAGCATTTTTGTAACCAACAGCTTTTGCTACAGCAGGCAAATCTATCTTCAAACCAACTGTGGGCTGACCGCCTACAGAGTCATGTGCACCGTTATTGAAAACCACGTGAACATAATTTTTTGGAGCCTTATTAGCTACAATAGCCATGCTACCCATGTGCATAATGGCAGCACCATCACCATCAAAGCACCACACCTTGCGATCAGTCTTTGCCATTGCAATGCCAAGAGCAATCTGTGAAGCATGTCCCATAGAGCCAACAGTCAAGAAATCTCTTTCGTGTCCCTGATTCATTGCAGCTCGATACTCAAAGAGTTCACGGCTAATCATACCGGTGGTAGAGACAATGCAATCCTTCTCACCAAGGGCAGCAGCAACAGTCTGGATTGCTTCTTCACGGGTCATTGCGAAGTCATTCCCCTCCACATTCTGGAGCTTGTAATCCTCAAAGGTGTCCTTCTCAATTACCAATGCAAAGACCTCCTTGTTTGCAAGGGCTTTAGCTGCTTTCTCAATCTGCTTGGCTGCCTTATCTTCTTCCTTAGAAAGAACCTCATAGTTCACACCCATCACATTCAGCAGACCGGTTGTAACCTTGCCCTGCTTTACATGTTGAGGTTCGTCGTGAACGCCGGGGCGTCCTCGCCAACCAATCAGAAGGAGGACAGGAATGTTATATACTTCCTGATCCGTTAAAGACGCCAGTGGGTTAATTATATTACCCTCACCACTGTTCTGCATATACACACAGGCAGGCTGTCCTGTCGCCAGATAGTGACCGGCAGCAAGACCTATGGCAGCACCTTCATTGGCTGTAATAATGTTATGCTCTGCATCAAAGTGGTCTGTGATGTAGGCACAGATGTTCTTCAGCAAACTGTCAGGAACACCCGCAAAGCAGTTAATGCCTTTCTCTCTTAATGCCTCTATAAAAAACTCAGGTCTAATCATAGTTCTACTCCTTTACTTATTTCTTTTTGGTGCCTGGGATGAGGTTCAATATCTGCTTGATAGGCATGCAATACTCTTCGGAGGCCTCCTGACAACGGGTGGTTTCAAGAATACGTTCTGCGCACTTCACCATAGCAGGATATGCGCTACGCAACATGTGGTTAGCATAGATGACAATGTTAACGCCCCATTCTGCAAGTTCAGCTTCAGTGAACTGTCCGTAAGTAGTAGGAACGGCCACAATAGGCGTGTGATTATCCACCTCACGGAAACGCTGGCAGAACTCTTTGATGTCCATGCCATCCTTGTTCTTACTATGAATCATGATGCCGTCAGCACCGGCAGCAACGTATGCATGGCAACGCTCAAGAGCATCCTCTACAGGCTTCCCTGCAATCAGAGACTCACAACGTGCAATGATCATAAAGTCACGAGTAACCTGTGCTTCCTTTCCAGCCTGAATCTTGGAGCAGAAACCTTCAATTGAATCTTGAGTCTGAACTGCATCAGTTCCAAACAGAGAATTCTGCTTCAAGCCAACCTTATCCTCAATGATAACGGCAGAAACGCCAAGACGCTCCAAAGTACGGACAGTGAACACAAAATGCTCGGTCTTTCCACCAGTATCGCCATCATAAATAACAGGTTTAGTAGTTACTTCCAGCGAATCATTCAGGTCGTGAAGACGAGTGGTCAAGTCAACAGCCTCAATGTCAGGCTTACCTTTACTCGTAGAGTCAGTAAGAGATGACGCCCACATGCCATCAAACTCACGTACCTCATTACCCACCTCAACCTTGGTGTGCTCAATAATAAGACCTGTGAGACCACAGTGACTTTCCATTATTCGTACAATAGGTTTAGCCGTAATCAAACGACGGAGACTCTTCAAACGTGCCTGAGGAGTAGTACCAAGAGACTCTAACTCTTCAGCAAGACCGCTGGAGGTGATACCTTTGGTGTAAGGAATTTCAATCACCTTGCCCCCCATTGTCTCCATCACTTTGAAGACCTCATCACGGATATACTTGTCTGGACCCTGCAACCAATCATCACCATGGATGATATAGTCGGGTTTGTATTTCACCAAATTGGGCACATAGCTCCAATCATCCTGCGGTACCACATCCGTAACACCGTTAATAGAACGAACAACCGTCTCACGCTGTTCGTATGTGAGGTAAGGAAGACGCTTGTGCGTTGCAATTGCCTTGTCTGTATAGAGGCCAATGATAACATCACCGTATTTTGCACCTTCGTTGATGATATTAATTAATCCAGGGTGCATGATATCTGCAATCATGCCAAGGTAAACTTTCTTTGCCATTGATATGGAATTTTTGTGATTATTCTATTTTGATATTATCTTCTGCATATTTCAAATCCTGAGTGTCATCAATCTCGTACCACTGTAGTCCATCCACTTTAAGAACGTTCATAGGAGTGATACGTTGTGACACATCCAATAGTTGGAATTCATAACCCAACCTTGGCTTCTCATCTACTATCTTCTCATACTCAGAACAAAGAATCTTGTAGAAAGAATTGCTTATCTTATGGATACCCACCAGTTCTCCTGATGGTGTGATTTCATCTTTATTTACCGAGCAATTAATCAGTTCACACTTCTCGTTCATCTGCACGTAATACTGATCCTGAAACTTGGTCACAGGAGTAATTAGCATGGCAGAATCAAAATGGCATTCAAGGAGAGATGTGATGGCCAATTTCTCAAAAACCAAGTCTGATTCTAGGAGAATGAAACTATCCTTCCCTATTGCTTCACGACAGTTCCAAAGAGTGTACATGCTATTGGTCTCTGCAAAGCGAGGGCTGAATACACATTGTACTTGAGGATACTTCTCCATCAAAGCCTCATAATGCTCCTTATGATAACCTGTGCCAATGATGATTTTCTCTATTCCGCAAGCAATGAGCGTTTCGATGCTACGGATAACCATAGGTTTACCCTTGTAAGAAATAAAGCCCTTCGGAATTAAATCTGTATAATGGCCAAACCGAGTTCCCATTCCGGCTGCCATGATTACTGCTGTTTTTATCATTACTTACCGAACATTTTTTGAACACAAATCTCTGTAGCATGACCACCAATATTGGTGAATCGTTCTTTTATCATTTCTCTAGTCTTCTTGCACTCTGCTGCATAGTCCATCGATTTAATCTGCGCTATGACCTCTTGCTCTGTTCGCTTCACACCGCTCGGCATTTCTTTCTCCATATCAGGATAAACCCCGCGAACTCTACAATACTCTTCATAATCGTATGCAAAACAGATGATGGGTCTTTCTAAAATAGAAAAATCTGCAATACAGGAAGAATAGTCCGATATAAGGATATCCGCCACCTTAAACAAATCGTTAATCTGAGGATAGGAAGTAAAATCCCTAATAAAATCATTGAACTCAATACCCAGCAATTTTGTGGTATAAGCATGAGTCCTCAGTATCATCACATAGTCATCTTCCAACTCTTTCTGCCAATACTCCACATTGATGGGAGGCTTGATGGCGTATGTCTGTCCATTATCAGTACTATCCCGCCATGTAGGCGCATACATAATCAGTTTCTTATCCACAGGAAGGCCAAGTTCCTTCTTCAATGCAACAATCTCCTCTGGAGATGTTTTATACAATGCATCATTTCGTGGTAAGCCCGTCGGGATCATGGCTTCTTCACGTGCAAGGAAATCCCTCATCAAGATCTCCTTATGATACTCACTCTCGTAGCACATAAAATCTACCGCAGTAAAATCAAAGTCCCTTCTACCAGGCACCGCATTACCACAATGATTGATAGAACATCCGTGCCATGTATTTAGATATAACTGGCTCTTTTTCTTATAATGTAGATGCCGTTCAATATTCACGCAAGTTACCCAGTACTTCGCCTTCATCGAAGTGATGAAATATTTGGGCGTATCCGCTTTAATCTTGATAGCAGGCCCTGGCAGTTCTACATGCTCTGGGTCTTCTAAAGCCCAAACATATTTGTAGCCCGCATACTTGTGATGATTGATCATATACTCATAGATAGTCCTCGGACTGTCATTATACTTCCTACTGTGTGCACTAAACAGAATCATCTTTTTGTCTATAGGCACAAAGAATCCTATCACTCGCATTCCAAAACTAACTGTGGTTTGAAAAAATCGATAGAATGTGTCATTATGCTTGAGTTGGTAGTCTAACCAAGCTCTAAAACCATGCATTTGTTGTTCTTCCATAATCATTTATAATGTAGCTGCTATCTCAGAAATAACCTTCAAATAAGCAGCATCTACTATTTCCCTATTAAATTCTTTCTCCATTTTCGTTCTCCCTCGGCGACCCATTTCTTCCTTCTCGATGTGAGATAAACTTAGGAACTTCTCTATGCTAGAAACTATGTCTTCATAAGACTTTACTTTAAACAAGAATCCGGACAAGCCATCATCCACGCCTTCTTTACAACCATGAATGTCAGATACAAGACAAGGCCTCGCGCAGGCTGCGCTTTCTAAAATAACATTTGCCATGCCCTCATGATAAGATGGATGTATCAAGCAATGCATCTTACCATACAAAGGTTTCATATCATCTACCCTTCCATGATAAATTACAATCCCTTCTTTTATCCATTGATCTAATGAAGTTTTATATTCGTCGGGGCAACCTCCTGCAATATGTAGTTCTACGTTACTATATTTTTTCTTGATGATTCTCATTGCCTCTATAAGCTCTTCGATTCCTTTGTCCTTTAATATCCTCGATACAAACATGAATCTTATTCCATTATTTTCATCAGGATAATCAATCGGAATATAATCACTGACATCTACACCGCTACCCGGTAGCATTCGGAATATTTTGGGATTGGCTAATTGATGATCAATAAAGAATTGTTTATTGAAGATATTTTGGAAGAATATACAATAAGCCTTTTTGGTTGCTATAGGATAAATTTTTAATATCACCTGCTTTGTCCTGCCCTCGTGTAGTAGCCCCTCTCCAAGCCCTGTGATATTCATCACATAAGGTATTTTCATAAACCTACAAACGATTCCCAAATACATATTTGGTTTTATCGTGTTTGTAAGAATAATGTCCGGCTTCTCCGCCTTGACGATTTTTCTGTAGAGATTGACTACTTTTATTTCATCTATAGGGTTTACCCCATGCCTTTCCATGGGAAACTCTATAAATTTACATCCCATAGCAATAAGCTTCTCCGCCGCGTTGGTGCGGGGAGAAACTATCACTATAGTGTGATGATCACTTATTAGCTTGGCTATCAGATTTCGTTGGGTCCTATAATACCCATGGTCTGACGCACCAGCAAATAGTAATTTCATTCTTTCTTTACTTATTGATTATAATCTACCGTCAACTATACTGCGATCCAACGTACACTTCACGTCAAAGATAACATGCTTATCTTTCAGAAGCGAAGGGACATCAAGCCCCTCGAACTTCTTATGAGCTACAGCGGCGATAGCAGCATCAAACTTTTCAGAAGGTAATTCATTGACGATATCAATACCGTACTCTCTCTTTGCAATTGCAGGATTAGCCCATGGATCATAGACTGTAATATCTACATTATACTCCTTCAGAGCCTTGTAAATGTCAATAACCTTAGTATTACGAACATCTGGACAATTCTCTTTGAAGGTAAATCCTAGAATCAGAATATGCGAGCCAAGTACCTGGATACCCTTTTTCAGCATGTGCTTGATGGTCTCTGTTGCCACATACTCTCCCATACCATCATTCATGCGACGACCAGCAAGGATAATCTCTGGGTTATAGCCATGACGTTGAGCACATTGCGCCAAATAATAAGGATCAACTCCGATACAGTGCCCGCCAACAAGTCCCGGACGGAAAGGCAGGAAGTTCCACTTCGTACCTGCCGCCTCCAATACGTCAAGGGTATCTATCCCCATCTTTGTAAAAATCTTAGAGAGTTCATTCACAAAGGCAATATTAATATCACGCTGAGAATTCTCAATCACCTTGGCGGCCTCTGCCACCTTAATTGTTGGAGCGAGATGTGTTCCTGCTGTAATCACAGAGCTATAAACCTCATTAATATACTTACCAATCTCAGGTGTAGAACCTGAGGTTACTTTCTTAATGTGCTCTACGGTATGCTGCTTATCACCAGGATTAATACGTTCTGGTGAATAGCCACCATAGAAATCAATATTCATCTTCATACCAGAAACCTTCTCCACGACTGGGATACATTCATCTTCTGTAACGCCAGGATAAACTGTACTCTCATATACGACTACATCACCTTTAGAGATAACCTTACCTACTGTTGTGCTAGCTCCATAAAGAGGAGTCAGATCCGGATTATTGTCAGCATCTACTGGGGTTGGCACTGCCACCACATAAAAATTACAATCCTTAATCTCGTCAAGTGAAGTAGTACACTTAAAACCATGATTTTTAATTGCATCCTGCAATAAATCATCTGCGACCTCAAGCGTTGCATCATGCCCAGCCATCAACGCATCTACGCGAGCCTGATTCATATCAAAACCTACTGTCTGATACTTCGTTGAAAACAGACGTGCCAAAGGTAGTCCGACATAACCTAATCCAACTACGCAAATCTTTGTTTCTTTCATTGTATATATTTTACTAAATAATTACATAATTCTTTTGTGAATTCATCAGCTCCATAACTATTTAAATGATTTCCATCCTTAAATAATTTATTGTTATGGACAAATTCTTTGTTATTGGAATAATCTACAAATGTAATTTTATGAAGCGAACTAATGTGTTTAATTGGTACAAAATTCTCTCCCTTAAATCTATACCACAATGGAGAAGCTACCAATATTAGTTTAATTCCACTTCTCTCACAATCATCAACAAATTTATGCAAATATGATATTTTCAATTTGTCAATTGAGTAATTAACTAAATCTAATTGGTCTTCGTCCTTAATTTTCATTCTGTCCATCTCCCCTCCTAAAGGTTCATACCCATCTGGACGTAACTTAAGTAGAGGATACACGTAGTCAGTTAGACACTGCAAGAATTTTGAATTATATCTATACATAAAAGATATCTGCTTATACCTTTCTGTTGGATCCACATCCTCAAATATCTTTTTGATATCTTCATGTTCATACTCATTTCGGAGCCATCCTAAATATTTATGATTGTCTTCACTTTGGTAATAATCAAAGTTCGGACTTATATCATATATAATAATCTTTGGCTTATATCTCTCCTTAATTATATGCCACCATCCCCAAAAGAGGATAATTCCATTCCCAGATTGCCCGCAGTTATAACAGCTCATATTGAGTGCTTCTTTAATTATTTGCGGGTTATAATGGTGCAATGCCCGGGATGACCCAAATATCAAAATATCTTCTTTACTTTCATGCAAGATATAATTATGATGCGCTATGTCTCCCCCTTTCGCATGGTCTTGCAGAAATTTCATGGCCAGTCCGAAACCTCTGTCGAGTACGAACATGATTGCCAAGAAAACCAATAGTCTAATAACAAACCGTTTCATACTCTTGTCAGAAGTTAGCGTAAATAAACTGGTCAGATCCTAAGACACCTGCCAACAGGATAAGGGAGAGAATGAGAATTTGCCCCCCCCACCTGAGCCAAATTGGCTTTGCTAGTCGTTCCATCTGAACAGGGAAGAACTCATCCATTATTTCTTTAAATAGAAGTATCATCAGTCCTAAAACCATAAAGAACATGGTAGTCATACTGTCAGAGAAGAAGGTCATCGGCAAACTAATATCAAAGATTCTTGCGATAACACCACATGCATCTCCTAATGTTGGCATACGGAAGAATATCCAAGCAAAATTAACCAATAGGAAGGTCACTATGATCTTGATACTCTTACCTATCCATCCATAGTTACACTTCTGTTGCCCCAACATTTTCTCGAAGATTTGAAACAAGCCATGCCAGATACCCCATACGATAAACGTCCAGTTTGCACCATGCCAGATACCGCTCACTAAAAATGTCACGAAGATATTCCAATAGTTTCTCATCTTCGAACATCTACTTCCTCCTAACGGGATATACACATAATCCTTCAACCAGGTGGATAAAGAAATATGCCATCTTCGCCAGAAATCTGTAACACTCACAGCGAAATATGGCCTACGGAAGTTCTCTGTTAGTTCAAAGCCCAAAGTCTTTCCAACACCTATCGCCATCAATGAATAACCGGCAAAGTCTCCATAAATCTGAATAGTATAAAAGATACTGGCTGCAAAACAAGTCACTCCCGTATAGTTCATATAATTAGGCAACACTGTATCCACATACAGCCCCATTCTATCTGCTACCACGACCTTCATAAACATGCCCCATAGAATCATTTGCAAGCCTTCTACAGCCTTTGCATAATCAAAGTAAGGTCTGAGATCCCTCAGTTGTGGTAGTACCAGCGATGCCTTATTAATAGGACCAGACAGGATAGACGGGAAGAAAGAGATAAAAAGTGCGTATGTTAGGAAATCTCGCTCAGCACTTATCCTTTTATAATACACATCCCATACATAACCTATAGCTTGGAAGGTAAAGAACGAGATGCCAACAGGCACCGCCCAATTCAACCCCTGCAATTCATATCGCAATCCGACCAATGAAAGTAGCGCATATACTTGCTCATTGATAAAGTTAAAATACTTATAGAATAGCAGAGGTAGTACTCCCAGTACAACGCCTATTATCATAGCCTGTTTCGCATGCCTTCTGTCCCGCTCAATCTGCAAAGCAGATAAAAACGTGATCCCTGTTATGCCAAGAAGAATCAGCGCATAAACAGGTTTCCAGTTGATATAAAGAATATAACTGACTATCAGCAAGAAAATATTTCGACCCTTCTGATACTTAACAGGAATCAGATAATAGAGAAGAAAAATCAGCGGAAAGCAGACGAGAAAAAGGAATGAGTTGTAGATCATTTACAGATTAGCCTTATACCAATCAATAGCCTCTGCCAAACCTTTTGCAAAATCGTATTGAGGGTCATAGCCCAACATACGCTTTGCTTTGCTGATGTCAGCATTGCTGTGTTTGATATCACCCGGGCGGTCTGGACCAAAATGGGGCTCAATATCCTTACCTAATGCCTTGGTTAGGTCATAGTAAATATCAATTAGATATTCACGTCCACCGTATGCCACATTGAAAGCCTCCCCACTTGCCTCATCTGGTGCCAGACAAGCCTTGAGATTTGCCTCAATGACATTCTCTATATAAGTAAAGTCACGACTCTGCTTACCGTCTCCGTTGATGGTGGGTTGTTCGTCGTTAATCAGCATCTTGATGAACTTAGGAATAACAGCGGCATATGCCCCATTAGGATCTTGACGACGTCCGAAAACGTTAAAATATCGGAGGCCGATCGTTTTCAAGCCATAGTGTTTGGTATACTGTTTAGCCCATTCTTCATCGCAACGCTTAGTCAGTGCGTATGGACTGAGCAAATTGCCTTCTACACCTTCTTGCTTAGGCAAATGAGCTTCGTCACCATACACAGAGCTGGAAGAAGCATAGACAAAAGTCTTCACGCCATTCTGTCGTGCTGCCTCCATCATATTCAATGTACCCTGTATGTTGTTAGCGCAATAGAACAAAGGCATCTCTATTGAGCGGGGTACACTCCCCCACGCTGCCTGATTGAGAACATAATCCACACCTTCGCAAGCCTTCATACAAGTATCAAGATCTTTTATGTCGCCCTTGATAAACTCATAATTTGGATTATCAATAAACAAATCCACGTTGGCTTGTTTACCTGTGCTTAAGTCATCAAGACAACGCACGCGGTATCCCATTTTCAGAATAGCCTCACAAAGGTTAGACCCAATAAAACCAGCTCCGCCAGTTACCAAGAACAATGAGTTCTCAGGAAATTTTAGATGTTTGTATGCCATTTTTAATCAAACAATTTTTCTAATTCACTTTTATAATAATGATAATCAAAAACTTTTGTCTCAATACAATTCTTCTTCATTCTGATAATCTCATCAGCATTCATTCCTACAACTTTATCAAGTACTGCATCTATGGTTTGATCATTACCAATTACAAATCCATTCTCTCCATCATGAACATAATCTATAATATTGCTGAAAACAGTAGAAATAACCGGCGTTCCACATGCCATTGATTCAACTAATTTTGTAGGGAATCCTGCTTCGTTTTTCCTGTTTCTATCCCTTATTAACATCTGGAAATCAGCATTGCACACCTCTCTGACTGCATCGATGTGTTGTAATCTGCCTATAAATTCAATATTACCATAATGCACATGAGGTTTCCTATACGATTCTTCATATTGATTTTCTGTCAATCCTATGATACGAAGTCGTAAGTTCATTCTATTTTTAACCGCATCAATTACAAGGTCAAGGCGATCTTTCACTCCTGAACCCGGACTGCCAGCATAAACCAGCGTTATTGGGCTGTTTGAAGACAAATCTCTATTCCTATTCCATTTCTTATTGCTCAAATCCACTGTTGGTGGCATTAATATAGTTTTAACATCGTCTTTATAAATATTATACAAAAACCTACTTATTGCTATCACACCATCCATTTTCTTCATGCAATATCGCATTCTTAGGGTTGTATCGAGCCTCTTAAAAATTTCTCTAGGCGAATATCCATCTGTTTGCTCCCATTCGGTCAAGTCATGGATTACCTTTATACCATATTTATGACAATTTCGCATAACATTAAGGCTGGCAATTGCAGGGAAATTATAAAGGACTATAAAATCTGGATTAGTTTGAAAAATCTTGTCACAAGAGATAAACTTGGTAATAATATAAAGCCAATCTTTGAGACTGGTTGGATATTTAATAGAAAGATATTTGAATCCCTCATATTCTTGCTCCTTGCCTATTTCATCATTCTGTTTTGTAACACCAATAAAAAAAACCTCACAACCCACCTCTTGCAAGGTTTTTGCTACCGACAGCACTCTCTGAGCTGCAGCATTACGATTAGGCAACTCAAACCCGCCAAGATATAAAACTCTTTTCATTATATAAAGCCTTAATATATTTCTTCAATAATAACTAAAACAAGAAAGAATGATAATTTTGATTTTCGGGACCGTTAAGAGGGTTCAGTATGACATTATAAAAATTGAAGAGTACATATATTATAGAAATACCAACAAAGATTCTTGATGCTTTGGTTTTATCCACTTTCAATACATAGCACTTTAATATTATGGTAATAAAATAAAAATAGGTACAAAACCTATATGCTATTTCCACATTCTGAATAATTTGCAATATATAGTATATGATAGATAGCCATGCTATCCAAATAAAATTACCTGAAAGAGCCTTTCTTTTAAGTAATGATAAAATATAAAGAATACAACCGACCCTCATCAATGAAAAGAGGTAAAAACCTATACCTAAACTTCTTTCATATATGTAAGATTCATACGCATCACTTAAATTTTCTATCTTACCAACAAACCTTTTCAAGATTGATGGCCAGAAATTAGGAATTAAAAGGGCAATTAAAATAAAAAAGCAGATAAAGAATGTTAAAGTATCATGACGCTTTGCAAGAGTTTCATTCTTTGGTAGTAATAGTAATAGCAGCAACAGGCCAGACATGTGAAATGTTGCAGATATCAATGCAAAAACATATGCTGTCTTCATATTCCCTTTCATCTTGGCAACGCATGCCATAAGAAATAAGCTCAAGGTTAAAGATGATCTTATAGTTTGAACCGCTTGATAAGATAAGGGGAAAAAGAGAAAGAGCAGAAGGGCCAAAGTACAATATTTAGCAGGCAATAGTTCATAAAAGAAAAAAACTATTCCAATAGTATATATTAAGGCACAAATAAACACCAAAGAATTAAAATCGGGTGCAATCTTCATCAATAAGAAATAACCAGGTTCAAATTTACCGTTAAGAACTGAAATAAGATAAGTCATTATATCCCATTCGTGTTGGTATTCAAACTTTTCCTTATAACTGGAGTAATCAACTCCAAAATCCACGCGCGTCCCCCAAAACAACAATAGAGGGACGAATACCATCAGAAACAAAATTTTCTTATTCTTACGAAAAAAAATGCTAACAGCTATAACATAGAGTGATAATGGTATATAAACATCCATATTATTCTAAAAAAACATCTATTAACTCTCATTTGTGTTTAAGAAACCTTCTAACGACATATTCGGCAAAAAAACTATATTTAAATTTGTCTTTAAAGCAGCCTCTTTGATAAACAATCCGAGGAAGATAGTATATATCTCGACCTGATATATCTGACAAAGGAGCATCAGAAGTCCCAAACGCGCAAATAAATCCTGCGTCTGCCACCATATTTATAATTTTTCTTGACACAGAACTCATCTTTCCGTATGGGTAAGCAAAGTATTTGATTTCTTTAGAAATCAGGTTTTCTAGAGCTTCCTTTGATTCATATATTTCTCTTTCTGCATAAATACAATTCCTCAACTGCGGATGCGATAATGTGTGTGCACCAATAGTACATAATGGATTCTTGCATAATTCTATAACCTGCTCTTTATTTAAATATCCCTCTTTGTTTAAATAATCAACAGTAAGAAATAAGGTAAAAGGGAAATTTTTATTTAATAATACAGGATAAGCGTTTTCATAAAAATCATTGGGAACATCATCAAATGTTATAGACACAAATTTGGTATTATCACCTTTCTTCATTATCTCATTTGCCTCATCCAATGACACAAATTTATATCCATACTTCGCTATTTCATCCAAAGAATTTTTAAATTCATCAACAGTGCAAACACAAGTGCCTAATGGCATATTTTCATCTATAATGACATGATGGTACATTAAAATGATGCCATGTATATTACTTCTTTTTGACTTAAACAAGGAGTAATTTCTTATGATATCATCATATATTATATAATACACATCTTTAAACGACATAATTTTTACAATACTTTTGCTAGGAGCATCTTTGCCCACATTCTTAATGAAGAAATGAAATACTTGGCCACAACTTTGGGGCCAAGATAATCTAGAAAATAATTATATAAGCAAAATACAAATGGACTTTTACCTTTTGATTTCTTGTTGGTATCATATAAGTAAAGACCTGTTCCTATTATATTATACTTTATATTCAATTCTATTGGCTTCATTTTAAGTCCCCAAGAAGATATAACCTCGAATGGTAGTACATTAGGGCTTAATACAAATCTTTTATTATTGAATTGCTTCCGGTATCCATATATATCAAGACATATAGAATCTACCTGATAACCACACCATTTATATAAATCGATATTATTAAAAAATATATCGTACTTTGTTAATTTTTCGTATTCTGGCAATCTGTAATGAAAATCTTCTTGTTGCAAACAAACCTGAACAGCAGATTCTTGTCCACGACCATGTTCTCCTGCGTCATTGAAATTTGTTGAAAGAGCCACACAAGGATAAAGGACATATTTTCCCGTATCAACCACATAGGCATTAAAGATTTTAGACCATGCCCTCGTCCAACTTTTAATAAGATCTGGCATTGCCACATTCTGAATATCCTCTTCTGTGTGGGAATCTCTCCATTCTATGAAATGCTTCCACATTCTTCTAGTCCAGCATTGTCCCCATGTCGAAACATCCTGCATTAGAAACACATCATTCCCATCTGGCATATTATAAAATGGTAAGCCAACATACCCATTTCTTTCATTCTTATACAATGATATCTCTGCAATTTCTTCTCTTTCAGAATACTTTGCTAAAGCTTGAAGCACATATGAATAAAAAACGGGGCTTGCAACAATATCATCCTCAAATAACACTATAGCTTTGAAATAATGGGTTAAGTCTCCACATTGATAAATGTGCTCCTTCAATCCAAGTCTCTTTTCTTGTATGTTTACATATTTGTCTCCAAATGGCCATCTAAACTCTTTTACATATGAATATAGCTCATCATCACCACTACAATCTATACTAATTATCAATGGCACATTATCTACCTTATAATCTGCATGAAGCAAAGAATCAAGTAATCGTTTAATAGAAATTATTCTATTATAACCTACCACAACAATCGCTACATCAGAATCATGTGCTTCTATATGTGTCATATTACCTCTTTAATAAAATCTGAACTAAAACTTTAAACGATACCCCTATTGACGGATGTGTTTTCAAAAACAATCTATACCAATTAAAAGCCTGCCCCCACTGATTAAGTTTTGCATAGCAAATGGCAAGACTAGAATAATGATAACCAGCACTTCTTGGATTTTTTCTGAACACATAATCCCAAGTCTTAAGAAAATAAGTATGGAATATTATACCCTTTTGCGCTTTATCTTCATAAAAATTTGTGGTAAGTCTGGCGTGGCCATGATTAACATATACCTTTATCAATGATTCTGGAACATAATCTACCTTACAATGTTGAACAATGCGCGTCATCAATTCCCAGTCAGATAGTTGATATCCGACATCATCCCTATAAGTGATGCCATATTTCTCAAAGACATCTCTTCTTATCATCATAGTAGGAGTACCGCAAATAAGAGGTTTAGTTGGTGCTATTTCACTTACATCTCCTCGAAGCTCAGGTTTGTGAACCCTTATAACCTTGTCGGGATTATCGTTTTTATAATAAGACATCCAACAATATACCACTCCATACTCCTTTCCTAAAGTTTCAAAAAGATCCACCTGCTTTTCAATTTTATTTGGCAAATACTCATCGTCATCATCTAAGAAAGTGATGTACTTTCCCTTTGCCATGCTGGCGCCTGATCGTAATTGTAACTCGCCTCCAGGCTTATCAAGTTTAATGTATTTTATATGAGGATCTTTATAACTCTTTACAATCTCTTCTGTATTATCACTTGAGTTACCATCTGCAATTATGTGCTCATAATTTTTATATGTCTGTTTCTGGATACTCTCAATACATCGATGAATAAGATCGGCTCGATTATATGTTAATGTAACAATTGAAACTAAAGGTCTTTTCATTTTTGTCTAAAGTTTTATGAAATTACACGCTACTGATGTATTCAACATTCTTTTTGTTCTTTGCGCCGGACCAAGAATCCATTGCGATTCTTCTATTATTTCTTTTTTCTTCTTTTGTTAGTTCTGTTTTGAAAGTCTCTTTAATATCTTCAGTTATAAAGAATTTATAGCCTTCTGTTTTCAAATATTTCGAAAGGAAAGAATACTTACTTACATAAACCTTCCCTCCTAAATACAAAGCAACAAGAATATTTCCCCATGCTTCAGATCGGAAATTGCCATATACGAATGTGGAGCAACTGCGTAAGAGCTCCTGATAATCGGCAAGCGGAAGGAATTTTTTCAAAATTACAGCATTAGGCAATTTGCTATATTTTTCTTCGACAATTTTAACATAATCCGCATTCTCGCCATAGCTTAAGGGTACATACATTTTACCACCGCCAATGTCGAGATCCTTAATAATACTTAGAACATATTCATGGTTATTTGACTCACTGGCAGAATTCCCTATTATAATAGAACTACCATCTATACCCTTATCAACAAGAGAGCCCAAAGTATCTTCTAATGGATAATAATTATACTTCAGTAGTCCCTTACATCTTGAAAATTTAATATATTTAGAGAATAAATCAAATTCATCTTTTGAATTACAAACTATATAATCTACTCTCTTATCTAAAAAATAACATCTAACAATATCAGAAATACTGGTTCTAATATTTAAAGACAATCCTTTCAAATATGATTTTATTGATCGTTTTCTCTCAATAGTATACTTCCGAATTTTCAGGTAGCTATTATCGCTAGAATAGAGCCTATAGCCTTTTCTTTCGATAATGTCATAAACATCACCGCTCCATATAAACCACACCACCTTTATTTTTGACAGGTTATGTTTTAAACACAACTTATAAAAGTATCTTATTTTACTATAGCTAAGATAGTGTATACAAATCTTGTTTATTTCTTTCCAAGATATACTATTTACTTTATTAGAATCAGAATATATAACATATGGATTATCATTAAGATAATTCTTATCGCAGGCTCTTTCTACACAAATAAACACATTATTTCCAGGACATACCTCCTCAAACTGTGAAATCATTCGAGGTACAACCTTATCATCGTGAATTAAGTGTAAAATCATACTTATAAAAGATATAATTCTCTGATTCTAGAGCATATTTTATCCACCTCTTCAATAGAGAGTTCATAAAACAGCGGCAGTCTTACCAATCTATCAGCAAACTTATCGCAATTAGGCAAATTAGGTATTTCTCCTACATGCTTTTCTCGATAATAATCACTCAAATGCAGGCTCAAATAATGGAATACTGCACCAAATCCTTGTTCCTTCAAATATGCTATCAACTTAGTGCGTTCATCCAAACTACGACATACCAAATAAAACATGTGTGCATTATTTGTTGCATAATCTGGCATATCCGGCATCGTAAAACACCCTTTTGCTGCAAGATCTTTCAATCCTTCATGATACTGTTCCCATATTGCTTTACGACGAGCTTGTATTTCATCTAGACTCTCCAACTGTGCCCATAAGAAAGCACTATTAATTTCAGAAGGCAAGAAGCTAGAGCCTGTATCTACCCATCCATACTTATTTACCATTCCTCGGAAAAACTCTGCGCGGTTGGTACCCTTCTCCCAAATAATTTCAGCACGACGGATGAAGCGCTCATCATTAACACACAATAAACCTCCTTCACCTCCTGCGGTAATATTCTTTGTCTCATGGAAGGAGAAACATCCAAAATGGCCAATACCACCAAGCGGTTTCCCTTTATAATAAGAGTCGATAGCCTGTGCTGCATCCTCTACGACAAACAAATTGTGGCGATTGGCAATATCCATGATCTTATCCATATCACAAGCCACTCCTGCATAATGGACAGGCACTATTACTTTCGTTTTTTCGGTAATCAAAGCCTCAATCTTATCCGCATCAATATTAGGATTATTCTCACAACTATCTGCAAAGATAATTCTTGCTCCCTGACGAACAAATGCAAGGGCAGAAGATACAAAGGTATAAGAAGGTACTATTACTTCGTCTCCTGGTTTAACATCACAGAGAATGGCCGCCATTTCCAGCGCATCGGTTCCTGATGTTGTCAAAATTGCTTTCTTAAAGCCATACCTGTCTTCAAAAAACTTTTGACATTTTTTTGTGAACGCACCATTTCCAGACAGTTTGCCTGTATATACTGCCTGATACATGTAATGAGCTTCTTTACCCGTCAAATACGGTTTGTTAAAAGGAATATTATTCATCTTATTCTTATTATTTATTTCCACCAACTTTTTCTCCTGTATATAGGCCTTTCCAGATCCATTCACCCTGTTTGGCCTCTTTCATTTTGTTTACTATCTCATCAATATCATAATCTACACGTCGTAATGCTATCTTGCCATCAGAACCAACGACGGCATAAGCAGCGCTTGGCTTATCATCTCTTGGCTGTCCTACAGATCCTGGATTACAATAAATCTTTCCGCTTGTTTCATTTTTTTGAATCCCTTGAATATGTGTATGACCAGAGAAATACAACTTTTGCGAGAAATCCTTTACCCATGAGAAGTCAAATACCGATATCCTCTCTTCTACTGCATCATTCCACCCACCATGCCGGTAAGAAATATCTCTCGTATCATATTCAGATTTCAGAGACGATAGCCATTCGATATTATCTTGTCGTATAATAGTTTTCTGATAATCAATACACATCTTGACTGTTCTGGAATTGCAGCATGTACCACTTAACATATAGTAATCATGATTCCCTAACAGACTATAGATTTTTCTTTCTCTCAGCTCATCGATGCATTCATTCACTTGACAGTAATAACCTACTATATCTCCTAAGCAAATGACATCTTCAATACCATCTGAATCTATGTCATCCAAGACAGCCTTTAATGCTGGATAGTTTCCATGAATGTCAGAGATGACAGCAATTTTATTCATAGAAATAATCATCAATGAACCTCACAGCATGCAATCCTTTCTTCTCTGTTGGCTCCATGTGGCGGCCATAAAGATAGAATTCTATGCTCTTAAGAGCATCGTTATACCCCATGTGTGTTCGAATTGAACATGCACTGGAAATTCTGGGATTGATCTCTAAAAGATATACTTTATCGCCTTCTTTCCTTAGTTGGATATTTGTGGGGCCTATGGGGTTAGTCACTTGACATACTTTATCAACATAGTCCATCAGTTCAGCATCTTTCTTCACTACTGTAGCCTTGTCTGTTGCTCCTGTTTGCGCCAATTTGCGTTTCAAGATAATATAATCCGCATAGGTTCCATCGCCCTTTCCAAATACAGAAATTGTATATTCTGAATTATCCGTTCCTACTATTCTTTGACAGATATTTGCTTCTGGGTTCTTATTATAGAATGTGAATTCTTCTTCTGTATATATCTTATGAATACCTTTAGAAGCATAAGAATGGCGTGGTTTCAACAAAAAAGGACTGCCTAACCGGCTAACGCAATCATAATATGAATTCTTAAAGAGAGTAGGGATTACATTAAGACCTTCTTTTGCCAGATACTCATATGTCAACAACTTGTCCTGTGATAGTTCTATCAGTAGATCGTTATTCAAGACTACCTTTGTATTCACCTTATCACCTAACTCGTGAAGTCGATACATATCCTGCTCAATACCAGGCATAATCAGCTCTATATTCTCTTTCTCGATAACCTTATTAATAAATTCAAGATATTTGGGTGAATCCGCTCTTTCTGCTATATAGAATTGATCGCAGACGAACTGGCCGTATGCATCATCATATATATCCATGCCTATGATTCTTATATCATGCATAGACTGCTCGCGCAGAGATTTGATAATGCCATAACCAATGATGGCGCCAACTCCTGTAACAAGTATATTCATCGTTATTAATTTAAAAATGACAAATCAATAAATGGCTGCTGGTCGTATATCGGTCTCTTGTATGCCAGTTCTGGAATAATAACAGAATCTTGCACCACGGGCACCTCAATCAATGTACGTTTACCATACAGCTTGTCTTTTGTTATTTCACTAAAATCACTATCTGCATTTATGTATTCCATTTCATAAGCAGCAGCTATCTTATTCAATGAGGGAACAGAAAAACCCGTAACCGATCCATTATATCTTCCTCCTAAAGCCTTGCTTTGATAATCTCTTATTAAACCTAGGCCATTATTGACAAAAACAATAACCGCCGCAGGTATATTTTCTCTTCTTAGTGTTTCCAATTCTTGAATATTCATTTGGAAACCACCGTCGCCCATATACGAAACGACAAGCTCTGGATTACTACTATACCAAGCTCCAACAGACGCTGGCAATGAATAGCCCATTGAACCATGTCCTCCTGATGTTATAAAAGAGGAATCCTTTGACATCTTGATTTTTTGAGCTACCCACATCTGATTCTGCCCTACGTCAGCAGACACCACTACTTTGGTATTTATAAAAAGATTACTGATGTATTCCACAAAGTTATATGGTGTAGCTTGTTTGTTATCGCTATCGTAAATTGAATGTTCTTTAATATCTTTCAAAACGGACTTCCAATCTCTATACTCGTGTTTGTTCTTCGACAAAACAGGAAATAATTGCGAAAAGAAGCAGTCACTCTCACAACAGATCGGATAATCAGCCATCACATCACGGTTTAGTTCATTCTGATCGCAATCTACGTGGATGATCTTTGCATTCGGAGCAAAATTCTCTCTAATTCCTCCTGTCTGTCTTCCATCCATTCGGGATCCTATAGTTATCAACAAATCACACTGATAAACTGCAAGGTTTGCCTCACGATTTCCATAGACACCGACCATCCCTTGATAGTTTCCTTCAAAAACCACATGGTTCAAGCCTTTTAGGGATGCAACATAGGGTATTGGATAATAGTCCAAGAACTTCAGGAAATTCTCATTCTCAAATAATCCTCTTGCTCCTCCTCCGATTAACAGTAGTGGTCTTTTACTTTCCTCTATTACTTTAGCGACTTCTACTAATTCTAAAGCAATATCCTTTTTCTCGCTCACTACATCGTTTTTTGACAAAGTTATCTGAGATGTCTGTACATTATGTGGTATTGACAAAAGAACTGGACCCTGTCTATTGTCCTTTGCTATTCTAATGCACTTTTCTAATTCTTGTTGTATTTCTTCTGCCTTGGTAACTTCAACACAATATTTGGTGATAGGCCTCACGATCTCAATAATCTTTGTCTCCTGAAAGCCATTTTGTCGAGCATGATTATCTCTCATTTCATGCGTCGATACCTGCCCACATATAAACAAGCATGGCAAAGAATCATAAAATGAATTTGCAATGCCTGTAAGCAAATTGGTAGCCCCAGGGCCACTACATGAGACAGCAACTCCAAGATTCCCTGATGATTCTGCATAGCCACACGCAGAAAAAGCTGATGCTTGTTCATGATAGTTCTGGACATACTGTATGCCTTTCTCACAAATAGAATCTATGAGATGAGAAATGGAGCTTCCTTGATATCCAAAGATAACACCCGTTTCTCTCTTCAGTCTTTCAGCTATGTAATCAGATACCTTCATTAAACTTCTTTTCTACTTTGCACTCCAAAGACAACACCTTTGCCTTTATGTAGTTATCATAGATCCAAATTCTTATCTGGTCAATGAATATTGAAGAGAAAAAGACCGCAACACATGAAATCAACATAATAAATAGATACATCCAGAAATTAAGTTGCCCGTAAACATACGAGAAATAGCGATTATAGAAAATCACCGATGCCGGATTTGAATGAAGCAGGAGTATTGCAAATGTCGATTTTGCCAATTTGTTTATTTTCCCTGAATAAAACTCTTTCTGTACAAACAACCAAAATACACTGGCTGCAGATAATATAACCAGAGGATTAGAGTATGAGAATATTTCACATCTACCTAGATGATCCAGATAACAATGATGCCCCTTATATGCTGCTAGTAATACTACGGCAAAGAGCAAAATCGTTCCCAGAAAATGCCCCCCCCCAGGCTGTCAAAGG